>Ga0208953_1002062_pt1 | contig 9799 bp, 4 predicted proteins | sample RifOxyB2_FD_184033 | JGI IMG/M metagenome (GOLD analysis project Ga0208953, IMG submission 184033) | Groundwater microbial communities from Rifle, Colorado - Rifle Oxygen_injection B2 (SPAdes) | ecosystem: Environmental > Aquatic > Deep subsurface > Groundwater | place: USA: Rifle, Colorado... | reverse complement strand
TTTTTCTATCTCGGCCATCCATCTGCCGAATTTGTCGTAGGTGGTTGTGACCGAAACTTCGCGCGTCACCAGTAAAAAACTGCCGATTTCGTTCTCGGTCTGGGCGGATAGGGAATCGAAAGCTATACCATAGATCTTAGCCGTGGAAGTCATCAGATAATTGAGCCATTCTTCTTTATCCTTGATGAGAGGCAGCCGGTGCTGATACGAGGCCAGTTTGGTTTTGGCGTCCTCGTATTCGGTATAATTGCTGGCGATAAGCTGGCGGCTCTCAAGTTCGAGGGCCCGTGTCCGGACCTTGTCGCCAAGCGGCACGTAAACCACGCCGTAAAGGATAAGCAGGCCGGGCACGGAGAAAAGCAGGGGCTTTTTAAAAGGCTCTATGCCTTTTTCGGCATAGATCATGCGGATATTATCCAGCATGTCTTTTAAAAAAGCGCTTAGCTTAGCCGCCAGTTCCAGGTTGACCGGCATTAATTCTTCCTCCCGTTAGTGCATTGTATGGTAAAAACGGTGGTTTTAAGCGTGGGGGCCTGCCCCGCGGGGTAAACGCCGCCTTGGCCTAAGGTTTCCCCCTCCAGATTGAATTCCATGCCTCCGAGCGGCGGCGCAAAAATCTTAAATTCAGGAGAGTTCCTGAGAGCCTTTTTGAAATTCTCAACCAGGCGGCCTTTGCTCTCTCCTTTGAGGCTCGTCTCACCGGAAATTCGCATATCTTTTCCGGAAGTCTGGATCTCCGAAGCCGCGAAAGGATTCTCGTAGTGGATAGATGTCAGCCAAAGCTCGTGGGGAATATTTTCAACGATAGCCTGCAGTTTCGGAGCCAGAAAATCCGGGTCGGAAACCAGAGTGGAAAGCGTCCTGACATCGGTATGCAATTTTTCTATTTTAGCCGTTATTGATTCGGCGCTTTTGCCTTCAAGTTCGGAAACGTTTCCCAGTTGCGCGTTTATCGCGGAAAGCTTTGAGTCCATGATCATGATCCGGACCTGGCTCAAAAGCGACAATAGTATAAGAAGTCCGCTGAACGCGAAGGTGATGGCCCATACACCCGCGCGCACCTGCTTCTCCAGCCCGGCCGCGGTGCTGATCCCGGAGATGTCCAGCGCCAGCTTTTCCTGAACACGGCCGCGCATGGAGGCGCCTATGGAAAATAACGCGGCCGCGTCATTATCCTTTAGGGACGCCGCCTTCGCCGGCTCCCAAATCTCCACCGGCATCGGGGATTCCTGCTCGGCAATTGATTTCCAGGTTTCCGTTCCGTCGCCGCTCAGCATCAGGTGTTTATACACAGCCGCGCCGATGTATCTTTCTACGAATTGCACCGCGCCTTTTACGTCCAGACGCTTGCGTTCGGACATAGAGCCGGAGGAATCGTAATCGGCCTCCCGGTAAAGCACCGGGTAACCGCCGCTTGAAAATAGCATCAAACTGGTTGCGCCTGAAAAATGGATATAGCCTTTGGCGGCGTGTTCCGTGGGATCGAGGGTGGCGAATAAACGCTCGGCGGAACAAGGGTTTATCTCAACCGCCGTCATTTCCAAATTAGAGGCTTTGAGGATGTTTATGATGAATTCCACGCTTTTCCGCTGCGTCAGCCCGAAAATGACGCCGAGTTTCTTGTCTCCCTCCAGCAGATAGGCGCCGAAGTCATATACCACCTCGTCAAAGGAAACGGGGATATACTTTTTGGATTCAAAAGGGATAGCTTTATTCCAGAATCGTCTTTCCACCGCCGGCATGACGAAATAGCGGAGGATCGCAAACTGCGGGGACAAGGTTACGACCGCGGTGGAAGTGTTCCAACCTATCTTCCTGACGGCGGTCTTGAAAACTTCCACCCAGGCGGCCTTTTCATTGAAAAAATCGTTATTTAGCGACATGGGCCGTTGGAGCCCTTCTTTAGCCTGGAACCCGGTGGGGATCTTGACCAAATGCTCCGCCTCCAGTCTGCCGTCGCCGAGCAGTCTGGTCTGGGCAAGGCATATCTCTTTGGGAGAGATATGGATGCCGATCGAATTTTTAGCCGCCGAATTGTTAGCCATCAGAGTCTTTTCGTCCGCCTCAACTTACTAATATAACTTATTAAAGCCGTCGCAATCAAACCGCCGACAGAGGTAAAGGCCGGAGAACATCCGTCACATAAAGAGCCGCAGTAAAGCTCGGAATAAAAGGCGGTATGCGTTTAAAGCGCCCGAACACCGCGTGCTTTGCCGCGATTACATTTACCTGTGTACTTCTCTCTGACAGGCGCTCGTTCACTCTTTGCCCAGCATTTTTATTTCAACAATGCTTTTGGGCGTATCGGATATCTGTGTCGAAACATCCATGCGGTCTTTTTCTATCGCATACTTGCTGTTAAGGCGCGTAGCGACATAATTGACCCGGTTCTGAGCCATGGTTTCAGAGTTAGCTTCTCCGGAATAGGCATAGCCGATAAGCTTTATCTTGGCCATGGGATAATAATTCATGGTCTCCGCGACTTGGGTCAGTTTTTTTTCGCTGTTTGGAGTCACAATAGCCGTTTCCTCGCGGAAATATATCTTATAGCTCACCTGGCCGCTGAATTCGGTCTGGGGTTCCTGCGCCTCCTCCGTCTTTCCCTCTTCGCCCTTGGGTGCGGCATCTTCTCCCAGCGTATCCGCTTCTTTCTTCGGCGGGGACGCTGATTTACCCTCTTTCTTCCCCTTCCCCTTCGCTCCCGCTTTTGCGGTTTTTAGTCCGGTTTTTACCCCTTTGAGCGCCGTTTTGGTTTTTTTTGACAGGGCCTGTTTCCCCTTTGCGGTTTTGGCCGTACCGGACGGTATAAGGGCCCTGGACTCCACTTTGGGTTTGGTTGTATTTTTTTGGGCCGCAAGAACTCTCTCCTCTCCCGGGCCTGGTTTTATGACCAGAAGGCGGCGCAGATTGGTTTCCCGGCCTTCCACATCCGTCGCGGTGATGGAAAACATATATTTGCCGGAAGGATATGGCGCGCCGAAAAAATTCCTGCGTCCGTTCCAGTAGCTCTGTTTGCATAACGGACCTATATCATCCGTCTTTTGCAGCAAAACTATGGAATTATCCGGCTGCACGGAAAAAATCTCGAATTTCCAGGAAACCTGCCCGATCGGAGATTTGAAGACCGAAAACTCCACAAGTGCGCCTTCGTTCTTCTGAATGGATATCGCCGTCGGATAGATGCCGAGCGAGACCTTGGGGCCTTTCGATTGAATATCCTCCGGCTCATTAAGCCTGGGTTCCTTGTCATAGTCAAAAAGGACGATAAGGCCGCTGATATTATTCAATTCCTTGGGAAACTTAATATCCGCTCCCGTCAGATTGACGTCTATGCGGGATTGCGAAATGCCCCTGGAAACGAGGTAGGAATTCAGAGCGATAGCCTGTCTGATGCTTTTTATTTTCACGTCGCCCATCACCGTGCCTTCGGGCAATATGCGGATAGTGGCTCTGCCGAGCGTAAACATAAGGCCCGCCAGATTCGACAGCACCGCCGTGGCGTTAGGCTTGAAAATCGTGTCGTTTGCGAAAAAATATTGCGGGTTTATGGTAAGCGCTCTCGGCAGGGGGTCGCCCATATAGAGCTTTACGGCGTCGGATTCTCCCAGGTCCAGCAGGACGACCCGGCGCATATCGGTTATTTTTGAGTTGATCTTATCCGCGATGCGGGTTTTTTGGGCCTCGGGTTCTTCCTGGGCGGCGGCCTCTTCTTCGGAAGGAGCGAGATCTTTAAAGCCCGGCTGTTGCCGGACCTGGACCTGTTTGGCGCTTTCCACTTCTTTCAACACCCCGCCGTCGGTTCCCGGGTCTTTTTGACTCGGAATCCCGGTATTCATACGCAGAGTGATCCTGGAAATATAGCTATTGGCGAGAGATTTCTCGGAGGGGGTTCCCTTCACAAGGATATCCATGAAGCGGTCCATCGCCTCGTTATCCTGGCCCTCGTGGTACAGCCTTATAGCCTGCTCGGTGGAACGGCTCAACCCCGACCCTTTGGGATCCGGCTGGGCGCCCTGCGCCGAGAAATGTCCGCAGACGAACACCAGCGCGGCACAAGCAGCCGATGCGATTTTGAGTTTTAATTTTTTTTTCATCGTAATGGCCCCGGTAAACATCTGCGTCAAGATAGCCGGCGTACCAGCGTCGAAAGCCTGCCGGCGTAATGAGCGGTAGAGAGTTTTTATTTACGCTGACACGCCGTATCACACTCTAGCACGCGGTAATATTTAACATATTTATGTTTACCTAATTATTACGGGATTGTTGCGCAAATATTAATCCGGAGTTCCTCTTCCGCAAACGAGTACGGAAGGAAGAGTAATGAACCGGGAAGTTTAAATGAATTAAATGCCCCGCCTAATCCATCGAGCGCATCCTTATTATTGCAGCGGCAGATTTTTGAGCCGTTCCGCCACCATCGTATTGCCTGGTTCAAGCTGCAACAGGGTTTCCCACTCCCGCCGGGCGGACTTATAATCCTTTTCTCTCTCGTAGATCACCGCCAGCCCGTAACGCATATTGTTATCCTGCGGCCTGGCTATAAGGGCGCTCAGCAGGTCCTGCTTCGCGCCTTTTTCATCGCCCGCTTTAAAGCTCATCCTGGCCCGCAGCGCGAGAGCGTTGGGGTTTCGCGGCTCAAGCAGCACAAGGTCGTCCGCCGCCGTCCTGGCGACCCTGGAAAAATCGTTCGCCCCCAAACGGCCCTGAACCTCCTGAAACTTCCTGAGCCAGAGGACGTCGGGATCGTTCTTAAGGCCCAACTGAGCCGCCATGCCGGCCAGGTTCTGGGTCAGCATGGCATCCCCGGGATTTGATCTGACCCCCCGGCCGTATGCGTCCTTAGCCGCGCGGTAATCTTTAAGCGCGGCATTGAAATAACCCAGGGTGTTTAGAATGTTGGGGTCTTCGGGGAAGATTCCGGCCGCCTGTTTAAAAATCTCCACAACCTCTTTGGCGTATCGCGCCGAGTCTTTAACGCATATCTCCGCGATGGCGTTAAAAGCCGCCGCGTTGAGCGGATTAATAAAAGCTGAAACCTTGAAATTATTTAAGGCCGCCTCCGTCTTGCCGAGACGTTTTTGCACTATCCCCATGTTGAAATATATCTCGTCGTAGCCGGCGTTGGATTTTAAGGCCTCCCCATAAGCCCACTCTCCGGAGGGAAGATCGCCGACTCGCACATAAGCGTTAGCCAGCTCATAATTGTTGTTAACTTCGCGCCCATGACTGTTATACGCTTTTCTCAACGCTCCCGCCGCCCCGCTGAAATCATTTCTGCGCATATCTTTAAAACCGCGGAAATAATACATTTCGCGCATGAACTGCGCGGACCAGTACCATACGCCGGCCGCGCAGAGCAGGAGCAGTATTCCCGCCGCCACGGCGCCTATAGCCGGTTTCTTCCACAACTGCGCGCCGCTTTCGCGCGAACCGGAAAGTTTTTTGGAAAATGCCCCCAGCAGCCACCAGAAGATCAAGGCCGGCACGGCGAAATGCAATGACACGTTGAACATATTATCCGCCAGCATGCCGATGATCGCCGCCGCGAAAGGAACCGTCCAGTACCGCTCTTCCGGGCCGGAACTTCTGTAATAGCGTAAGAAGGCGGCGAAAAGGACCGCAAAAAGCCAGAGATATATGCCCAGTCCGAGGATACCGGTCTGTGAAAACATTTCCATTATCTCATTATGCGCGTTGTTGGCGTGGGTCCGCAGAAAGCGGATATTCTCAAAATTACAAAGCAATCGGCCCTGATAGAACGGATAAAAATTCTCAAAAAGTCCCCACCCCTTGCCCAGCATGGGGCCTTCAAGGCCCATCTGCCAGGCCGAAGTCCAGATCAGCAGGCGCTGGTGGAATGACGAGTATATTTTACCCGGCACCGCGCCCAGCGAAAGCGCCGAAGGAGAAACCATCCTGCCGGTCCCTTCGCTCAGACGTTCCGTCAGTCCGGAGCTGAAAGGTTTAAGTGATTGCGCGGGCCAGATGAAAAGAAACAACAACGCTCCGGCCAAAAACCAGCCGAGAAAATTTTTATTTTCCTGGAATTTTACGCGATATTCTTTGAAGGCGAAGACGGAAGCCATGGCCGCGGCGGCGCCTATCCAGGAAGAACGGGTCAGACTGGCCATCAGCATGGCCTCATAAGACAAGAATAGGAAGCCATAAAAAAAACGCTGCGGCGCTTTTCTGGCGGCCAACAGGTATGCCAGCGCGAAAGGCATAAGCATTACAATATAGGAGGATACGAAGTTGGGGTTTCCGAAAGTGGAAACGGAGCGGTTGCCGTAGGGATTTAATAAACGCGCCCAGATCAACTCTATGCCGAAATACTGCAGTACGCCGTATATTGAGGCCAACCCGCCCACCGCCATGGCCAGATGGAGAAAATCCTCATGATTGAACCGGCGGACAAGGTACCAGGCGGCGGCCGCTCCGGCCAGCCAGAGGGGGCCGCCGTACGGGTCCCAAAAACGAGCCATCAGGCTATCTCCCGATGCCGGGGTCTTAAGGTCCGGGAACAGGAGCCAGAGCCCGCCCCAAAGCAGGATAAAAGCCAGCCAGCCGTATGCGGACCTGCGTTGAGGGTCGGAGTCAAACGGCACTTTCTGGGCCAGCAGGAAAACCAGTGCGCAATTAACCGTCATAAACACGGCGGCGCGGGTGAATTCGCTGAACATGGAAGGACGAAAAAAAGCCGAGTGACTGAAGTATGCGTGGATAAAACTCAGCAGCATCACCGTAAGCAGGGCCGTCAGCGGCTTGTATAGGACATTCTGCGGCAGCGTCCAGGATTTCTCCCTGATCGCCGCCGCAAGCGCGACGGCGAAAGCGATCAGGACGGATGCGTTTAAGAGCGTTATCTGCAGATAATAGGGATTACGCGTCAGATCGGTAAAAAACAGGAGAGGCGAAACGAAAAAAGCCGTTACAAGGGAAAAAGTCAGCGACAACTTATATCCTGCGCTATTCACCGAATTATGTCCGTAAGCTGCGAGAAACGGCGGCGAGGTGCGCGCAGTTTTTTCAGGATTTTGTGCCATTATTTGCTTGGTTTTTTCGGCTCAACCCACACATTAACGCCGAATTTCTGTTTAAGAGCCGCATACTGGTTCTTGGCAGGCTGGGCTTCCGGGTTTATCTCCAGCGCTTTACCGTACGCTTCAAAAGCTTCCTTCTGTTTGCCCATGGCGTACTCCACGTTGCCTAGGTAGGTATACCCTTCGACGGTATTGTGTTTATGGTCTTTGATATAGCACTTCCAGGCATTAATATCATCCAGATATTCCCGCTCGGCCGACGCATAATCGCGCCTGGAAATGTAGATCTGGGCTTTCCTGTAGTAATTAGCGGGATAGATGGGGTCCAGATTCTCATAAATATTCAAGCGGGCCAGGGCTTTGTCAAGACTCTCAGCGGCCTCCTTGGTTTTTCCCTGGTTCATATGATAATCGTGCATCTTCATGTACAGCGTGCCCACCTGATGATGCATCTGCACATAGTTGGGAGCGATGGCGCGCACTTTTTCATAGGCGGCCATGGCGCGTTCGAAGTCGGTGCGAGGGAGCCCGTTTTCATCCCCCCATTCCGGCCTGTACTGAGATTGCATATTGAAACGATCGTTGAAGACATTGCCCACAAAATAATAGGGCATGATGAAATACGGGTTAAAGTGATTGACCCGTTTGTAATATGTGATGGCCTCCTCCCACTTACCCTGCTTGGAAAAGAATATCGCCATATTATGATAGACGTCGCCTTTAAACCAGCCCCAGAAATAGTAAATAGGCATAAGCGTCAGCAGAACGACCAGGGGTACCGCCATGGACATTCCTTTAAGAATGATCTTGATGAACGCGTATCCCAGGCCTAATGTTAAGGCCAGCATCACGGTCCAGGAGATCCACCACTGCAATATCTCCCCGCCCAGAACATAGCCGCGCAACGGTCCCTGGAGTTCCGAAAATTCACGGAGCTGTAGAAAAACCAGGTAAACTACGCAGACCGCGGCAACAGCCCTCAAAGCCCACAACGCGTAGGAATACAGCGGCGAACCGCTCTCCGCGGCGTGCTCCTGGACTTCGGGTTTATCCTCTTTGTAGTGAAGTTCCCAAAGTGCCTGGCCGCGGGCGATATTTATTATAACACCGGGCAGAAGCCCCAGGAAGATGCCTGAGGAAACGAAACGCATGCTGACATCGGTGAAGTTATGCAAAAGCATCCCCAGCAGGGCCGTAAGATAACCAAGCAGATCATACGCCACAGGCGGCGGACGGCTGCCTTTAAGGCTTTCCGTGAGAGCGTTAAGCCCGCGCAGCCCAACTGTGACCACGAAAATGATGAGCCATAGGTAGATACCGAAGCCTATAAGACCATGATCCATCCACTGTTCCAGGTGTTCCTGTTCGGCATGATCGGTTTCGGTATTGTGCTTATTTTCTATATGAAAAATAACCGGCCTTCTAAAAGCCGGATAAATGACCTTGAAACCACCCACGCCGTTACCGATAAACGGATGCGTCTCCAACATTTCCCAGGTGGACAGCCAGGTCGCCACCCGGAAATTAACCGAGGCGGGACGCTTCATTCCATAAATAAGCACCCCCGTCACCCCTAGTATAGACATTAGCACCAAGGCGGAAAAAACCTTAATGCGCCGCTGCCGCGTAGCCTGAGTGAAGAAAGAAACATATATTGCCACGAAGATGCTGACAGAGATAAAAAAACCTATCCAGGCGCCTTTGGTATCCGTGCCGAAAAGGCACAGAAGATCAAGGAAGATGAGAGGCAGGAGATAAATAGAGCGGGTCTTCATGTACTGTGTCACTACTATGGGCAGGATGAGGACCAGGAAGTTGCCGAAAAAATTCGGATTGCCGTAGGTGGAAAAAACCCGGGGACCGAAAGCCTGGCGCCAGACAAAAGGGTCTATTCCGGGCCCCACATCTTTCGAAGGGAAATAGCGGCTGTCCAGGAACTGAACAAAGCCGTAGAGTACCGCGATATAGGCGGTTATGATTAGTATTTTGGTCAGACGGTTTACGGCGCTTTCGTTGAATTCCCGGATAACGATCAGGGATACGGACATATACAGAACGTAGCGTACAAGATCATCCACGCTGGGGCCCTTGTAGGGAGCATGCCAGAATGAGAAAAGGGTGTACACCAGGTAGGCGAAAAAAGGCGCGAGGAGCACGAAGTCTTCCTTTCGGAACGCCTTACGACCCTCTAGAACCAGAAGCGATACCCACAGCCCCACCAGAGAAAAGCCGCCCATCTGAAGCAGCGTGATCTTAACCTGGGCGGAATCGTAAGTGCGCAGATAAAAAGAGTCCGATATCAGGAGATAGAGGAGCGGGAGCCACCACCATATTATTTTTCTGGCGAAGGCCACTCCGGGCGCGAAGTTAATATCGGAAAATTCCGGTAACTGGGGATAATTTTTTTTAGACATGGATTCCGCGAAATACCGTTTTATTAAGCCGCTGGTGCCGGTTTTGCGTCCTTTTCAATAATAGCCGAGGATGGGATTTGAACCCACAACCTATCGCTTACGAAGCGATTGCTCTACCGTTGAGCTACCTCGGCATATAAGGTCAATATATATTAGTAAATTAAAGACAATTTGCAAAATCGGCAGGAAAAACCCGGTGTCAAAACCCGCTTGGTGTCCAATTTTGGTGACATAAATATGGACACCAATGCGGTGGTCGGGAAAAACTGGACCGAATTTTAGGCTGACCTAAGGTGTATTCTGAAAAGGTAGAATACACAAGGAGGCCAGCAAAATGCGTAAAGT
>Ga0208953_1002052_pt1 | contig 9835 bp, 10 predicted proteins | sample RifOxyB2_FD_184033 | JGI IMG/M metagenome (GOLD analysis project Ga0208953, IMG submission 184033) | Groundwater microbial communities from Rifle, Colorado - Rifle Oxygen_injection B2 (SPAdes) | ecosystem: Environmental > Aquatic > Deep subsurface > Groundwater | place: USA: Rifle, Colorado... | reverse complement strand
TTCGGCATGGGATTTTGGAATACTTCCACGAAACGAAACGGTTGATGAAATCCGCCGCCCGGAATGGCGTTCTGTTGTGGAGGTATGTAATTTACCCACTTCTTCCGCCTATCATCTGGTGAGGAGATGGCATGGTTTGCCGCCGATACCCTATTTGGGGGATCGGTTTGCCTATATCAGCGAGGATGAGAATTTAATATATGTATAGTGAGAATTTTGGGATGCGGATTAAATGCCATGAGGAAAAGAAGGCAGGTCGGGTGATTCGTGGTTGAAATGATAAAAGCAGGCTGTATTCCGGCATGGAAGACTGTTAATGATGGCCTGGACAGCCAATATCAGCAGGCGTGGAAAACAGCATTTCGTGCTGCAAAGGTGCTGCGAAAGCGTTTCAAGGCCGATGAAATCAGGATTGGCGGATCTTTGCTCAAACGGGATCGTTTTCATGAAAATTCCGACATTGATCTTATTGTCCCCGGATTCACCCTGTCAGACAAGATGGATGCTGAAAGAGTGTTGGACTGCGGTCATTGTTCCCACGCTATTGATATCGTACCTTTAAAAAGCATGCTGCCTTTAAAAGCAGCGTATTTTTTGGGAAGGAGTGTGCCGATTGAGTCCCGATAGGAAGAAGAAAACAACCTATCTTGCTTTGAATGCGTTTTTTGAGCAGGAAAAGGAATTAATAGCCAGAAACCTGGAAGGTTTACGCGATCTTCTGAAGAAAAATCACGCGCTATTATCCGGTCACGAATTGCGTGCCGAGGCGCTGTATATTCACGATTTTTACAATTCCGCTGAGAATATATTTAAAACGATTGCTGAGGAAACCGGAGGTGGCATCCCTCGGGGCGACGCCTGGCATAAAAATCTTCTGCTTGAGATGCATTCCGCTGTTTCGGGTGAGCGAAAGAAAATCCTTTCTGATGAAACCTTTCTGGCGTTGGATGAGATTCTCCGTTTTCGCCACTTGGTTCGCAATAGTTACGGAATTTTTCTGGATAAACGCAAGACACGAGCAGTGTCCAGAATGGTGCTTCGGACGGTTAAGCCGTTTTTATCCGAAATCAAGAATTATATCCTTATTTTTGCTGCGACTGGAAAATAAAAATCCTATGATAACCGCTAAGGATATTGCTGTTAAATCGGGAAAATCTGAACGGACCATTCAGAGAAAATTGAAGACCCTGCAAGCCAAGGGTAAAATTAAAAGAGTGGGGCCGGATAAAGGCGGACAGTGGGTTAGGGGTGCTTGAAATGGTTATAAAAGAAGATGGATGCTGAAAGAGTGTTGGACTGTGGTCATTGTTCTTACCCTATCGATATTGTGCCTTTAAAAAGTATGCTTCCTTTAAAAGCGGCGTATTTTTTTGGAAAAGAGCGTGCCAATTGAGTCCTGATAGGAAGAAGAAAACAGCTTATCTTGCCCTGAATGCGTTTTTTGAGCAGGAAAAGGAATTAGTGACGTGAAATCAGAAAGGTTTGTACTTTCGCTGAGGATAGAGACAATAGATGAAAGCGGATCGATTGTTTTAGGAATGAAAACACGGATGGTTTTTGGTATTCAGTAAAAAGAACAAATAAAAGGAGTTGGTATGGTTGGCAGAATCATTGCATCTGTCTTTAAGAAATTCGGTTTTGATATTGTTAGGAGTTCATCTGCCCGGGTGCCAGTAGAAGAGGTTTCTTCGAAACATGGAGATTCTTCTGCCTTTGTTTTATATAAGTATCTTAAGGAAGACGGTTCTTTTAATTATGAGCGATATAAAAAAATACAGACCGAAGGAAATCGGCGGAAAATAAACCAGGTGTGGGTAGTTGAAGAAAATATTCAATTTTTGTCAAACTATATAAAAAAGACACTTATCCCGCGTTTTGGTCTTTGTCATGGTACCAGAAGAGGCAAAGAACAGGAATGGTTCGGGAAGTATCTCGGCTGCAATGTTATCGGAACCGAAATCTCAGATACTGCGACTGAATTTCCTAATACCATCCAATGGGATTTCCATCAGGTTAAACCCGAATGGCTCGATGCGGTTGATTTTATCTATAGCAATTCTTTTGATCATAGCTTTGATCCTGAGAATTGTATCCGAAATTGGATGCGTTGTTTGACTTCAGATGGACTATGTATTATTGAACATAGCGATGGTCATGAGGCAAGCGGCGCTTCTGCGCTTGACCCATTTGGTGCGCAGTCTTATTTGATGCCGTATTTATTTGCGACTTGGTCAAAGGGTGATTTTTATTTAAAAGAGATTTTAATCGCTCCTCAAATACACTCGAAAGCAGAGCGTATTGTTTATTTCGTGCTTCAGCGTATCAAGTAGCAGCTTCATTTAAGCAGTTTTTCTTTAGATTGATGTCTCTTTGCTCATTCTTAAGAAATTGAAATATTATGCTCGACAATATTAATCTCAATTCCTTTTTAAAATTCGGATATTATCTTCGCTATCAGAATCCTCATTATCAATTGAGCTTTCCAGCTCATCTTGAAAGTCAATATCAGAACTGTCCTGAAGAAGAATTAGTTTCGATGGGTGCTGAAAAGCTTAAACAGGCAATTCGGCATAGTTTTGTTCCTGGAAGGCATCATGTTGTGCCGTTGAGTGGGGGTATTGATAGTCGCATGTTGTTGGCTGGGATAATGGAGTTGACAGAAGCAAGTAATATTTCTGCATTTACCTATGGAACACCTGGGAGTCAGGATTATGAGATTGGTCGTTTCATTGCTTCCAAAGCAGGGGTGGAGCATGTGGCTTTGGATCTATCGAGAAAACGTTTTTCTATTGAAGAGGCGTTAGAATTATCCAGACGAACAAATAATCAATCATTGATATTTCATCAATTCCCCATTCTTGAGGTGGAAAAGCGATTTCCCGGCAGTATGATATGGTCCGGGGCTATCATTGATGTATTGTTTGGTAGGCACTACCATGTCAATAAAGGGAAATCGCTTGAGGAAGCCAAATACAATTTTATTGAAGAGAATGATTTTGTGTCGAGTATTAATTTAACCAATGTCTCAAATGAAGCCTTTTTTCCGCTAATCGAATATGATTCTCAGGTTTCCCCGGAAATCATGTACGAACATGTTCTCGATTTGACGAATAGGCAGATGAAATATGTTGTTTCGAACACTATGCCTCAAGGTCTGGAGTATGGGGTTCTTTTCCAGGATAATGATTTGGTGCAATTTTCATTTAATGTGGGGCTTGCAAATACTGAGCACCAATATTTGTACAAAAAGATGGTGTGCAAGGCTTTTCCTGGCCTGTTTCAATATGGGGTTAAGTCAAATTTTGGTGTTCCATTTAATGCGGGAAAGCTTCGAACGCGTTGTGCCCGTTTCAGGCTGAGCTTACAAAGGGCTTTGCATAAAAGAATCCCATGGATTCAGGATCCTTGGGTTAATTATATCGATTTCGATCAGGGTATTCGTTGTCGAGAAGATATTCGGTTGATAGTTTGCGAGTGTTTAAAGGGTTTGCAGAAGCGACAAATTGTTCCATGGATTGATATTGATGGCATTTGGAATGCCCATATGAAAAACCATAAGAAGCATGCTGATGCGATAATCATCCTTGCCTCTTTGGAAATACATCTGTTGTGTGGGAAAGAAATATGACTCTATTTGGGAGTGTTTATGGAAAACAATGAAGCGAAAGAAATCGATCTAATCCAGATAGTTATTCCTCTTTGGAATTATCGAAAGTGGATTGCTATCGGAACGGGTGTCGTGACCCTTATTGGACTTGTCTATGCGTTATTCGCAACGCCTGTGTATTATTCAGAGGCAATTATTGCACCTAAGGAGCCACAGAAAAGTAATGGTGCAGCTTCCATGCTTTCGCAGCTTGGCGGATTAGGTGGAATGGTTGCTTCTCAATTTGGTCTTGGTAATACTAATCTGGATAAGATGGAAATTATTACAAAGGGGCGAGTGTTGGCGGAATCGGTCATTGTCCGAAATAATTTAATGCCGATTTTATATGCTGATCGGTGGGATTCCGTAAAGGGTCGATGGTCGACATCGGATACCAATGATATTCCTAAAATGAGAGATGCGATAGAGATGCTAAGAAAGGATAATTTGCAGGTTACGGTTGATGATAAAATCAATATGATTATGCTTGGCGTCAATTATCCAGATCCTGTATGGGCGAAAAAGATAACAGAATATTACTTGACAGCACTTAATGATAAATTGAAAAACGATATTATAGCGGATGCCGAGCAAAACAGGATTTATTTGCTTAATCAATTAAACAATACAACGGATCCGCTAATTCAGGAAAAGATTCAGAATATGATTGCCTTTGAAATTGAGAAGTCAATGCTGGTCAGTTCATTCTCGATTGAAATACTGGAAAAGCCGGTTGTTCCCCTTTTGCGCAAAAGCCCTAATCGAAAGTTGATTGTAATTGTTTCAGGAATCTCGGGTTTTTTGTTTTCGATAGGGGCCATTTTATTGTTCTACCTGGCCAAGGGTTGGCGGTCGCAGGTGTTACAATATTTTACAGAATCAAAGCGATAATTGAGTATGGCGAAAAAGTATTGGTGGTTGAAAGATGGCCTTATCTATGGCTTGTCAGCGACCTTATCCAAATTTACGGGTATTTTTTTAGCACCGATTTATACCCGTTTTTTGACGACAGCTCAATTTGGATTACTTGATTTGGCGACCTCCTTTTCAGCGGTCTTGTTGGTGGTTGCCGAGATGCAGATGGTTTCTGGTTTTATGCGAAATTATATTGAAGCAAAAGAAAAGAAATCTGTTGCCTCCTTAACGGGGAGTGTTATGGTTTTCTACTTTGTCAGCACCTCTTTGATTGCGGGCATTGTTTGGGTGGGCCGTGGACTAATACAGAAATATGTTCCGGAATTTGATTTTATCATACTTTTACCAATATTGATTGGCCTACTTCCAGCGCAGATCACCAGTTTTTATCTTGTGTTTTTGCGTATGGAACGACGGCCGAGACAATACCTGTTTATTTCTGCTGGCCAGATAGCGTTAGCAGCTGTTCTGGGCATTATTTTTGTTGTTCCATTTCATCTGGGGACGCTTGGGGCGCTTTACGGCTTTGCTGGAGCAAGGGTTGTTTTTGGTTTAATTTCTTTCGGGATGATTATTAAAAATGTCGGGATTCGACTTAATGTGGATCATGTTAAGGAAATGTTGCATTTTGGAGCCCCATTGGTTCCTGCAAGGGTTTCTTCGTGGGCCAGAACCTATATTAATCGCTTTTTCATTGTCAGTATGCTTTCCATGTCGATGCTTGGGATATTCAGTATTGCAAATAAAATCGCCGGTATTAGTCTTTTATTAATAATGTCTATTCGTCTGGTATGGCAACCATTTGAGAATGAACAGTATACGAAAAGTGGTTCTGAGGAGCGGTTTGCACGGGTATTGAATATCTTTATTTTTGCCATTTTAGCCTTTCAGGTGTTATTAACCATTGGTTCTCCTGTTGTTTTGCGCTTGTTGGCGCCTCCTGCCTATTGGAGCGCTGAACCTTTTATCGCATTACTTTCAATGGGTATTCTGTGGGATGGAGCGGTTATGTTTTTTTCGGTTGGCAATAACTGGGCGCGTAAAACATATCATAATAGTTTTGGCGCAAGTATTGCTTCTTTTTTTAATATCGTGTTGCTTTTTTTTGGAACAGCCAAATTAGGCCTTCCCTTAGTGGCTTTATCTGCTTTTTTAAGTGTTTTAATAAAATGCTTATTGATTCTTCGGACCTCCCAAAAGAATCACTATATTCCTTATTCAACAAGAATGATTGCATTTGGCATGGGATTAAGTGGGATGTATTCGGTTCTTCCATATTGTGCGCTCACTTTTTTTAAGCTCAGTGTGCCAGCAAGCATTGTCTTTTATGCAATTTCGGGAATGATGGCTTTACTCGTGATGTGGGCATTTGTTCTTGTTAAAGAGGATAAACAATGGTTTTTGTCTATGCTGAAAGTTAGAACAGTATAGACTATTATTGGCAGTATTATTTTGAAACCAATGCAGTACAAGGATTAAAATGATATTAGAGAGAAAATTCAGAGTGCCCCGCTGTTGGTCTAATCAGGAACTTTTAAAGATGGCTCATTTGTTTCAGGGGAGTATTGCGAATGTGTCCGGTTGGATGGATGCTGACAAAGAGGGGAAAAAATATAAGGATTATTTTACCCGAGCGAGTGAATACTGGATAACCAATTATAAGCCTGAGGCAAGAGGTTTTCAGGGTAATCAGACTAATGAAATCTATCTTGATCTTGCTGCACCATTAGAGCAAGCGCTGAAAGGTCGGTTTGATGTTGTTTTTAACCACACGGTTTTGGAACATGTTTTTAAGATAGAAACAGCTTTTACCAACTTATGCAGCATGAGCAAAGATGTTGTCGTAATTGTTGTTCCTTTTCTTCAGGAACAGCATGGCGCTTATGGTGATTATTGGCGCTTCACACCTCAAGCTGTTGAGAAGCTGTTTTCCGAAAATGGGCTGACCACGCTATATATGAATTTTAACGATAGCGCAAATGCTTCTATTTACTTATTTGCTGTTGGTGCCCGTTGCCCCGAAAGATGGGATTCTATTGTGGGAATGCCGGGCAATCAGAGGAAGCAGATTGCTACGATAAATCTGGGTACAAAATTGTTCAAGGTCTCCTGGTTTGAAAGGACTGTTATAAAGTTGTTCAAAATCCTTAGGTTGTCTGATTTATGAAGATTGTTTATCTATCCAGTTCTACTGTACCATCTCGTGCGGCAAATAGTATTCATGTTATGAAAATGTGTCAGGCTTTTGCGAAAGCAGGTCACAATGTAATACTCATGACTCGTGATAAAAGAACAGAGAGAGAGCCCGGCGTTCTTGATGAGCATGCTTTTTATGATGTGAACCCATGTTTTTCTATTGTTAGAAAGAGGTGGTTGCCACTCAAGGGACGACGATTTCTTTATGGTTTTTTGTCCGCCTGGCATGCGAAACGATTGAAACCGGATTTAGTGTATGCAAGAAATTTGGATGGTTGTTTTTTCTCCTCATTGTTTTGTTTGCCAATCATGTTTGAATCTCATGCTCCCATCAAAGGGCGTTTATCGGAATGGTTTTTTAGTCGAATAATTAGTCGGGTTACTTTTCAAAAGCTGGTGGTTATTTCAAATGCATTAAAGATGTATTATGAATCTAAATATCCTACCTTAAAGAGTAAGATTCAAGTTGCTCCGGATGCGGCAGATCCGGTGGATGAAAAGGTTGTTCCTGTAACACTGCCAGGTAAGACAACTCGTTTGCAAGTCGGTTATATTGGCCATTTGTATTCGGGTCGAGGTATTGAAATGATTGAACAGCTTGCCGCTGCAGCTAGTTTATGGGCAGATTTTCATGTTATTGGTGGAAGCCCTCGGGATATCGCAGAATGCCAGCGGCGAACAATGTTGTTGAAGAATATCTATTGGCACGGATTCAAGGTGTTTGCAGAAGCAGAGAGGTTAAGGGTTGCTTGTGATATATTGTTGGCTCCCTATGCTGATAAAGTGCGGGTAAGCGGAGGCGCTGGGGATACTTCTTTGTGGATGTCTCCACTCAAGGTGTTTGAATATATGGCTGCTGGAAAAGCAATCATCTGTTCGGATATTTCGGTATTGCGTGAAGTATTGAAGGATAAACGCAATGCCTTATTATGTCCTGCATCTGACTTTAGGGCTTGGTTGAATTCTTTGGAACGACTTCGAGATGATAGCGTTTTGCGTACACAGCTCGGAGAGAATGCGAAAAGCGATTTTATTGCTCATTATACTTGGGAGGCTCGCGCGGCAAAAGTCCTAACAAATATTTAAGATAACTAAATTATGAGTATTCTGATTACCTTCTTTTTTTTGGTTCTTTTGGTTATTGTTGATGTTTATCGGCAAAGCCGTTTGAATATAGATGCGTTCAGACTGACCCTATTTATATTTGGATTGGTTTATATCTTAATCCCGGAAGTTTTGCCGCTTTCTTATGACTGTGAACCATATTGCAATGGCGTTCCTTGGTTACCCAGAATCATCTCCATTATCGGTTTGGCGGCATTGTTGGTTGGATACTTATTGTTCAATCATTTGCCAGTCTTTAGAGTAATGCCGATTATTAATACGGATGAGTCAAAAGAGTTTCGCTTTGCGGCTTTTGTTTTTATGCTTTCTGTTTTAGCTCTTTATCTTTATGCGCATAGTATGGGAGGATTCTTAAGTGCCTTTTCATTTGGTGCTTTAAACCGGATGACAGGTGAGGTTCGTGTTGAGGTGAAAGAATCTGCAGTTGCTTCGTATTTTGCTGGTCTTGTCTATCTTGTTTTTGCTCTATCCCAGTATAATATCTACCAAAAGACAAAATATCGAACTGGTTATATCGTATTGCTTTTATCTGCTTTTTTGGTGAATGTTGCGTATGCTTTGATAAAAGGGGGGCGCGGAGCAATATTTATGACATTTTTGCTGGCATTATTTATTCATTTGAATGTTAAAAAGATATCTATAACCGTTAAAAAGGCCACTATCATTATAATGATTATTGTGGTAGGAGTATTTTTTATTGCTTATGGGAAAAAAGCGATTGTAGCTACTTCCGCCATCTTTAGAGGTGAAACCCCTTCAGCAGCTTTTGACGCGATCGAATCAAAAGAACTGAAATATGTCTATGGAAGAATGATTTATGAGTTTGCCCATCCTATCAAATCAATGGGTGTTGTTTTGGATAATAATGTTGCCTGTAATTATATGGAACATTTTTGGGTGGCTCCGTTGCATCTCATTCCATCGAGAATACTTGGATTATCGGGCAAGCCTTATCGGATTTCCGAACTGAATACCTATTTGTTGATTCGAAGTAAGGAAGGCGGAATGCCACCGGGATTAGTTGCTTCTTTTTGGTATGGTGGGGGATTGTTGGGCGTGATAATGGGTTGTGCAGTTTTTGGGGGGGTGATTGCTTGGGGTCAGCGGCAATGTTATACTATCATTCATGCGTATCCAAGTGCAACTCCCATAGTTTTATATGGTTTTTTTAGGGTAGGATGGTTTGTGAATAATGGAGATCCCAGCGTTTTTCTAAAACATGAGTTCCATTTTCTTGTTTTCTTAATATTAATTGCCGGATATTACTTGTTTGGACGAATCCGTTTTTTGCCATTAGGTTATTTTAACGCGATTCAGAAAACAGATTTGAAATGAAGATATTATTCATTATCGATAATTTTGGTTCCGGTGGGGCGCAGCGACAAATGGTTAATTTGGCTTGCGGCCTAAAGGGGCGGGGGCATGATGTTGCATTCTTTATCTACTATCCGCAATATTCATTTTTTCGAGAAATTGTTGAAAAAGCTCAGATTCCAGTTTATGACTACCAGAAAACAACGCGTTTCTCATTAGGTGTAATAAAAAGTCTTGTTGGTTTGGTTCGACGACAGAAGTATGATATTGTTTTATCTTTTTTAGATACGCCGAATACTTACGCTGAAATAAGCAGTCTTTTTTATTCTGGCGTAAAGACGGTGGTGAGCGAACGAAGCAGTCATCGGGGAGACAAATCCATCATCGGTGCCCATTTGCGAAGACAGTTGCATCGATTGGCTGATTTTATTGTCACTAATTCGCATAGTCATCAGGCATGGCTTCAGTCGCATTATTCCTGGCTGTCTAAAAAATGTACAACTATTTATAATGGATTGGATGTCACGGCTTTCAATGCTGTTTCGACATATTTTGACGATCCTAAATCGATGCGTCTCATTGCCATTGGCAAGGTTGAGCCGGTGAAGAATGCTATTAATCTTATTCGGGGGTTGGCTT
>Ga0208953_1002046_pt1 | contig 9866 bp, 9 predicted proteins | sample RifOxyB2_FD_184033 | JGI IMG/M metagenome (GOLD analysis project Ga0208953, IMG submission 184033) | Groundwater microbial communities from Rifle, Colorado - Rifle Oxygen_injection B2 (SPAdes) | ecosystem: Environmental > Aquatic > Deep subsurface > Groundwater | place: USA: Rifle, Colorado... | reverse complement strand
ATAATTTTCTGCGCTCTTTCAGTAAACTTTTGAAACATAATATTCCTCCATTTACAAAACACTCAGCAATTAAAAGCATTTTAGCATAAAAAGGCACGAATAACAAGTAACACGGAATCCAAAATAAAAACACACCGTTATTAACAGGCATAATATATATTTATTCTTCTAGCAGGCTGTCCACCATTCGATTATCGAATGGTGGACAGCGGGTTACCTAGCCATTTGCCCTCAAATGGCGGGTAAAATGATAAAAATTGCAGCTGAAAAAATATTAAAAAGAGTTTTTCAGCAACCTGCTAGCGTATTTTAAGACAGAGGAGATCCCGGCTGAATCTCAAATACATCTTTCCGTCCACGATAAGGGGAGCGACCCACCCCATGGAGTCCTTACTGTTACTCTCGACTTTAAAGGAGATACGTGAGAGTTCGCGGTAAACCTTACCGGCAGCTTCGGCAATTATCAGCTCTTTACCGTTTCTTATAAAAATCTTGCCGTCCGCAACCGTAAGGGAGGAGTCCTGTTTAAAACCATACTTGGACCACATAATCTGCCCTTTTTCCGAACTGATACAGACCAGAGAAAAACAGCTTGCAAAACCGAAGAGATTTCCGTTCCATTCCTGATAGCCCGCATGCCCGGAAGGCGAATTTTTTGTCTTCCACACTTCCCTGACAATATACCTGCCGTTTTCTTTTTTTATATCCAGCATTATCTGTTCCTTTCCAAAGGGCATCTCAAGAAGTTTACCGCCGACATAGACAGGTGTGGCTATCGTATCATTTCCTTCCGAGAGCTGATAAGAAAATAAAGGCTTTCCATCCGAAAGTTTTAGGGCCGTCAAACGGGCATAAGGGGAGTAAAGAAGATACTTTTCATTGTCAAATATTGCAAGCTGGGGAGTCTGACTCACCTGTACGGTCGTCACTATCTTTACAGGACTTTTGTATAACCATTTCAAATTTCCTGTTTTCATTTCAAAAGCTGCGCACCTTTCATTTTCTTTTTTCTCGTCCGGCCCGAGATTTACGACAACTTTACCGTCCTCGACCAGGGGCGAAATAGTCCAGCCCTTCCACGCTCTCTTTGCCGGAGGATATTCCTTGTCCAGGTTTTTTTCCCAGATGATCTTTCCGGAAAGTTTATCAAAACAGAACATGTTACCCATAGCTCCTATGGAGCAGGCATAGTTGGCAGAGATAGTAACCGAAGCTCTCGGCCCTCCGTAGGAATATTCCATTTTTCCGTAATCAACAGGATAAGTATATTTCCAGATCTCTTTGCCGGTAATAGCATTCAAACACAATACCATCCGATATGACAGGAGCAGACCATCCGACACCCATAGACGCCCGCCATAATATCTCCGGACCCTCATTTGGAAATGAACTAAGAAGGTTTTTGTCCTGTGATACACCGTTTCTTAAAGGACCAAGGTATGCAGACCAGTCTGAACCAAAAAGAACAGAGGAAAACACTGTTACACATGCAAATATTTTCAGTAATACCAATTAACACCTCGAAAATATACTGTTTTTAGACTTAAATTAATGCAGGCTGATGACCGCTATTTTATTTTTTGAGCAACATAATTAACAATTTCTTTTACTTTATCAATTAAATCAATCAATATTTGAAATTTTTCCAGCATTCCAAACATAAAGAGTAACCCTATAAAAAGAGCTAACATTAAAGAAACAACAACCACCATCTTGAATATGAACATAGAGAGGTGAAGTATTTTAATTATCAGAAATATTGCAAGATATGACATCAGTAGAAGGATTAGAAATATTGCCACGGGATTCAGATGCATTTTTCACTTTCCTTTTTAATACGATTCCACTTCCGCCCAGGCGGATACCGAAACATAATAATGCCTTATATTTTAGAAGGCAAATTACAAAACTTGTTTCTGTTATTCACCCGCCGGAAAGTCTTCACCTCAGACGGATATTTTTGTAGCACTACAGTTAAACGTTACACGTTAGCACCCTCCTACGCCAAAGCTTTGCAGGATAAACGTTGCTAACGTTCTACATTAACGTGATATTATTTGTTCGCTTTTCTCACTGTACCTGCTTCGTTTCCTTCACTTTCTGTCTTTTCCGCCACAAAGCGTTGACGGACTGCTCGCCTAAACGCTGGCGACCAGGCTTTTTCTACTTTTCGTACTTACTGTACTTGCTGTTTGTGCTTACCTTGCTGCAATTGCTTCCTTCACCCCAGTTTTCCTCTGATAATTTCGGCCCTCTTTTGATCCCTCTCCGGTTCACCCATTTCTTTCATAAATAATTTCTGTATATGACCGGGCTGGGTTATTATCAAAAGTTCATTCACCATCCTGATATCAGCTTTTACTATACCGCTTTCTATCCCGAGCCGGAGCGAGGAAAGAAGGGTAATTGCTTCTTCAAAATTAATAGAGCGGACATTTTTCAAGATCCCGTATGAACGCCAGATATTATCCTCGGTCTTGGTCCTGGCATTTTTAAAAAGCGATTCTCTTGCTTTCTTTTCATAATCAATAAGCTGTTTTGTTACTTTGTCAACTTCATTTATTATTTCTGCTTCTGTATGTCCCAGAGACACCTGATTACTAATCTGAAAAAATGGGGTCTTTATATCAATACCTTCCCCGTAAAAACCCCGGGCAACAAGCCCCATCTGGGCAATGTTATTTAAAACTTTTGTTATTTCTTTGCTTATCACTAATCCCGGCAGGTGAACCATCACTGAAGCGCGAAGTCCCGTACCGGTATTGGTAGGACAAGCACTCAGATAACCGATATCAATATCATAGGCGTAGGTAATTTTCTTTTCCAGTTCCGTATCAAGTTTATCCAAAGCAGCAAAGCCTTGAGCCAGCTGTATCCCGGGAAGAAGGATTTGAAGACGGAGATGATCTTCTTCATTTATCATTACGGACACACTTTCATCTTTTGAAAATACTACCGCCCGTTTCCGGTCATTTATGACATGATCATAACTCATAATATGCCGTTCCATAAGAACAATACGGTCAAGTTCAGGAAGAGCCATAAGATCCACGGCTCTTACACCCTTAAACAACCTGCTCTTTTCTACGGCCTTAGAAACCATACCAACCAGTTCTTCTGCGTCCTTCTCATTAAGATTGTGTGAAAATGGAAAACCATTCACATTCCGGGCAAGACGAACCCTGGAGGAGATAACAATCTCAGAACTCGGACCCGGCTCCAAAAGCCATTTACTGGTTGATTTTACGAGTTCTTCAAACATCAGCTCATATCCTTATTAAGTTTTTTCTCCAGCCTCTTAATCCTATCACGGAGCTTTGCAGCATCCTCATAGCGCTCTTCGTTTACCGCAACAGTTAATTTCCCTTTTAAATTATTTATCTCCGAAGGATCAAACACCTTGGTAATTTTCTTATTTACTTTCTGCTTTACCGGGATCTTTGCAGGTACTTTACCGATATGCCGGTTACTCCCGTGAATACGGCGAAGAATCGGAGTTAAAGATTTTTTAAAAGTATAATAGCAAAGCGGACAGCCGAGAAAACCAGACTTCCGGAGATCATCGCTGGACCAACCGCATTGACAGGTCACCTTAACACCCTTGTCAGGACCTCCGACAGATTTTTCCTCTTCCATAAAACCGGAGAGAAGATTTCCAAAAAATGAAGGTTTATCCATTGCAAAAGAAATCATACCCTTCGCTTGAGCGCATTTATCGCAAAGGTTTATTTCCGTACTTTGACCGTTCACTATTTGCTGAAAATGAACGGTAGCACCATGTTCGTGACAATTATCGCAGGTCATGATGACCTCCTAGTATAATGTTCACATGAAAGTTTCAGTGAACAGATGACTTAAATTTGCTAAAATATATTATGTTCTTTGCCAGAAGCAGGAGAGACATTTAAAACCCTCCTTAAGGATCGATTAAACGATACCTTTCTAAACAGATTATTGTTCCTGCTTATATAACCTAAAGTCTTTATTTAGGACACTATGGGACCTGATTAATCATCGGCCACCATTCATTCTAGGTTATGTTCGGCTATATATTGCCGGAACCACTCTTCTTTGCTTCTTTAAAAGAACAAATCTTATCTTTAATGGAGGTCGTTAATGTTCTATGCCGGTATTGATATTTCCAAATCTTCTGCCCGTTGCGTCTTTCTCGACAACGAGGGCGAGAAGCTTAAAGCCTTTTCTGTTGGCACAGACAAAGAAGGCTTTGATAAACTACTTGCTTTCATCAAAGAACTTAAGCTAAACAAAGAAAATTCTCTGTTCGGTATTGAAGCAACAGGCATTCTTTGGGAAAACCTGTTTTCTTTCCTTACTGAACTTGGCTTTAAGGTAATTCTCTTAAATCCTTATCAGACCAAAAGGTACAGAGAAGCTCTTCGTTTTAAGGCCAAGACCGATGATATCGATGCTTATGTCATAGCAGGCCTTCTTCGTTCAAAAGATTTTTCTTCTTCTTTCATTCCCGAAGACCGTATTCAGGCTCTCCGCGATTTTACTAAACTTCGCTACGAACTTATCAAAGACAGAACTAATTACCAGCGTCAGGCTCTTTCTTTGCTAACTCTTGTATTTCCAGAGTATTCCAATACAGTTCTTAAACATCCTTTTGGTATCGCTTCCTTGGCCGTTCTTAAGCAGTTCCCTACAGCCAAACATCTTGCCGCTACCAAGGTTAAACAGATTGAAGCTATTGTTCGTTCAATCAAGGGCAACAACTTCAGCGTTGATAACATTCAACAGATTATTGATACTGCGAAACTTTCCGTATTTTCAGGCAGAGCTTCTGATGCCAGAGCCCTAAACCTCAAGATTCTTCTTTCTCAGATAGAATCTTTTGATAATTCCATTTCATCTTTAGACGCTCAAATTGAAGCTTTGCTTACTGATGACCAGCAAAACAATACTCCCGGCTCAAACCTACTCGATATTCCAGGTATTGGCCCTAAAACTGTTGCTGCCATGCTTTCTGCCGTAGGTAGTGATGGTAAAGCTTTCCATGCTGGCTCTAACTTTATCGGGTACGTTGGATTCTTTCCAATGATCAACGATTCCGGAGAAACAAAACTCAAGAGACACATCGCTAAAACCGGCCCCAAGTATCTTCGCTGGGCTCTTTATCTTGCCGCTGTTTCTTGCATTAAGCATAACGAACAGTTTAAAAGAATCTACCAAGTAAAACGCTCTCAGGGTAAATCCTCCAAGCAAGCTCTTATTTGTGTTGCCGTAAAACTCGCTCACACAATGCTAAGCATGCTTAAATCCGGAAAACCCTACGACCCTAAGAGGGTCTTTGTTTGCTCCTAATTTCTCAAAGATCGATTGTTCTTTGACATATTTCCCTATTTACTTCTTATAGGACATCTAGTTACAAGTTCCACGTTACTAACGTTACTCAATGTTCAATATTTATGTGGTATAATTAAACTTAGCGTAGCTTCTCGCGCTTACCTTAAATTGTAAATCGTCATTTGTCAATCGTAAATCGTTTTTAGAGTTCTCTCCCAATCACCTTTGCAATAGGCTTAAGCTCAGCCATCAACTTCTTGAACTTATCCGGCAAAAGCGACTGATCCCCGTCTGACATAGCATCTTCGGGATTCGGATGAACTTCCAGCATAAGTCCGTCGCAACCTGCGGCTATGGCAGCTTTTGACATCGGCACTGCCCAGCGCCATTTGCCTGTGCCATGGGAAGGATCCACTATTACCGGAAGGTGGCTCAGGTGCTTGCATACAGCCACCGCAGAAAGATCGAGAGTATTTCTTGTCGCATCCTCAAAGGTCCGGATACCTCTCTCGCAAAGCATTACTTTATAATTACCTCGGGACATTATATATTCAGCCGACATAAGCCATTCTTTTATTGTTGAAGAAAGCCCCCGTTTTAAAAGAACCGGAACTTTACATTCCCCGACTTCCTTTAAAAGTTCAAAGTTCTGCATATTCCTCGCGCCTATCTGAATTATATCCGTATACCTGGAAACAAGGTCAACGGTACGTGTATCCATAACTTCAGTAACTATAGGTAGCCCCGTTAAGTCCCTTGCTTCAGAAAGAAGTTTTAATCCCTCCTCTCCCATGCCCTGAAAAGCATAAGGAGAAGTCCGGGGTTTGAAAGCGCCCCCTCTAAGTATAGTAGCACCCGCCTCTTTAACTTTTTTTGCCACATCAAGCAAAGCTTCGCGGCTTTCTACAGAGCAAGGTCCCGCCATAACCACAAGTTTTTTCCCGCCAATTTCAATATCCCTCACCTTAATTACCGTCGGTTCTTTCTGGAACTCCTTACTGACAAGTTTAAAAGGTTGAAGGACGGACATAACTTTTTCAACACCGGGCATTGTTTCAAGAGGCAGCTCTGCAAGGACACGGTCATCCCCTATAACCATGATCAAAGTTCTTTCAATCCCTTTTGAAACATGAGGCGTAAGCCCCGCCTTCTCCACCTTTTCTATTACGTGATTCAGCTCGTTATCAGGTGTTCCCGGCTTTAATACTATGATCATATGACCCCCAAAAACATTTACTAGTGACTAATGACTACTGACTATTTATTGAGGTTTATTAAATATTTGGCGGGATTTCCCGCCTTCCTAAAATAGTCATTAGTCACTAGTACTTAGTCAATTATTTTTTAACACTTTCTTCAATGCACCGATAAACCGACGATTCTGTTCCATCGTTCCGATCGTCACGCGTATAGTTGTTCCGGTACCAATACATCTAACAATTATTCCCTCTTTCATAAGAGCCTCTGTCACCGGTTTGGCGTCAACCTTAACATCAAAAAGAATAAAATTTGCTTCTGACCTGACAAAAGTAATACCCATAGCTTCAAGCGCATCTCCGATCCATATCTTACCTTCATTATTCACATGTTTGCTCTCTTCGACAAACTTAATATCTTTGAGAGCTGCTATTCCCGCGCTTTGCGCAAGCAAGTTAACATTAAAAGGCTGTCTGGCTTTTCCAAGCAGTTCAATAAGTTCTTTCCTGGCAATGCCGTAACCCAGTCGCAGCCCGGCCAACCCGTAGATCTTGGAGAAAGTACGGAGAATAATTACATTTTTTCCCTCTTTGACATATTCAACGGATTCCGGATAGTCGGCCCGGCCCACATATTCGTAGTAAGCTTCATCCAGCACTACTATTACATCCTCAGGAACTTTTTTGAAAAACTCATCAAGCTCATCTTTGGTGATCATAGTTCCGGTCGGATTATTAGGATTGGTTATAAATACTATTTTTGTCTTATTGGTAAATTTTTCCGCCATGGTTTTCAGGTCATACCCGAAATCCTTCATTTCAACAATTACTGGTTTAGCATCCGCAATCGTAGTAACCGCCTTGTACTCCACGAAGGTCAGTTTGGGATCCCCCTGCAATACTTCATCTCCGGGATTTAAAAAGACCTGGGAAATTAACAATAATAATTCATCCGAACCATTACCGAAAATAAGATTATCGGCCGGTATTTGTAAATGCTCAGCCACCGCTTTTCTAAGTTCAAAACAACTCCCCTCCGGATAAAAATACACCTGCTCAGCGGCCTTTTTAACCGCAGCAACCGCTTTTGGCGATGCCCCGAGAGGATTTTCATTCGAAGCCATTTTTATAACATCAGAGATCCCCAGCTCCCGCTGTACTTCCGCTACCGGTTTCCCCGGTATATATGGAGATAATTTATCTATAGCATCCCGCTGAAGCTTTTTCATACAATTTCCTCCGATAAAAGTAATCCGTTAAATCGTCTGATTTTAGCACAAAAAAGAAGGAAAGTCAAACAACCGAGTTTTGCTGCAATCCTTGACTTTTCTTGATATCTTCTGATAAAATGATTTTTATGAAAACTATCAATGTACTTATAACCGGTGTCGGCGGGCAGGGAACCATACTTGCGGGAAAGATACTGGCAAAATGCGCTCTCGATTCCGGTTTTGACGTAAAATCAAACGAACTCCATGGGATGGCTCAAAGGGGCGGTTCTGTAACATGTCATGTACGTTTCGGAGATAAAGTATTCTCCCCGATGATACCGACAGGAGAGGCTGACTTTATGCTGGCAATGGAAGAGCTTGAAGCTCTGCGTTACCTCTCTCATATGAAAAAAACAGGTTATATAGTAATGAACAAACGGAATATAATGCCGTCCAGTCTTGAGAAGAAGACTGATGCTTACCCCAAAGATATTCAAAAGAAGATAGAAAATCTGGATTTTAAGATCAAAGCTCTTGTCGCTCATAAAATAGCCCTGGAATGCGGCTCTATTAAAATAGAGAACATTGTCCTTTTAGGTGTTCTCTCAAAACAACTGCCTATTAAAGAAAATATATGGCATGCAGTCATCACGACTGCTGTTCCCCCAAAAACAATAGATATGAACTTGGCGGCATTCAAATGCGGACAGGCAATCTAATCACTAAGACTTAAATTCTAAGCACTAAACAAACTTAAAACCAAGCACTAAGAATAAAATTATAAATTCTAAATAAAATCATTGTACCTATATAAATAAACTTCCTTAAGTTTAGTGCTTAATGCTTTAATCTTAGTGATTGTTTAGTTATTAGTGCTTTAGTCTCAGTGATTTTTTTAACCTTCATTTCGGATTGACTTATTTCCTCTGTTTTGATAGAATTTATATCAATTCTGTGAAGAGCTCCTGAAAAACGCCCGGGCATGGGGTTTAACGACTCTTCCTGATGGAGGTGACCTCCTCATATGCTAGGACTCGAAGGAACAGGTGTTGCACTGGCGTATATCTTTACCATTTTGGCGACTCTTCTTTGCATCGTCTACGGCTGGGTTAATTGGAACAAAGGCGATGAGCACGAAAAAAAAGAGGTAAAGGAAGAGATAAAATGGGAAAAGAAAGATTCTAAATTAACCAAGTAAAAATCCAATACAATATTTTCCAGGGGGACAAATATGGAAATCAGTTTATTAATGATCATTACTGTTGTTATATATCTTTTAGCAACAGCAATATTCGGATATATCGGATACAAACAAACGGCAAACTCCTCCGATTTCCTGGTCGCAGGGAGAAAGCAGCACCCTATGATAATGGCCCTTTCTTACGGTGCCACTTTCATCTCCACCTCAGCCATAGTCGGCTTTGGCGGAGCTGCAGCTTCAATGGGTATGGGTATGCTCTGGCTTACCTTCCTTAATATTTTCGTCGGAATCTTCATTGCCTTCGTTTATTTCGGAAAACGTACCAGAAAAATGGGGCACAGTCTGGATGCGCATACTTTTCCGGAGCTTATGGGCAGGCGATATGAATCACGCTTTATACAGGGCGCTTCCGGGCTTCTCATTTTCATTTTCATGCCTCTTTATGCAGGTGCAGTCATGATAGGAGGCGCAGTTTTTTTACAGCAAGTATTTGGCATCAATTATGAAGTTGCTCTTTTATTCTTCGCGGCGATAACTGCGGTTTATGTTGTCTTCGGCGGAATGAAAGGTGTAATGTACACCGACGCTTTCCAGGGCGCAATAATGTTCATAGGTATGGCGATTCTTCTGGTATTTACTTATGTAAAACTCGGAGGGGTCATAACAGCGCATGAAAAACTAACAGCGCTTGCACCAATGGTTCCGGCAGGTATGGCAAAAGCCGGACATCAAGGTTGGACGTCAATGCCTAAATTTGCTTCCCCGATGTGGATGTCCCTTGTTACCACACTTGTAATGGGTGTCGGTCTCGGAGTGCTCGCACAACCGCAGCTTTCGGTAAGATTTATGACGGTAAAATCCAATAAAGAACTCAACCGTGCGGTGATCATCGGCGGTATTTTTATTTTGATGATGACCGGAGTCGCTTTTACGGTTGGGGCGCTTTCAAAC
>Ga0208953_1002037_pt1 | contig 9899 bp, 5 predicted proteins | sample RifOxyB2_FD_184033 | JGI IMG/M metagenome (GOLD analysis project Ga0208953, IMG submission 184033) | Groundwater microbial communities from Rifle, Colorado - Rifle Oxygen_injection B2 (SPAdes) | ecosystem: Environmental > Aquatic > Deep subsurface > Groundwater | place: USA: Rifle, Colorado... | reverse complement strand
GCTTCGAACAGGAAATCCTTAAGCCGCAGCCAGGTCTTGAACCAGAGCGTCGCAAACGAGGGTGTCTGGTAAGGCGGTATCTCTATAAAAAGTTCCGGTGTTTCGCCTTTAAGTATGCGGTTGAGAGCCAGTCCAGCCGCCGCGCCTGTAGCAGCTAAAGCCAGGAATACGGCGGCGGTATATTGGACTGGGTAGGGCGCAAGGATGCTCATTATCATGGCGCTCTGCGGCATACAGGGGGCCGCCGCCAGGGTCAGTGCGGTGGCGATCAGCCTTTCCCGCCTGTTTTCCAGCACCCGCACAGCCAGGATGGCCGGCACTTTACAGCCTAGCCCCAGCATCAGCGGGATGGTGCCGTAACCGTGCAGGCCGAGTTTGTGCATTGAATTGTCCAGCAGTACGGCGAGCCTGGGCAGATACCCTATATCCTCCAGGAAGCCGAGCACCAGGTAGAACGCTAACAGGTATGGCATGACGGTGACGAAAGGGATATAAAGCCCGGTGATAAGCAGGCCGAAACTTTCCATGGGTTTCATGGAAGCGCCAAGCAGCAGGTTTTTCATGAAGCTGTTCAATGACAGGAGATCCGCCGCTTTGATGAGCGCGGGTAAATAGAACCGGTTGAAAGCGGGGTCCAGGATATAGTTGATAAGGCCTTCGCCCGTTGCCCTGATGGCGAGGAAGATGACCGCCAGGGCGGCTGTGGCGAATGGAATGCCGGTGGAGGGTCTGGAGGTGAAGTCTTCAAGTTTTTCAAGAAAAGTCGGGTGCTTGTGGGTTATGGTCTGGCATTGAGGGGCCAGCTTGCCTATCATTCGCCATTTCTCTTCGGCCGAAGCCGGCGGCGGTTCTCCGCGCGGCGGCAGGCCTCCGGCCCTGAACAGTCGCACCGCGTCGTTCAGCGCCCTCAGGCCTTCCCCGGTGGTGGCCACAAAAGGGAGCACTTTAATTTTCAGTGCCTTCTCAAGTTTGGCGGGATCTATGTCTATGCCTTTGCGCTTGGCGATATCCGACTTATTGAGGAGGATGATGATAGGAGTTCCGAGGCTCATTAGCTCAAGCGCGAAAAACAGGTTCCGCTCAAGGTTGGTGGAGTCTAACACGTGGATCAGGAGTTCTTTACCGTCTTCCAGGATCAGGTCGCGGGCCGCGGCTTCGGCCTTGTTCGCCGGGGAAAGACTATAGGCGCCCGGTACGTCTATGACGGAGAAATGTTCGCCGCCCAGCACGGCGGAGCCTCTGGTATAACGCACTGTGGTGCCGGGATAGTTGGAGGATATCGCGTCCAGGCCGGTCAGGCGGGAGAATACTACGCTCTTGCCGACGTTCGGATTGCCGGTCAGGAGGATCCTGCCGGAAATGAGCTTTACCTTTATTTTTTCGGCCATGCCTCGCCCCAGGGCGATCCGGGAACCCATCACCTCCACCGTCACGGGTCCGTTATAACCCTTAGGGGTCCTCTTGATAAGCTGTCTGCCGGAATGTATGCCCATGGCTTTAAGCTTTTCCGCTAACTCAGGCGGACCGGATATTTCAAGGACATGGCCCTTCTCATTTTCCCTCATTGAAAAAAGGTTGGAAATTATATGGTCTTTCATCAAATTAATTTTTCCTGTAGTCGTCGGCCAGAGTTTTCATGATCACGCTCAGGTCGCGGTCACCGTCGCCGTTACGGGATGCGGCGGCCATCAGACTCTCTATGGATTCCGTTACGGGGAGGCGCTGGCCGCGTTCGGCGGCTTCCTTGAGCATAAAACGCGCGTCTTTCAGCATGTGCTTGAGAGGGAAGGCCGGGGGGAAATCCTTATCCAGGATATTATGTTCCTTCATTTTGAAATAGCCGCAGTTCAGGGCCGGACTTTCATTCAGGGCTGAAAAGATAAGTTTGGGGTCAATGCCCAGACGTTCCGCCAGCGTCGCGCTTTCGGCCAAGGCGGAAGTTAAACCGGCCACGATGAGGTTTATGCATAGTTTGAGGGCCGTTCCGGCCGGAGCGGGGCCGGCATAGACCACGCTTTTGCCCATCGCCAAAAGGATCTTTTCGGTTTCTTTTACCACCTTTTCTTCTCCGCCCGCCAGCAGGATCAGCGTGCCGTTTTCCGCCAGCGGTTTTGAACCGGACACCGGGCAGTCTATGAATCCGACCCGTTCCATGAAACAGCGGTTCTTGAGATTTTGTGTGTACTCCACGGAGACCGTACTCATGTTTATGAGGGTGTTCCCGTCGAAGCCGGAGGCGAAAACGCCGGTCGGGCCTTCCAGTACCGCATCCATCGCCGCCGGGTCCGACACCATGGTAATAATAACGTTGCACATTTTAGCCAGTTCGCCCGGTGTTACGCCCACGGCGCAGCCTTTCCGCGCGAAAGTCGTGGTCTTCGCGCGGTCGCGGTTGTAAACTGAAACGTTGAAGCCGCCTTTTAAAAGGTTTTCAGCCATCGCACGGCCCATGATGCCCAGCCCTATGACACCTATACGGGGAGGAACGCTCATAAAAATGATCTCCTTGCGGATACCGCCTTAGACAAAAGTTGTTTTGGCTATTTTTTAAAGTTTCTAAAATTTTTTAATTCATCAGGCGTTAATTCGCGCCATTGGCCTGGAACCAAGCCGTCAAGCGTAAGCGGGCCTATGGCGCTGCGCACCAGCCTTAATACCGGAAACCCCACGCAGGCCAGCATACGGCGCACCTGCCGGTTTCGGCCTTCTTTAAGCTCTATCTCCACCCAGGAAACGGGCACCGTTTTGCGTAACCTTATCGGCGGCATTCTTGGGGGCAGGGAAGGTTCTTCCACGGTGCGCGCCCCGCACGGTAGGGCGGGGCCGTCGCTGAGAAGCACTCCGCTGCTCAGTTTCTTAAGCGCGTCAGAGGTGATTACACGCTCCACCTGGGCCAGGTAGATCTTCGGGGTCTTGTGCTTTGGCTCCGCTATGCGGCTGTGTAATACTCCATCGTCGGTCAGAAGTAGGAGCCCCTCGCTGTCCGCGTCCAGGCGTCCTACCGCATATACGCCTTTGGGGAAACCGAAGTCGGAGAGGGATTTATGGCCATGGGCTGGGGTGAACTGCGACAATACGCCGTATGGTTTGTGGAAAATTATATAACGCATAGTTTTAAAAATTGTAATTAAAACCGTTTTTTACAGAGCAAAACTATGTGCCGAAATAACCATGACTATTTCCGTAAGGAGCGAGAATGCTGAAAGGATGATGTGAAAAGCGTAAGAATTATAAATTATTTTTAATCCTCGATCCCTTTATCCCTCCGAATTCCAACTTGGGAAATAGACCTAATATGTTATTATATTCAATATGCCCTATGCTTTTATAGACAAACAGCCGGATTTTGACGCCCTTGTCTCCAAACTGCTTACCCATAAATATGTTTCTATAGACACCGAATCCAACAGCATGTATGTCCACAAAGAGCAACTCTGCCTGGTTCAGCTGGCCAGTGAACATCTTAACGCCGTAGTGGATTCCCTGGCTGTGGATATCAAGGGGCTGGCGCCCGTTTTCGCGAACAAACATATCGAAAAAATATTTCATTCGGCCGAGTCGGACATCCGGACCATCAAAGCCGTGCTGCCTGTCAAATTTGAAAACATTTTTGACGTCATGCTGGCTGCCAAGTACCTTGGGCTCAAACGCTGTGGACTCGAAAACATGGTCAAGGAGCATATCGGGATTGAATTGAATAAGAAATTCCAGAAAGCCGACTGGGGCCGCCGGCCTCTGATGAGAGAAATGCTTGATTACGCCATCGGTGACGTCCTTTACCTGCATAAGCTGCGCAATATGTTCGCGGAAGAACTTTCCAGGAAAGGCAAGCTTGAAGAGATCAAAAGCGAGTTCGCCGAGGTGGCGGCGCTTGAACCTTCCAAAAGCGTGTTCGACGAGAACGGTTTCTTCCGCATTCACGCGGCGCGTCAGCTTAACGGCCGTGGGTTGGCGGTTTTGAGGGAACTTTACATCTTCCGCGAGCAGGCCGCCAGAGAACGCAACCGCCCGCCTTTCAAAGTCATAAGCGAAGACCTGATGTTCCGTCTCGCCACGGCGCCCAGGGAAGCCCTTGAGAACCTTTCTATTTTCAAAGGAATGTCAACGTATGTTCTGGCTAATCACGGGCACTGGATAAAGGACGCCATACAATTGGGGCTGAAGGCTCCCGAGGTCCAGTTCCCGAAGCGCGCGACCGCTCCGTCTCCGGATAAACGTGTGCATTTTGAGGGTATAAGGGAACGGTTTAAAATACTTAAGGCATGGCGCCTTGAAACAGCCAATCGGCGCAATATGCTGCCCGAAGCCGTTCTGGGGAACGATATCCTGGAAAAGGCGGCGCTCATAAACCCCAAGACGGCGGAAGAGTTAAGAGGCGTTAAAAGTTTAGGTCCGGAGAAATTCGTACTTTACGCAGAGGAAATGGTCAAAGCCCTTCACCGCAAATCTGCGAAATAGCGGAGCGGAGGCGTTTTATTCCAGATATGTCCCGCATCCTCCGTTTCTGAATCAAACAGAAGTATGAATAATATAGTAGCCCCATATTATTCTTTTAAAAATAATTAAAATTAAGACATGGAAAGCATCGTTTTCTTTGGAAAAGGCGGCATAGGCAAGAGTACTATCGCTTCAAATATTTCCGTAATATTTGCCGCGAAGGGACGGAAAGTGCTCCATGTTGGGTGCGACCCCAAGGGGGATTCCACTCTGCCTTTGACCGGCTGCAGAGTAAAACATTTTGCCGATGGGGGAACTTTCAGCGGCGAGGCGGCCCTGCGCTCCAGCATTCATCCTTCCCTGTTCAAGAATATCAACTGCATAGAGTCGGGCGGGCCGCAGGCCGGCGTCGGCTGTGCCGGGGCCGGCATAGGCGCGATGCTGGACATAATGAAAGAGTTCTCCATCCTTGAAAAAGACGGTTACGACGCGGTGGTTTTCGACGTGCTGGGTGACGTCGTATGCGGCGGTTTCGCCGCGCCGTTGCGCCGGGGGCTTGCCGGCAAGGCTGTGATAGTTGTTTCTGAAGAGATGCTTTCCCTCTACGCGGCTAATAAGTTGATTGCGATGGTGAATAATTATGCGAGAAACGGTGTTTGGCTGGCCGGCCTGGCCGTTAACGCGAAGGATAGGGAGGCGGTGCGTCTGGCCGAGATTTTTGCCGCGGCTGCCCGTACGCGGGTGCTGGGTGTGATCCCCCGTGACCCCGCCGTGGCCCGTGCGGAAAAAATGCATAGACCGGTCACGGCTGTCGATCCTGGAAGCCAGGCCGCGGCCGCTATTGTGCGGCTTGCCGCGGCGATCGAGGCATCACGTCCTCCAAAGATCCAGCCGAGGACCGTGGGCGATATTGAATTTCAGGAACTTTTTTCATGCACGGCCGTCTATCGCGGCAAGGTAAGGCGGGTGTCCGGAAAACGGCTCCTCCCCGCTGAAATTATTAAAAAGGCGGGGTTCAAAGTCGCCGGACTTTCCGCCGGACAGATAATATGCGCATGGCGGTGCAACGGCGGCATTTTTAATGTTTTGATAGCCCCCGCTTCCGAAGCGCGCGACGGTATGACGCGGTGCGGAGACTGGGCTATTTGTTTTGCCCCGGATCAAAAAGAGGAATCCTCTGATTTCCGGCCTGAACTTGAAACCGCCGCGCTGGAAATGTCGGGAGTTTGCTTTGACGATTTTATCAATCTGTTCGGAGGAGGAATCGATTTTTACGGGAACATCGGCGCATTCGATGAAATCTCCAGCCATTCGCTGCCCGATAGGAATAATCGCCCGCGCGAACAGCATCTGGGTTTCGGGCAGTGGCAGCGCTTTGTTTTTCCAGCCGACGGCACGGTATGCGTTCCGCCCGGCGCCGTTATGCTTGAACACGGTGACAGGGAGTGCCGCTTCAGTGAGTCTTCTACGACCCCTCTCAGTGTTTTTAAAAAATCCGGCGGTCTTGCCGAGACCTCCAAGCTTTCGCTTAAACCTCTTCTGCCTAAAGAGAACCCCGTAGTGGTAAATACAGGCTTCGACTACTCGGACGCTGTAAAAGGCGACGATATAAAGGTGGAGGCTTCGCTTGACGCCGCCGCCCGTATGACCGGACCGGGCGGGCTGGTGGAATTTTACTGCACCTGTTCCTCGTTGCTGCTTTCCACAGATGTGAAAGCTCCTATGGAACGGGTCTCCGCGGCAAGAAAAGTGGAGATGCTGCGCGAGAATTTTAACAGTTTTTATACAGGCACCCCCGCTAAGATCCGGGCGCGGACCGAATTCATGGCCAGAAAAATAAAGGCAGCCGGCAAACCGCGCCGCAGGTTCGACTTGAATATGGTGGACTTCGGAACTTCACGGGCCCCGCTTTCCGATCTGCTTGTTTGCGCCGGTTTTTCTATCGCCCCTCAGGACGGGGATTTTTATGCGGATATAGTTTCTTCAAAACTGCAGTTGCTGCCGTCGCCGGACCCCATAATGCGGGCGGCGTTCGATAAACTCGGTTTAAAGTGGATCTCTCCTCCCGCGCCTTACGGTATGGCGGCGACCAAGGTCTGGTTGAACGCCGTTCTTGAGGCTGTGGGCAAAAGAACCCGTTTTGATTCTCCGCCCTCTACGGCCCTTTATGCTGGACTTTCCAAAAAGGCCGCGGGTTTCAGAGCGGGATTCGTAGTGGAAGCAGGCGAGCTATCAATGCTGGACGGGGGGGAGTCTATGCATGGAGTGCCGGTGCTTTCCTTTCTGGCCGAGGCCGGCTTCCGACTCGGACTTTTGGCGTACGCGCCATCGCCTGCGGCGAAGGTTAAAGCACAATCCGGTTTTAAGACGCTGCCGCCAGCGGTAAGGTGCGCCGCCGGCCTTGATTTTTTCGACAGTCCGGCCGGGCTGTATAAAAAACTTGCCGGGGACCGGACCATGCGGCTGCTTTATTCCGACATGCCGATGGATTCCAGGGCCGCGGCCGCCGGCAAGACTCCTTTTTCTTCGGCATTGTTCGAGCCGGGGTACGAGGGAGCGGTGGAAACGCTGCGTCGTCTTATCGGATTATGCGGGTTTAATTTTAATGAAAAATATTTCTCCCGAAAAAGTTTTCGACAAGGCCTATAATCTGCCCTATATGATGGGGTATTTCCTGGCGGTTAACGCCGTGCGGGATTTATGCGCGGTGGTCGACGGCGCTAATTGCGTTATGCAGAAGGTCGATCTCCTGTCCGGCAACCACGATCTTTTCTGCATGCTCCTTTCAGAGGACGGTATGCATCGTACCATATGTACCATGGCCAGTCCGCTTAGCCCTCATAAAAACCCCGAGAAAAAACTTTCCGCGCTTTTAAACAGCCTGGCCGCTTCCGGCAGGTTCGGGGCAATAGTGGTTATCGGTCTCCCTTTCTGCAGAATGGCCGGTACGGATTACGGAGGGGTGGCGCGCTCGGTGCGTTCGGGGACTCCGGTTGGCGATGTTCCGCCTATGTCTATGGAAGCGGACTGGCTGGACGGCTATGACGATACCCTGAATTCTCTTGCCAGGATATTGAGGTTGAAAAGCGGGTCTAGCGGAAAAAAAGTCGCGGTGGCCGGCTATCTAATGGACCGGAATGAATACGACCATCTGGCCAATATAAAAGAAATGAGACGTTTGTTGGCCCTGGCCGGTCTTGAACTTGTTTGTGTCTGGCCTTCCGGAGGGACTTGCGCGGAACTGTCGCGCGTTGGCGAGGCCGGGCTTATTGTTTCACTCCCCTATGGCAGGAAAACTGCCAGGACGCTGGCGGCCAGGACCGGCGCTAAACTTCTGGAGACCGGGTTGCCTATGGGCCTGGCCGGGACATCGGCCTGGCTTGCCGCGGTCCGGAAGGCCGCCGGGATAAGCGGTCCCATGCCTCCGGCCATAGCCGCCGAGGAGCATGCCGCCGCCGCCGCTATTTCCCCTTCCTTGCGCGGTTTACTGCATAAGCGGGTGTTGTTCGCCGGCGATCCGTATCTTTTTGAAGCCTTTTCCGCTTTTTGTTCGGAATTTTGTTCCGATGTGACAGCCGCGTTTCTCGGTTCGGATCCTAGGCCTTTCGGTTCTATGCCGGGCACGCGCACGCTTCTGTTCTCCCCGTCGCCTGACGCGGCCAGGGGTGTCCTGGAGGCGCTGGGGCGTTATGAAAAGCCGGACATTGCCGTGGTTAATTCTTTTGCTGTAACTGAAGGGATTATCGGAGGGGCGCCGTTTATAGAGCTTGGATTTCCTTCATACGGCCATCACTGCTTAGCGGATGAGCCTTTCCTTTTTTATTCCGGGGCGCGTATATTGGCGGGGCGTATGTTGAACTGCCTGCAATTGGGATGATGTTTCCAGCCATGCTTCCGATCTGGCATGCCTAACCTAAAATTTTCCTTATCATGTCCGGGCGGTTGATCTGTCTCAGCGCTTTGATTACTAGCGGCCGGTTTTCCGGCTTGAAATACTGGAGCAGCGCCCTGTGGAGACGCCGCTCCGTTTCTTTTTTTGCGCAGTAGACGGGTTCCAGCGTGAAAGGGTCCAGGCCTGTGTGGTACATCGAGGCGGCTATATCCATGGGGGCGGGAAGAAAATCATTTATCTGCAGGGGTCTGTAACCGTTGGCCTTCAGAAAAACGGCCAGTTCCGCCGCATCCTCAAGCGTGGCTCCGGGGTGGGCTGAGATGAAGTATGGTACCAGATATTGTTCCTTTCCAGCCTTTAAAGAGGCGCTTAAAAACCGCGCCGCGAATTTGAGAAAAATTTCACTGGAAGGCTTTCGCATTCTATCCAGGACTTTCGGCTGGCTGTGCTCCGGGGCGACTTTCAACTGGCCGCCGGTGTGGAACGAGGCTATCTCGTCTATGTATTCTCCGCACTGAAGGGCCAGGTCCATTCGGATGCCGGAAGCCACGAATATTTTTTTCAGCCCTTTTATCTTTCCTGCCTCCCGCAGCAGCTCCAAAAGAGGTTTATGGTCGGTATTCAGATTGGGGCAGAGGCCCGGGTGCAGACACGAGGTCTTTTTGCATTTTTCGCAGAGTGTTTTATTCTTCCCCGCCATATGATACATGTTCGCGGACGGCGCGCCCAGGTCGGAGATCAGGCCGGCGGAACTTTTTCCCTCTATCAGCTTCCGGGCTTCTTTCAGCACGGATCCGGGGCCGCGGGACTGGATGAATTTACCCTGGTGCAGCCCCAGGGAACAGAATGCGCAGCCTCCGAAACATCCGCGATGAATAACTATGGAATTTATTACGGTCTCTAAAGCGGGTACCGGTTCAGTATAGGAAGGATGCTGTTTTTTTAAATAAGGCAGGCCGTAGATCCGATCCATCTCTTCCGTGGGTATAGGTAGTGAAGGCGGGTTTTGTACTACAGCCCGCGTATCCGAGAACTGTATCAGGGTTTTGGCGCAATACGGATTGGCTTCTTCGTGTATTATGCGTGTGGCTTCTGAAAATTTGAACCGGTCGCAGGCGGCTTCCTCAAATGAGGGGATTTTGACCGCATTTTCCGTTTTAAGTTCCTTTGCCTCGGTTTGTCCTATCAGATAAGCCGTCCCCCGCACGTTCCTTATTTCCCTGGTTGGGATTCCACTTTTAAGGCGGGCAGCTATTTCCAGCACCGGGCCTTCGCCCATACCATAGACCAGCAGGTCCGCTTTGGCGTCGAGCAGGATGCTTTTGCGCACTTTATCGGACCAATAATCGTAGTGGGCGAAGCGTCTCATGGAGGCCTCTATCCCGCCCAATACTACAGGTACATCCGGGTATGCTTCCCTGGCTCGTTGGGCGTAGATAATGCAGGCCCGGTCCGGACGCCGGCCGGCCCTTCCTCCCGGCGAATAATCGTCGTTGGAACGTATCCGCCGGTTATGGGTGTATTTGTTGACCATCGAGTCCATGTTGCCGGATGAGATACCGAAAAACAG
>Ga0208953_1002024_pt1 | contig 9933 bp, 8 predicted proteins | sample RifOxyB2_FD_184033 | JGI IMG/M metagenome (GOLD analysis project Ga0208953, IMG submission 184033) | Groundwater microbial communities from Rifle, Colorado - Rifle Oxygen_injection B2 (SPAdes) | ecosystem: Environmental > Aquatic > Deep subsurface > Groundwater | place: USA: Rifle, Colorado... | reverse complement strand
GTCATATAACACTATAATATAATATATAGTGTTATAATACAAGCAAAAAAACAGGAATCCGGCATAACTGATCCGAATTCCTGAATTTACATGGCTAAAATTCTACTTTCGATTTTCCTGTGCCCCCTGCCCCCTGATCCCCCTGGGTCCTTGACAAACGGACCTGGACGCCTTATCCTATATAATATAGGGGAAAGTCTGGCGCTTGTCAAAGCTTCGTTTCGGATCGTTTAAATGCTGCCCGAGGCGGGGATTGTAAGAAGCGGAAGCCTTAAGAAATGCCCTCTTTCTTTTACGGCAATATGTTGCCGTTATGAAGTGTAGGTTATTTTACTATACTAAGAGGCGAGTTTAAGTGTTGGGAGTGTGTTAGATACGCTATACTAGGAAAATGTGGCGAATTATGAAAGTAATAAGCGTGTGTTTGGGGCTTTTATTCCTGCTGATGCCTGTGAAAACAGTCGCTCAATGCGGTTTTGGCGGCCCAAACGGCGGCAACACAGGCGGCACGGTCGGAATAGGTTGTTCAGGCTCCGGTTCCGGGGCTTATGTCCCGCCCAGTCCTGTTTATAGAGTTCCTCCTCCTTCAGCGCCTAGCCGCCCCGGGACACCTGCCGATTATGCCGGCACGCTGAAGAATCTGTTTCCTATGATGCCGGACAATATTTACGTTAACCCTGCTGCCGCGTGGGGAAAGGTTACCGATCTGGAAAAGAGCGTGCAGCAAGGAGTTGATTCCTATTTTCCCGGTTATCATGAAATTTGCGAAAAATCCAATTTTTTAAATGCCGTTATCAATGATAGCGAGTTGCGTAAATACCAACAGATTAATTCGGCTATACAGAGCCTGCCTCCCCTGACCGGGCGGGCCTTGCTTTATCAAAAAGATGCGTTTCTGGCGGCGCTAAATGCCACTTTGGCCGAGGCTGCCTATTGGCAGAAACGAAGAGTCAACTATTTGAAACGCAGGCCCAAGGCGACCGATGCCGAGATTTACGGGGTTTATTATGACAGGGTGAAATTGTATGAAAACTGGTTGAGGAATGCGTTGTGGGTTACGCCTGTTATCACCGACAGTGTTGTGAGAGAGCTAAAGAAATCCGGCAAAGCAAAAACCGTAAGACTATTTGGCTTCTATGCCGATAAAAACAATCAGATTGACTATGGTAAGCTCTACGGTGACATGTTCCCGACTAAAAACGAGGGGTTTGACCTGCATAAGACATATTTCACGTCGCCGAAGCCTGATCCTAAAACCAATCTAATAAGCGGGTATACCAAGTACCAGCTATATCTGACTCTAAGCGGGGCGGTTTATCACCGCTGTCGCGAGGTTGGGGATTTATATGTGAAAGCTGTGCGTCAGACATGGAGTCTCTCCCAGCTTATTACGGTGCCGCAAAATATGGTTGAGATGCGTATCTCAGCGCTGGATATTTGGGACGCGGCCTGGATGTCTAAAAAAATAACCGTGAAATCCCAGCGGACTTTTGCCGCGGATGCCCGGGCGCGCAAAAAAAAGTATGAGGAACTGGCGGCAAGTTTTGTTAATTTTTCCTGCGCCAAGTCCGGCTCCGTTAAGGCCGCGTATTCTAAGTTTTCAGGAGTAAATCCCCCGCTTCTTGACCCGGTTGCGGCTAAAACAATTACAGAGGATGCGTCTTCTCTCTGCGGTTCGAGACCTCCGGGAAAATCCAAAAAAAGCGAAGTGACATACAAAGACCTTGTTGACAAGGATAAAAGGCTGCGGAAGCGTATTGACGGCTGCGAGCTGGCGCGGCAGGTTTACACAGAAGCCCTTGAAGAGCAACGCCGTATTGATAAGGCTATCGCCGACCAAAATCGCTGCAAATGTGTGGCGGAAGACAGCCCTTTCGGCTACTACGGCACAATGGGAAGATGGGCGGGGATATGCGACAAGAGTAAAAATCGGTTTGCCAGATTGGCCGCATGCTCCGGCGCGGCGTTTCTGGAGCCGTTCGGTAAACTGGAATGTTCGGCGCAGAAGCTGGGCTGTGAAAGCGTATATTATCCACAGGATACCGCGCGGATAGCCAAAGACGCCGGGGCGGTGGCGGGAAGCGCTTTTTTATGTTTTTTACGAATGTATCCCACTGCTAAAATTCCACCGTTTGTTAAAGTTATGAGTTCAGTCAGCGCTAATGCGGCAACTAGAGCGGCAGGGATTCAGTTTGAGCTTCCAAAAGACGCCAAGCTTATGGGATATGTGGTTGACGGGGTTTTTATCACGGCAAAAACTTATGCAAAGGGTATAGATACGCTGAGCGGCAGTGTGATTACCATGTTCGCCAGTAAATCGGTTACAAATGGAGTTAATGCCGTTTATGTGGTTGAGAAATATATCCCTCTTGTTGCCGGCATGGAAGTTATGAACGAGTATGACCTTAAAAACATGACAAGTAAACGAACTGATTTTCAATCTGCATGTAAGGATATCAATAGGCTTTATAAAGATTTGGCACGTTATAAAAGAAGCTAAAGGGCAATCAAAATGGTTGCCGGCAAAATGGCGTCGTCACTAGTAAAATGTGGTGTGTCGGAAACACCCCTGTGCCCAGTCAGTTATTAGGTAATATGTAGTGTGCTGTCTTCGAGTATAGGTTTTGTGTTTTTTGTAGCGGTTTATATTGCTGCATTTAGGTTAATTGCGGTAAAGTGGCTTCTGTAGGATTTTCATGGCGCAGGGGCGCGGGGGATTTATGAGGCAAAATATTTCGGCGGGGTTGTTGGGGATAATTTTTATTTTCGGCACAGGGCCCGCTTCGGCGGGTACACTTGGCGCGGGTACACTTGGCAAATGCAACCAGGCCAGTTGGCATTCTTATTCGGTGGATGTGGGCGCGGTAACTGTTTTAAACGCCAAAGAAGAGAAATGGGGGTCAAAGGACCCTTGACAAATTAGCGCAACAGGCGATACTATAATGGTATTTCCGTGTCGCGCCTTGCAGCGGTTTAACATTGGAGGATAATATGAACCGGCGGCTTAAAATTTTGATGGAAATAACTGTATCTTTGCTGTTCATCGGCAATTCTTTTGCGAAGCCTGTTTCGGATGCCGCGAACGTGCGAAACATAAATTATAAGATGCTTATGAAGCATTGGACTGACAATGAGGCTTACAACTATCCTCCGGGCACCCTAGATAAACGCTTCCGCCACTCGATTGAATTCCATATGGGAGTGTGCAAGGAACTTGTTGCCGAACTGAAGTCACTGCAGCCGAAGAAAAAGACTGACAAGGATGTGATAAAAAGGAAAATAGAAAAATTGACTACAAAATACAAAGAGGTTGATTACATAGCGACTACCCTAGAGTATAAGAACCCGACCGACGAACGGCTGTCTAAAGCTTATCGTTATGCAGGCAAAGGTTATGTCGATGAGCGAATTGCTAAACGTGTGAAAACAGTTTTCAAAGCGGCCTTGAAATATCCGAAAAGAAATTACAAAACCATAGTCCACAACAGCCAAAAATATATCGACGCCGAACGCGATATCGTTCCCAACAAAAAAGTAAAGGTGTCCCGCCCGCGCAAGAAGGTCAATTATAAAGAAATCATGATTAATAATATTCTTTATATCAGCATACCCATAAGTGTGCTGGATAATCTACAACTGCTGGATAAGATACCCGGCGGCAAGGCGCTCGGCCCGCTATCCGAAGTTGTGGATCTAATTCTCCTGCCGCGGGATATGAAAGAATGGGAAAACACGGCACACGAAGATGTTACCGCAAAAAGTTTTACGAAGGATTTGCTCGGTTCTCTGGGTGTCGTAGGCCTTGTTAAAAACGGTTACCTGAAGCCTGCAATACAAACCGCCAAGATACACCGTGATAAGATGGACAAAGCGATATATTGCTTTGACGCAGACGACCCTGACTATTGCTTTGACGTGCGCTAGGGAACCGTTAAAATACGCATGGACAGCCGGGGCCGGGCTTATGATAACATCTTCGTGGAGCGGCTCCGGTATAACATGGCGGACATGGGGTGGATCGGGCCGAGGAGGCGCCGGCGCGAAGTCGCCGGGCCGGCCGCAGGCCCGATGGGCCCCACGGCTGACAGGCCCCCGCACTTGCAGCCCGCCGCCATTTTCCACTTTCACCCAATGGTAAAGTGGCTTCTGTAGGATTTTCATGGCGCAGGGGCGCGGGGGATTTATGAGGAAAAATATTTCGGCGGGGTTGTTGGGGATAATTTTTATTGCAGCTGCTATGCTGTTTTTAGTTGCCGGTTTTCAGCTTGTTTGGGCGGGGGAAGCTAAAATAGGTAAATGTAATCGTGAGGATTGGTACAAATATGCGAAGGCTAAGGGGTTTGTTACGGTTTCCAGCCCTAAAGGTGGCAAATGCCCCAAGAAGGACAAACTTTTCGAGGGTAAATGTTACAACGGGAACAAGGGCTACGCGCATGGACACGATATATATTTTCTTGCATGCGGCCCGACGGGCAATCCGCCGGCATGGATTGAGTATGTCCAAGGGGTTAGACTCGAAGCTGATTATCCAAGACAGTCGGCAGTTAAAGTTACAGATCCCTATGAAAATGGCGGTAATGGTATATGCAAAAAAGGCTATTCCGCTCCTTTTGTGGATGGCAGGATGGCGATGAAGTGTTTTCAGATTACCAATAAAGAAGACTACGATAACGCCAGAGAAGCCTATAAAGAAACATTTAAGAGATGGGCAGATATCAAACACAAAGAGAAATGGAGATCCCGGGATTCTGTGCTTTATAGCGAAAGCGGGTTCAATGATACTCTTGCCGAAAGCGAAAACCCGGAACGCTCAAAGCAGATGCTGATCTGTGACTATCTGAAAAATGCCTGCTGTGGTACCAAGTTCAGCAATGCCCTGGTTTCAAAAGACGGAGACGCCTATTACTGCCTGAATTACGACAAAGTTAGAGTCAACCGATCTCTCACAAAATGGGATTCCCGTACGATAAAAACACAAACCATCTTCGCTGGTCAAAAAGTCAATCTCGTATTCCCTTACGATGGAAAAGATATCAAAGATAAACTTTTCGCTAGCAATCACGCGATGGCCTGCATTGACTACATCCCGGGCAAGGATTACGACAAAAACTCCGAAAAATACAAAACAGATGTGGTCAAGAGGGGATGCTTTTTGGCCGGCCGCCTGATGGAACAGGTTATTGAGGGCAAGCTATTCTTTGTGCCAAGTTCACGGGTGCATAAACCGGTCACCCCTAAACAAATTTTCGTCCGGAAGAAAAATGAAAGTATGGATAAATTCCTCAGCGCCGTGGTCTTAAGGGAAGGTTACGCTTTTACCGTCAACAACTTAAATGGCTACGACGGGAGCGTTTGGACAGATGCCGCTTTCGGCGCTAATGGCCAACCCGGTTTTTACGTGGAAAAACTTGAGCAGTGCGCCAAAGGGGAAAACAACCTGGCGGTATGCATAGCGGCGCATATTGGGAATGCGCTTGTGCAGGTGGTGCAGTCCTGCGGTGTCAGCGCCGGCAACTGCGGTGGCTGTGACCTTAAAGAGGCCTCCTGTCAGGTAAAATGTCTGGATACCGCCTGCCAATGCACCAGCTCGTTTTTCAACATGTGGAAACCGGGCGGAGCTGGGTTCGCGGTTAATACCGCTGTGGACACCTGTAGTTCTTTTCTGGGAGGATATACCGGGTCCAGCGGCTACAGCATGGATTCCACGGTGTATGGTATGGCGCGGTCTTACAAATCCGACCCTAAAGAATTTGCGAAAGGAGTGCTGATGGATGTCGCCTTGCAAATGCAGGGCTGCATGACCAAGAAGAAACTATCAAACAGGGCCAAAATTGTCCAGTCTTTCAAAGAATGCTTCCATGACTTGGGCTTGGATAGCTTGGGAAGCGTTTAACAATATGCATTTAAAAGCGGCGGATTTTGCCTTATACTATGCAAGTATTCCCTAAATGCGAATATGTGTTGCAGAACTCATCCAGAACAAGTCCTTTTCCCGCCCGGGTATTAACCTGACAGATACCGTTCGTATATCGTCTTCATGTATTCCCATTTGGCTTGAGGGCTCGGCATGGATGCCTTCCTTCCAGGGGAGTTTGCCGCCTCCCATTATAAGATTCACGGCTGCTTTCCTCGCCAATGAGGTTACGCCAAGGAATATCACCTGCTTTGCCGGTTCCGAATGGTGCGGTTTCCTGGACCGCAATCATGCGTGGTGACCGCTCTTAAGGGGGAAAGGGGGCGGGGCGCAGGCCCTTGACGAGTGGTACTATATCTGGTACAATAATGATATGACTACTATAACAACCAGCCAGGCCCGCGCACAGCTCTTCAATCTTGTTGATGCGGCTGTAATTTCGCACAGGCCGGTGCAGATAAAAGGGCGCCGCGCCTCTGCGGTCCTTGTTTCCTCCGAAGATTGGGAAGCGATCCAGGAGACGCTTTATCTTCTGTCCGTCCCTGGCATGCGCGAGTCCCTTGTTAAAAACATGAAGACGCCTGTTGCCAAATGCTCAAAGAAGCTGCCATGGTGAAATGGGAACTTGTTTTTACTCGGGACGCTTGCAAGGACGCAAAGAAGATCCAAGCCTCCGGGCTTCGCGGTCGTGTTGACGCTCTGTTTGAGGTTTTACGCGCTAACCCATTCCAGACCCCCCCTCCTTACGAAAGGCTTGTGGGAGATCTTGCCGGCGCTTTCTCCCGGCGCATTAACATCAAGCACCGCCTCGTCTACCAGGTCTACAAAGCCGAACACATCGTAAAGATACTGCGGATGTGGACCCATTACGAATAACGCCCAGGCTTATTAATGCACTTATGGATAAGATTAAACAGATAGCTTGGCAGGTGTTTTAGAAAGTAGTTGATTGGGCTGTTGCTTTATTCCTTGGGGCTTTTGGCTTATCTATCCTGATTTATTTAAGATTAGTTTTTTCTCAAGGCACAGCTCCTTTATGATATTGGTTTCAGTGGCGTCGTCTATTGCGCGTGTTTGATGTTCCCTGACGTAGCGGATACTGAATCCCGCCGGGTCTCTCTTGTATTTATCAATCAATTGGCAGAACCTCCTGCGCTTGATGCCCAGGATTTCCTGGATGTATACCCGCTTTACTTTGTTTTCCAGATACCTGGCCAAAAGATCCGTTACCTGGTCGTCGGTGAATTTCTTGTGCAGTTGTCCCATAGTCTAATGCCTCCTGTGTGGATTTAGACTATGGAAGCACTTTGGCGGCGGGGAATTCTATGCGTTTGTCGGAAAAGAGGGTGTGCACTTTTAAATCTTAAATCCGTTAAAAACTGTGCACTTTTAATTTTAAATTAGCAGGCATTGGGAGCCCCTTGACAACTAGAAAATACCTGCTATTATATTAGCAAGGTATTAGATTTTGGTAAGGGGGGGGGGGGTATGTTAAAAACGATACTAAGAACAATTGTTGCTGTGCCACTGGTGTTAATTAGCTTTTGCCAAATATCCAGCGGTGTATGGCAGTGTCCTAATGGCCAGTGTTATGATGACGGTAAGAATGTCACTGAACCGTATATGTGTGGAACTCCGGGGGATAAAAATGAGATTTTTCGGATTGGGCATCTTCTTTATGAACAATATGAGTGGGCTAAGCTAATTAGTGGAAAAGGAGCCGCAGAGACTCTGGGAAAGGGGAAATATATTGAAGAGGCTGCTAAAAGTTGGGTCGCCATGGATACTAATCTCAATATTTCTGGAGTTTCTCTGTATAATGCGGCTGCTGTGGCGAGGATTAATAGCACTAACGAGAAAAAACTAAAAGGTAATGCTTTGAAGAGTGATCATGCGAATTTGGCCGCAGCGCTTAAATCATCTGATGGGGTGTGGAAGAAATTACAAGCTGGTCCAGGATTAGCTTGGACAGGGCGTGGTCTAGCTGTGCGCCGTGCGATATACTTGGCATATGGACTCACCCCCCAGTATCTTCCGGTAACTGCACGTGCAGCACTTGCGCCTGTTGCTAATCTTAGATGCAAATATTTGTGGAAATTGGCGGCTAGCGACATAAAGATTGTCGATGGGAACTGGACAATAGCAGATATGCTTGTTAAACTACCGACTGTTATAGACTTACATCATAACAACAAAGTCCTTGAAGCCCAGCCCCGATACTTGACTCTCCGCGCTTGGGCATATCCCGATGCGGGTAGATATGAAGTCTTGGTAAGAATCCATGATGCTTTCGTTCGCAAAGATTGTCAAGCAATTCGGGATATCGGGGCTAAGGCTATTGAATCTGTAATGTTTTCGAGGCATGCTGCTGTACTACTAGGAGCCTGTGCGACTGGGAAATCTTTCCCTCTTGTTTCTGAACTTAAGGTGCTTAATAAGGTGGCGAGTAAAAAGGGGTATAGAATTACTGCAAAGGCTGATCTCAGTTCCCAAGACATAAAAAATAAAAAACGCAACCTAGATCGCATCCGCAACAATATAGATGCTGAAATAAAGAAGATGTCAGAATTCAAGTGTGAAGGGTGGGATAGCCCGGCCAGTATGATTGGGCAGTTAGATTATGCTGAAAGAGTAATTAACGACCCCAATTCTAATTCCTGGTACAGAACTTTTGAATTAGCAAAGGAAAATGTAATAAATGCGTTTGGACTTGCTGAGGTGGATTGTTCAGCACAACAATTAGGGTGGGACTCAACAGGTATACGTTGCCAAGTCGGGGATAGTGCTGAAAAAGAGGCATGTCAGCTTAGCAGGTTATTAGGCGATGGGACAGGGCTTTTTCTCAATATGGCCAAATCCGGTCTTTCAATGTATGGCGCTGGAGGGAGCTCAGTTGCGGGAACGATATTGGTGGTGGTTGATCCAATTGCTGCGACTTATAATCAAACACATGGGACTTGTGTAGAGTATCCGGCACATGCAAAGATCCTAGGATATTCTCTTGATGGCATCAACTTGGTAAGACATATAAGTGGTAAAATGCTTGAAGCTGGTGTCATACAGGTTTATCTGACGCTTGATAAGGAAGTGGCAAAGAAGGTTCTTAAGGAATCCACAGGAGAAATAGTGGATTTGGCAGCAAGTAAATCTGCTGTTTTTGCTATTGATAAAATGTCTTCAGGATGTGTGAAATTTGGAGAGGAAGAATTAGCAAAGGAAAATGAGGCGTTAGGTGATGCTGGCGCATTTGCTAACGCCTCGCTGGTTTCAAATCTGTTTAAAAGTGTAAAATAACGATAACTATAGAAGAAACAGACTGCTTGTCGGTTATAGCAAAACGGGCGCGGGTTTAAAAACCTGTGCTCGTTTTTGTTTGGTGTGCGTGGCACGCACACACGCTAGGAGCCTGTCCGACATAAGGCTTTTGCAGCAAGCGGTCATAGTTCTCTATAATAAAGGATATCGTACGCGAGCGTACGGGGAGCCACAATGACCGAAAGAGCCTTCCGTTCTTACGACCGAGACCAGATGCTGCTGCTGCCGCCATCCCTGCGGGAATGGCTGCCTGATGACCACCTGGTGTATTTCATCGCCGACCTTGTCGAGGAGACGCTGGACCTGGATGAAATAATGGAGTACTACGGCGGCTCGGTCCGCGGCACGATGCCGTATGATCCTCGTATGCTTACGGCGGTTATCCTGTACGGTTACTGCGCGGGAGTATTCTCATCGCGCAAGATAGCGCGGCGGCTGGAAGAGGATGTCGCGTTTCGTATACTGGCGGCGAATCAGCGGCCGGATTTCCGCACGATATCCGATTTTCGCAAACAGCACCTAAAAGCGCTGTCCGGGCTGTTCAAGCAGGTGTTAAAGTTATGCAAGAAGGCCAGGCTGCATATTCCGAACAAATCAGTCCACCGTTCCAATCTAAATCAGTCCAGTGTTCCGATCTAAAGAAGTCCACCCGGAGCGAAGCGACGCTCGGGTTCTTTAGAAAGTATCTCTTTTCCCTCCTATCC
>Ga0208953_1002023_pt1 | contig 9934 bp, 9 predicted proteins | sample RifOxyB2_FD_184033 | JGI IMG/M metagenome (GOLD analysis project Ga0208953, IMG submission 184033) | Groundwater microbial communities from Rifle, Colorado - Rifle Oxygen_injection B2 (SPAdes) | ecosystem: Environmental > Aquatic > Deep subsurface > Groundwater | place: USA: Rifle, Colorado... | reverse complement strand
TGGTTCTTCTTCTTACGTAGAATCGAAAAAAGGTTTGCATGGTTTTGCTGCAAGTTTTGCTTATGAAGCCATGAGTTCAGGTTTGCGAAGCATTTATTATATGCCGGGAATCATCTCCGGTGGCATGGCAGAAGAACTGGATGAAAAAGCAATTTCTACTGTAAAAATGAACATCATGCAAGACGAAGATGTAAGCCTCGAAGAAGCCGCAGAACGCGTGGCAAAATCTTTATATATCCCCAAGGTACTCAAGGTGCGTGATTCTTATGAGGGAGCTCTGTTGGTAAGAAGAGATGGGTATTTGGTGTAGAAGCCCCTCTTCATTCGACAAATAAATACAAGCAATCGGTCAAATCATCTTTTCATTCTACCTTATCTCTTTTTGGCTATTTATCTTTGTTTACCGGATTTTTAGCACCCCCTATAGATTAGATTTTTATTCGCTTTCAGGATGCTGTACTTTTGAATAAACACAAAATATACAGCTATGAAAACGATACTTTTAATTTCAATCCTATTTTTTTTATCCCTGAATATTCAGGCGCAGCCTAAACCAGAATTAACATCCGGCAATGCTCTCGGTCGTGGAATTGTAACAGGTGCTGTTTATGACGAACTCGATAAAAATGCAATGGAATATGTAAATGTAATTTTATATAATCGTACAGACTCTTCCATGATAACAGGGACAATTACCAATGCTGCCGGAGAGTTTAAAATTAAAGATATTCCTTACGGGGATTATTATGTGCTTGTCCAATTTATGGGATATGATAAAACACGTAAAGATATTGAAGTGAATGAAAAAAATAAAATCATCCATCTGGATAAAATTACTATAAAACCCGCTACAGTAGGAATAAATGAAGTGAATGTTGAAGCTGAAAAAAATTATGTGCAATACAAAATAGATAAAAAAATTGTAGATGTATCTAAAAATCCGAATGCAGCCGGAGGCACTGCAACAGACGCTTTACGTGATGTTCCGGGGGTTAATGTGGATGCTGAAGGAAATGTGAGTATAAGGGGAAACACAAATATTACAGTATTGATTGACGGACGACCAACAGCCATGAGTGCAGCAGATATTCTTCGACAGACGCCTGCCGGCGCAATTGAGAACATTGAAGTTATCACAAACCCGTCTGCAAAATACGATCCGGATGGTAGTTCGGGTATTATTAACATCATCATGAAAAAACAAATGGCAAATGGTACAAACGGAATAATAAACGCCTCTGCTGGTACAAAAGATAAATATAGTACTGATTTTCTTATGAATTACCGGACAGAGAAATGGAATTTTTTTGCGGGTGCAGGATATAATTACAGAAAAAACACTCAGGGATCAAAAATTGACAGGACTGATTTTATGGGTGCTTCTTTTGATACAACCAAACGGATTTTATCAAAATTCGATAGAGGATATATACCCCATGGATACAATTTTAAAGCAGGTGCAGATTATTTTATTGACGAAAAAACAACATTGTCTTTGACACAAGAAGCAGGCAATTTTGGCTTTGACCGCGAGGGAAAATTTTTTCATCAGTTATGGTACGAACCAGGACCATCAAGTATTTACTACATTGTTGACGATAAATTTGAGCTAAATGGAAATTATCTGAACAGCAATCTTAATCTACAGAAAAAATTTGAAAAAAAGGGACATGAAATCAATGCAAACATCTTTTATTCCCGGTTTGACTCTTATCGCCTGAATGAACAGGAAAATCAATCTACTGATGCCTCGTGGATTGCAGGAGACCTTGATCCGTATAAATTCAAAACAAAAAACATCATAGCCCGAAACACAGCTCGTGTTAAAGCAGATTACACGAAACCTTTCGGAGAAAACTCGAAATTAGAAACAGGTTTTCAAAGCGACATTAGTGATGCACAAATGAAATATCATAAATACAGTTTTGATCAATCTTTTTCTTCTTGGAACGAAGACCTGCAATGGCTCGGAACTTATTCAATATTTCAGCAGGTATATGCAGCTTATGGTACATATACAAATATTTTTAAAGGAATAGAATATCAGGCAGGCCTTCGGGGAGAATACATGAAAAGAAATCTGGAAACAAATGCTTCTGAAAAAAATGCACTGATTGAACTTGTTAAATTGTATCCATCTTTGCATTTATCATACCAGCTTCCAAAGAAGCAAACCCTGCAAGCGAGCTACAGCAGAAGAATTCAAAGACCCGAAGAATGGATGCTGAATCCCTATCCTAATTTTTCAGACGGACAATTCAGCAGTGTGGGCAACGCAAAACTAAAACCCTCAAACATGGATGCGGTTGAATTAAATTACATGAAAGCTCTTGCTTCTGGAAACGTTTCTCTAACCGGCTTTTACAGACACAACACAGACATAATATCACAAATTTTTAGTTGGGAAAATGGTGTTTTTATGACAAAATGGGAAAACGTAGGCATAAATAACACATACGGATTAGAGTCTATGACAAACATTAAACCCTTAAAGTGGCTTCGTATTAACGTGGGAGGCTCTTTGTTTCAAGATGATTTATTTGTAACAACTTCTGACAGCACAAAAATTATAACAAAAAATTTGAATTATAATTTTCGTTTATCTCCCGGGTTCGAATTTAAAACAGGAACTGTTGTCCAGATTGTTGCGGCTTACAACGGTCCTAATTCTTTCGGGCAAGGTAAATCAGAACCTTTTTTCAGACTTGATGCAGCTATCAGACAAAACTTTCTGAAAGATAAGCTCACAGTATCTTTGCGAGCCTCAAACCTAACAGCCACAAAACAAAAATTTCAGATTTCAGACACTCGCTATTTTATAAAACAAGAAGTGTATCCTGAAGCCTTTACTGTTATGTTTAACGTAAGCTATAAAATCAATAATTATACCCGCAATAACCGTCCGAACACCGGAATACAATTTGAGGGAGGACTGTAATAATGGTAATCGGTAACCTGCCTGGCCCGCCTGCTTACGCAGTTTGGCAGGCTTGCCGTTGCGGCAGACAGGTTGGTATTCAGTAAATCGGTAGTTGTTCAATAGTGCAACGATAGGTGTTCAATAGATGTACAATAACTGCAAAAATAACTGCAATTCAATATAAAAATACACCTGTAATAAGCAGCCACAAAAAACGATTTTTCCGCAGCAGGGTTGAAAAAAATCCAAGTATAGGAGCAAGAAAAACACTCACACAAAATAAAGAGATCAGCAAAGAAAAATTTTCTTTAAGAACTTTTGCAAGAGAAAAATCGGGCAGTATGAATGAGCCGATAACAGGAAATACAGAAATAAGCACAACAAACAACAGCGCCCCGGATAAGAGAAGAAGAAAAGCTTTTTGTATGTTTTTTTTCACAATAATATTTTCATTTTACTACAAAGTTAGAAACGAACTTTTATATTCCAAACAAGTATTTGCTATGAAAGGGGTATTTAAAATGAATTTTTAAAGTTTTAACAAAGATAAAAAATATTGCAAACGCCTCCTATATTTTCGTTATTTTTACAAAAATTTTTTACCTAAAATGTTTGCCGATATTATATTGCCCTTTGCTACACCCATGCTTTATACCTATGCTGTTCCGGAAGATATGCAAGGCGCAATTACTGAAGGCACACGCGTTTTGGTACAATTCGGAAAGAAAAAAATATATTCTGCCATTGTTTATAAACTTCACGAAAAATTTTCATCCGCACATGAAATAAAATCTATTTTATCTTTTTATGATGACGCTTCGGCAATCAGTAAAAAACAGCTTGAATTGTGGCAGTGGATTGCATCGTATTATATGTGCAGTCTGGGAGAAGTGTTTAATGCCGCGGTTCCGTCTGTTTTTAAACTCGAAAGTGAAACTTCTGTTTTTCTGAATCCTGATTTTGATGAAGATGTTGTTACTACAGATTACGAAGAAATGATTGTTCAGGCATTGCAGAAAAAACAAGCAATGACGATGAATGAAGTTGATGAATTGATTAGCAAACGCTCCTTTTCTGTTATCAATAAAATGATTGAAAACAAGGTGGTTTTTCCGGAAGAAAAACTAGCGGAAAAATACAAACCCAGATATCAGCAATACATAGCTCTTGCGGAAAATTTTAATACAGAAGAAACGCTGCAAGCTGCTTTTGAATCTTTGAAAAGAGCACCTGCACAGATAAAAGCGTTGGAATTGATTTTATCATTAATTGAAGAAAATAAAAATTCAGATATTTTAAAGCCCCCAACAGAAGTATTTCCGGGTTTTTCTACCGCACTTTCTGCTCTTACAAAAAAAGAAATTCTTGTAATAAATAAAAAAGAAATCAGTCGTCTTGATGAAGAAATATCTGCTGAAAAAGATATTTCTGTTTTAAATAGTTACCAGAATGAAGCCTTGAAAAAAATCAAAGCATTGTTTGCAGAAAAAGATATCGTGCTGCTTCATGGCATTACCGCATCAGGAAAAACAGAGGTTTATATTCATCTCATACAGGAATATTTGAATCAGGGAAAACAGGCTTTGTATCTTTTACCGGAAATTGCTATCACTTCTCAAATAATAACACGGCTGCGCAATGTTTTTGGCGACAGAGTTTGTGTATACCATTCAAAATTTTCAGATGCAGAAAAATATGAAATATGGACTGCTGTTTCCGGAAAAAATATTCATAAAAAATATGATATTGTTGTGGGTACAAGAAGCGCTGTTTTTCTACCTTTCAGCGATCTTGGTTGTATTATTGCAGATGAGGAACACGATGCAAGTTACAAGCAGACAGAACCTGCGCCAAGGTACAATGCACGCGATACAGCAATCATTCTTGCACGACAAAACAATGCAAAAGTACTGCTTGGCTCTGCCACCCCATCGGTTGAAACGTATTACAATGCCATAAGCAGCAAATACGGACTTGTCGAATTGTCAGAGCGTTTTCATGATGTAATGACTCCGCAAATATTAATTTCAGATTTACGTTCTGCGCGCGCAAAAAAAACCATGCAATCGCACTTCAGTCCTATGCTGATGAATGCAATACGTGAAACATTAGATGAAAAAGGGCAGGTAATTTTATTTCAGAATCGCCGTGGTTTTTCGCCCTATCTGCAATGCGACGCCTGTGGCTGGATTCCCTCTTGTAAAAAATGCGCGGTAATGCTCACGTATCATAAATACAAGACCGCGCTCGTGTGTCATTACTGCGGATACACGGTCAGTATTCCTAAAACATGCGCTTCCTGTGGCAGTACAGAAGTTTTAACAAAAGGCTTTGGAACAGAAAAAGTGGAAGATGAAATTGCAATTTTATTTCCTGAAGCCCGCCTCGCTCGTATGGATATGGATACCATGACCAGCAGAAAAAAATATATAAAAGTTCTTACTGCATTTGAGTCGGGTAAAATAGATATACTCATCGGCACACAAATGATTACAAAGGGACTGGATTTTGAAAACGTCCGCGTGGTGGGGATTTTAAATGCAGACAACATGTTGCATTTTCCGGATTTTCGTTCAGGAGAGCGTGCTTTTCAACTCATGGCGCAAGTGGCAGGGCGCGCCGGAAGAAAAGGAAACAGAGGAAAAGTTATTGTGCAGACATCAGATCCGAAGCATCCGGTAATTGTAGATTTTTATCATAATGAATACATAAATTACATCCATAAAGAAATAGCGGAACGAAAAGAATTTCTATATCCTCCTTTTTGCAGATTGATAAAAATTATGCTGAAACACAGAGATAACAATGTTGTTACAAGTGCTGCCCTGGCAATGATGACAGAACTGAATAAAATTAAAGACCTGCATATTCTTGGTCCCGAGAATCCTGTAATTAATAAAATAGAGTATTTTTTTCTACGCAATATTCTGATAAAACTTCCTAAAAATAATTTGAATCAGGAATACAAAAATAAAATTCAGAGTGTTATTCAGAATATCAAAGCAAACACAAATTATAAAAACCTTATTGTGCTTTGCGATGTAGATATGGCTTAGCGTTTGACGTTTTATTCAAAAATTACAAAACCACTCAAGCAACGCACCCCCAAAGCAAATGAAATGCTGAAAACAGTTGGGTTGCCTAAGTTTAAATCCAATGCTAATAAAAAATCAGTTTTATAAAAAAAACAAACCAAAAAAACCAAACCCCGGAATGTAAGGACGATGCACGCATCGTCCATCATAACATAATACAAAAAAAAGGTTCTTTAAAATATAAACATAAAAAGCCTTAGCTTTTATTCTTGCTCTTGATAACTGGTAATTTTTATGTCGTGCGAGGAATAAGGTGGATGCTTATCTGCGCACAGGATTAGGTGTTTTCTCATCTTGTGGCATTTTAATGATTGTTTATATTAAAATAAATGCATATTATTGCATTTATGAAGCAACCAAAAAACCGTATGGACACAATAAAAATTACTTATGACAATTTAGGCAATACCCTTGATATATGGTTTACAAAACCGACCAATGATATTATCTGCGACGATTTAGAAAACGAGATGATTGTAAAACGAGATAAATCGGGAAATATTTTGGGCATAGAAGTGCTTAACTATGTGAAAAATAAACAAACAAATGTTGAATCTCTGCCTGTTGAATTATCGCTAATTCATAGGTAGAATAATTATTAACTCCTGACAACGAACGAATATTAAAACCAAACCCCGGGCCGGTAACCCATTGGTGACAAAAACAAGGTTCTTTAAAAAAACATATAAAGCCTTAGTTTTTATTTTGAGTGATATTTAATTTGTAATTATTCATGTGGAATAAATAGTCATGGAAGCTATTATAAGAACAGACAATAAGAAATTATTTATGTCTCTTCTGAAATTTTTGGAAGCCCTTAATATTTCAGTTGAAACAATGGATAATCAAAAAGAGGAAGAGTCCCTGAAAAAAGTGAATCTATCTTCGCTTGATGATTTTTATACATTATCTGGAAATTCATTATCAAAAGCATATTCAGAAAATGAACCAGAATATCATCTTTTTCAGGTAAAAGAGCCAAACCCGAATTATGACAGAAGCTGATATAATATTGACCCCGTTGCCACAAGCAGATGGGCAAACAAAATTACGACCTGCCCTTATTCTTAGAATCATGCCTGGATATGGCGACTATCTGGTTTGCGGTATCAGCTCAAATCTAAAACAGAATATTGAAAACTTTGATGTAATTATCAGGAAAAACGATTCTGATTTTGGTCAAACGGGTTTGATAAAAGATTCGATTTTCAGGTTGAGTTTTCTTGCAGTATTACCTTCGGAGATGATCGTGGGATCTATTGGAAAAGTGTCAAAAAATGTTCATGTAGAATTATTAAAAAGATTGTCAAAATATTTAACAAAAGAAACAACCCCGGGCTTGTAACCCAATGTGATTACAAAAACAAGGTTCTTTAAAATTTAAACATAAAAAGCGGAAGTCTGCCTGCCTACCTAAGCAGGTAAATTTACCTGTAGTAAACAGGCCGGCAGTCAGGCTTTTATTCTTGTATCTAAAAACTGGTAATTTTTAAGTACAACAAGTTTAATAAGTGGATGCTCATGCTGCGGCGTGGGCTAAATTTATATGCATGTTATGCATAAGGGAAGAAAAGACAACGACCAGACAAAAAGGTATTGATAAAAACCCGCTAAGACAAGGAATAAATTAATTAAAAAAAAATTATGGTAAATGAAGCCGACTATAAATTTTTGCTAAATAGAAAAGAAAACAGTATTTTTGATAACCTTTAAAAAAAGTAAATTAAATTTAAAATTATGCAAACAGTTACATTTGAATTGCAGTCCAATATTGCCAATCGTATGAACAAATTTATTCAATTATTTGGCAGTAAGGAGGTAATGTTTGATAAATTTATTGAATATTATATAAAAAAACTCAAACGAGAAATAGCTCTTATGCAAATAGATTTAAACAAATATGAGCAAAAATATAATATGTTATCTTCAAAATTTTATAAACAATTTGAAAATGGACAGTTGGGCGATAACAAAGATTTTATTTTATGGTCGGGTATTTACGAAATGCAATTGAGTTGTAAACAAAAATTACAAAAACTTATATGATTTTTAAATATTTTGACAAAGTAAAAACCAATATTGATAATTATTCTCATATTATAGAAAACTATCAACTCAATGAAAAGGTTTATAGCGAGGAGCGTGGGTTTATTGAAGGAGAAATAATGTTTATTGATGATAGTCGTTTGGATTTTGCAGAAGTGAAAGACATTGAAATAAATCAAAAAATTAAATATCATTATCATTATATGGATACCGATAACAATATGATTTTTAGATATGATAATGCCAAACATCATAAAGATATAAAATCATTTCCACATCATAAACATTTTTTAAATACGATTGATGAAAGTTCAGAGCCGGAAATCACAATAGTTTTAAATGAAATAGAAAATATTGTTCTGAAAAAATAAAAATTAGTTTATGATATGGCAACAATTTAAGTGTATTGAAGAAAAGAGTTTTTTTAATTACCTTAAAAAATGACAAACAAAGAAACGATAAATAGAAATTTAGGATTAACATTTGACTTTGTTAAACATCTTATTGATAATCCTGATTTGATTGAAAAACTACCTGATAATTTTGTTTTGGATTTTGCTGAAAAAGATTTTTTACATAATGAACCTGTAAAGACAATTCAAAAAAAATACAAATCAAAAATTGTTAGAGTAAAGAATTCTTTTGAATTATCGCTATAAATACAATTTCAAAAATTAACCAAATTATTTTGCCTATGATAGGATAAATAAAACAAAATTCCTGCGATAATTTAATCGCAAAAAAAAATATAAAAAGCGGAAGCTTTTATTCTTGAATTAGAAAACTGGTAATTTTCAAGTACAACAAGTTTAATAAGTGGATGCTCACGCACGGCGTGGGCTAAATTTATTTGTTGTACGGGTATACCAGTACCTCTAATTCAGATAGGCGATAAACCCACGCTTTTTCTATGCAAACAAGTATAACGCCACAGGGTTGAGGCAAACTAAACTAAAATTATTATGAAAAAAATTACAATTTTATTTCTGCTCTCCGTCTTAATAGGTGGATTGAGCAATGGGTTTGGACAGGAAAAGATATTCTTTTCAGCAATACCTACGGATTCTACAAACCTTAATATTTACTCAATGAATATTGATGGTAGCAATCAACAAATTCTCTTTAATGACGATTATAATCGTTATCATCCTGACATAACAAATGATAAGTCAAAGCTTGTTTATGTTCGGATAATACGGAACAAGCAATTTGTAAGTCAAATATTGATGGAAGTAACGAAGAGACAGTTTGGACTTTTCCAGACTATGTTTCTGGCGAAGTTCTTATTGATTACATGGATGTTTCAAATGATTTTTCAAATATTATAATGGAACTTTATTCCTCAATTGCAAATCGCAATTCTGATATTTACAAACTTGATATTGCAACTTCTACATTAACAAATTTGACAAACAGCGATAATTATTACAAAGAAATGGGTGTTCATTATTCACCTGATAATACCAAAATTGCTTATGGTTATACTCCATCAGGTTGGTATGCAATTCCCGTTTACATTTATATTATGGACGCAGACGGTTCAAACCAAATTCAATTAACAAGCGATGGTAGTACTCAACAATATTACCCTGTTTTTTCACCTGATGGAACTAAAATTTTATATACTAATTGGGAATTTTCAGGTCATCCTATGCGTATTATGAATATTGATGGATCTAATGATCATGCAATAAATATGTCTTCTGGTGACAACTTAGTCAGAATGGCTGTATTTAATCCCGATGGCACAAAAATTATTGGCATTAGGCCAAATGAGACTGGGAGTTTAGTAATTTGTGACACAAGTGGAATTGTTGAAAGGAATATTCCACTTGGTAATTTTGATAGTTATAGAGAAATTTTATGGACATCA
>Ga0208953_1002022_pt1 | contig 9937 bp, 3 predicted proteins | sample RifOxyB2_FD_184033 | JGI IMG/M metagenome (GOLD analysis project Ga0208953, IMG submission 184033) | Groundwater microbial communities from Rifle, Colorado - Rifle Oxygen_injection B2 (SPAdes) | ecosystem: Environmental > Aquatic > Deep subsurface > Groundwater | place: USA: Rifle, Colorado... | reverse complement strand
TATCAACCGCCGGAGCCCAGACATTATCTTTCCATTTACGGTATTTAACCGTCCAGGTGGAATTTGAATTTACTTTGGCATAAAAACAGAAGACCGCATTACCGCTTGCCGTGATGATGGATTCCACCACGCTATCGTTTTCAAGCGTATCAAGATGAGGGACTCCGTCTTTGGTAAAATTGATGACCATCAGACTGGTTGGAGCAGGACCTGAGACATTACTATAAGAACCCCCTTTGGCAAGAAAGAAATGATCGTCGTTAATGATGCTGGTAACAGAAAATGAGCCGGTCCCCCATGTTGGAAGCGTTTGCCCGTTTATCCAGCTTGTACCGTCGTGTATTTTCCAGGTTGTGCCACCCGAAAAAACAGCGACACCATTATTGCCATAAGGCAGTATGTAGGGAGCCGGAATTTCTTCGCCCGGGAAGTTGAGGACGGAATCCGGAACCGCATCAACGCCGGGTTGATACCAGGGGCGTGGATTCTGTGTTGAGCCCGTTAATGAGGCATCTTTGGTCAGTCCGAACGTAAAACCATCATCATCCGAACTCTTGCCGATATACCCTCCCCAACCGTCACCCCATGCGGCCCATAACCGTCCGGACGGCAATCGCGTGACATGTGCAATACCCGGGCACTTCTGTATCTGACCTAAAATGGCGAACCGATCTTCTTTCCAGCCGTCACCTGTAAAAATCAAACGCCTGAAAAACATATCGATACAACCATGATACGATGAACAGTTCTGCGTACCAAGATGATACACGTCGCCGCTGATATAGTCAGAGGAAGATGTTCCGCGCCAATACCAGTTTCTAAAAAGAGTGGGCCTTGTTTCACCTTCCGTAATACCGCCCCAGGTTGCTCCGCCGTCAAAACTGCCCATGGCAAGAATACCGTTGCCTTCACAAGAGGAGCCGCTTAAAATAGGATTTGGATGGTTTGCCTTCAAAAAAAACATAATGCGGTTATTATCATAAGCCGATACGCCGCGCCGGAGCGTCTGATAATACGTACCCCCGGCTCCACCAAAATGGCCGAGAGCACAAGCATAAACACCCGAGACATTAATCACCGTGACCGGGCCAAGCGGTGAAACAGGATCCAACACGCGAATCAGCTTTTGAGCGTCCCTTGAAATATGAAGAGAGTCTTCATGACAAACTTTACGTCCAAAAGGTCTGACCGCTTCTTCCATTTCAATGACCGGTAAATCGGGTGTTCCGCTTCCTACCAAGCGTATTTTCTTAAATTGAATTTTAATGTCATGTTCCCAACCATTTGCTTTCAAGAAAAAACCCTGCATTTTGCTCAAATCGAGTTCGCCGATATCCGCCATTTCTTTTAAGGGATAATTGCAGGTGTACCATGCGCCGGCAGGAACTCTAAAGGTGCTGGTTGGTGTGAATTTACCTCTGTAACCGGACGCCAATTTCGGTCCGGACGCATCTTTTACCAAAAGACCGAGAATGGCTGTTGCCGAGTCCGAATAAACATCAAATCTGAGATAATTGTAAGCAGACCAATCTTTTTGGGTGTTTCTACTATCGCATTGATAATCTATAATTGAAAGATAGCGCTGAGAATACCATTCCCATACATCATGATAATCATTTAATGGCGGACGAGCCGTTAAACTCGTATAATTCCCAATTGCATAGTCTTTTATCCAGGGCCTTCCTACTGGATAGGCTTGTGAATTGAGATAGACCGGATATCCTGTCAGATGTTCCGCCACCGCACCCGTCAGTTTTGCTTCTATTGAAGAATCCGTATAAAAGACCATTACCTGCTCTTCTGCACCCAAGGAAGGAATGGCTGATAAAATAAAAATGGCAAGAAAGAACAATGCCTTGAACTTTTTCTTAAAAATGGACCTTTTCATTTTAAACTCCTCTTATAATGTTAATGTATCAAGACAAGTTTCCGGGTAACTGTTTGCCTGTTACTTTCCAATCTCATGAGATAAATACCCGAGGTGGAAAGCGTTGATAAGCCGATGGTCGTCTTATATTCGCCCGTATTCCGAAGCCCCTGATATAAGGTTGTGATCAATTTACCCTGCAGGTTATAGATCGATAAACGTACTTCACCCGGTCGGGTTATCTGATAACGGATAACCGCCTTGCTGTTAAAAGGATTGGGGGAAGCCTGTAAAAGAAAAGCCGGACCCGTTAACGCCGCTTTTTCTGTTGTTACGGTTCCGTAATCCGCCGAATCCTCATGTCCTCTGCCGTCGGACACGGTCACCCGGGCTCCCTGAATATCCGCCGGGACAATAAGCCGCGGACCTTCCGCATAATAGATGTCATTGGTAACCGTTGTAATTTCCCAGGCATAACGAAGATTATCGCCGTCCGGATCCGTTGTTCCGCTGGCATCCAGCATGATTTTATCGTCGGAAGCTTGAGAGATCAATGCTGCTTCCGGAGCTCCGTTCTGGGTAACCGTTTTTGAAATATCCTTTGGATTCGTATAATTGTAAAACTCCAGGGCATCATTATCACCATCGCCGTCTGTGTCCGGATTCTTTGGGTCCGTACACAACAACACAACTTCCTGACCATCCCAAAGCCCGTCACCATCGGAATCCGGATTATGAGGATCTGTTCCAGCCGCGGTTTCCGAGCTGTTTTCCAAACCATCATAATCCGGATCCAATGCTTCTTCTTCGGGATCAATCGGGATTTTATGTAGTTGGATTAGAATCGTATCGCTTGTCGCCGATTTTTCCTGCACCACAACCGGGACATGGGAGGGAGGGCTGACCGTTGCCAGCTCAAAACGGACGATTGTCCCAACGCCTTGGACAAGTTTAATATCATCTGTCCAACGATCTTCATTAATAAAATATTTCTTGCAATAAAGGGCGTTCTCCGCAGCGTTAACCCATAAATACCACAATCTTTCTCCGCAAAGCGTTAATTTAGACTCTTTTGCCATGCTGTCCTTCAACGTCAGCCAGGTTCCGGCTACGCCATTGTGGAAACTTAGAAAAGTCATTTGATTGGTAGAACCGCTCTTGATGCCAAAAAAAACCGTGCTGTCTTTGTAACAAACAGCGGAAGAAATGGAACGATCATAAGCCAAGGTCTTTAACTTTGTCATTTTAGTCCAACTCTCACCATTACCGATAAGATAATAGAAAACATTTCCATCTCGCATGATACACAACGCTTTGCCTAAATAAGGAACCAAGTATTGCGGATTGCCCCCCGAGGGTGCGCTAAAACCATTTATCGTCTGATCCGTTGGATAAACCCCTGCACGGTTACCTGGGCCATACTGCCAACGGTTGCCGCCATCATCAGAATAACTTGCATAAAGTGTCCATATACCAATTTTAGAATTAAGATGATTACTGACGACTGTTGTTAATATACGGCCGGAAGTCAAAACCGTGGAGCGGGTAGCGCTAAAACAGCCCCGTATGATGTCATTGCAGACCACGACATTAGGATATTGCATCTTAACCGTATTATTCTGTTCCGGATAGACCTGCCAACCACTTTCATTCTGACTCACCCGGTAAAAAAACTGATACATCCCAAAAGCACTGCCGGGTGCATAGTCCCCGCACCAGCTCATATAATTGATATAGCCGGTTCCACGAAGCTGGTTGTCTGCAAGAGCCCAGGAAGTATAAGAGCCTCGATCCGGCTGATAATAAAAAGCCTTTGGCCAACTTCCGGCAGTATTATCCGATAGCCAACTTTTTCCGCTGTCCACTGAACCGATCCAACTTCTTTCTGCATACCCACCGCCTACATTCGTATTCGGCTCAGGAGGGGTTGCCCACGGTACATAGCATAATGCCCGTCCAATGAATCCATATTTGACATTATCAAATGGGACAAGTCCATGCTGATAATTAAAATCACGGGCATCTCCGATTGTCTTGGCTATCAATAAAGGGGCGGAAACTGCTAATTTTCCGGTTTGGTGGGTTTGAACCGTATAAGCCGGCGGTGATGCCACCGGCGGCTTGTAAACACTGGTCAACAGCCAGGGTTCTTTGATGCTGTTCGTTTCGGTTAAAAGCGGCAGGGTGGGTGTTACGTCCGCTGTGGCCAGCCGAATGTTATCGATAAAGATATTCGTGGCCCCATGAACATTCCGCACATATATTCGAAAATCTTTTACATCGCTTAAATCCAGATTTGATACCCATGCCAAATCTTTAAGCGGGAAACGGGCTGTGACATATTGACCCGGTGTCAGAAAATAGAGCGCTCGGTTGGCCGGACGATCATTGGCTTGGACCATGGCCCAGAGCTCCACAGCGGCATCCGTTGATTTGATATCAAAATAGATGTAATCATAACTGCTCCAGTCTTGCAAATCATCCGGCAATTTGTCTATAATTCGAAAAAGTGAAAAAAGAACATTGAAGCGGTTCACATTGTATTCCACGGCCCCCGTATAACTTGCCAACCAAGTGCGGGTGGAATCAAAGAATCGGGAGCGGGCAATTTCAGAATAGTCCTGATACCAGCTGGCATGAGAACGAAACAATTTGTTCGCCGGCGGTGAGCCCGCAAATATTTCATGGCAATTAAACCATTCCCCTTCTGTTGCATTGACAGCATCCTGACGTGTTAAAAAACCGGTATAGTAAGGGATAGAGTAAACAATTTCGTTTGCATCCCCTTTGCCGGCATAAATAGAAACATCCGGGACAGTGGCATCCCAAGACGCCATTTCAGCTTGTTCAAATCCGCAGATCAGTTTCTCTGCTGAAAAACTCGGACTGAAAACACAGAATAAGGAGAATCCCAGGATAAAAAGTACTTTTTTTTTCATAATTGCCCCTTTTTATAGAAGTATATATAATTGTATGATGCAATAAACATTCCATTTATTCAACTTCAGCTTAAACGTATAATATTAATGAAATAATAGAAAGTTAAATCATTTGTAAAATATGTCTAAATACACTATATTATACATATGGTGTCTAATATAGTGTAAAGTTATGAAGCTCGCACAAATTTTCCAAAACTATCCTTATATCAGTTTGATAAACACGCTTGATCGTGACAGTACGCTTGTCTTGATCGATGATAAAATGCGCATTGTAGAGGTCCACGAATCTGAAATTTCACATTATCCGTTATTGATCAATAAATTAATGGAAAGCCAAGTCGCGGATTATTTTAATCTAATATCGGGCAAATCCATGATACAAATGTTGGATGATATCCGGTATCCGTATAGAAAACTGCACTCTTTTTTAACTTGTTCCCAAAACCTTCTTGTTTCTGACACCACTCTTTTGTCACCCATTATACTTCATTCAACCGCAGAATGTAATCGTTTAATCAGTTCGGCACAATGGCGCCATCAACTTCCTCTTGCTTTTCTTTATGTATTTCTCGTGGATAGGGAGCATTTTCTGGGCATCATTAAAGTCCGGCCTTTTCAGAACCTCCTGCCGGAATTCACTTCAGAAATCATGCTGCTTGCCGACAATCGGGAAAGGTTGATTGGATACAACCTCAACTTCGAAGAATTGGCGGATATCCGGGAACCCGGAAACGTACTCGGCCGGCCGATCGATACTTTTGTCAATTTTATATTTCCATCCGACAAACGTGAAAATCCACCGAGACGCCTGAACCCCATTTCATTGACGACCGACATGTTTCGCTTTTTCCCAAAAACGGGAATTGTGAATATGCTTCAGGATGAATACGGCTTCGACATCCAATCCCAGCCGCGCAGTCAATACATTTTTCTGCAGTCGCCCATTGAACATGATACTCATGATTACCGCATCCGCTTCACCGCCGAACGGATTCAGGGTACCTGGCCGGGACTGATGTTGCGAACGGATCACGACATTCCGCCGGATGGGTCCGGTTATTTTTTCGGGCCGGAAGCGGGTAACCGGTTTTTTAGATTCAAAAAGGCCGGTCTGACATTGAGCCGCATCGAGTTGCCTGAAAAAGAACACAGTCGTGAAATGACACTGGAAGTAGAAAAACAAGGAAATAGATTGTTTATAAAAATCGACGAAAAACCTGTCTTCGACTTTACCGAGCATTATCCCTACCGATCTGCGACGGACAGGCATTTCGCCTTCTGGATTGATAAGGAAAGTCAATGCCGCCTTCGCGCCATCACTTTGGAATCTGCAGATCGAAATACGCCCGCCGGTTCCGATAGTGTCATTGCCAAAATAAAAGGCTCCCCGGGTATGACTTTCCGTGTCCACCAGCGGCTTGGCGACTTCCGGGGAGAAACCTACCAGCATTATCAATTGGAAGATATCACCGTTTATCAGAAACGTATATCGAACCTTGAAAAAGAAAAACAGCAGGCGGTGGCGGAAAGCGACAAGATGCGCCGGACCCTTCAGGCCAGACGCACCACCGAAAAGCTCATCGGCGAAAGCACGCTATTGAATCGCATTCGGGAGCAATTGGCGGTTCTCAGTTCATCGGCGGACATTCTTTTGCTTCAGGGCGAGACCGGCACGGGTAAGGAAATTGTCGCCCGGCTTTTTCACGATCTTTCAGCCCCGCAAGGCGCCCCTTTTGTCAAGGTAGACTGCGGTACCATCCCACCCTCTTTACTCGAAGGGGAACTCTTCGGTTACGAGGCCGGGGCTTTCACCGGCGCGATCCGTCCGCATCCGGGACGATTTGAACAGGCCAATTACGGCACTTTGTTCCTTGATGAAATTGAGAATCTGACACCGGCCGCGCAGGCTAAGCTTCTGGGCTTTCTGGATGACATGAAGGTAACCCGGCTGGGTGGAACACGGACCATCACGCTTTCGCTTAAGGTAGTGACGGCCACGAATCAGCAGCTAAACACGCTTATTCAAAACGGTCTTTTCCGGAATGATCTCTTCTACCGTCTTGAACGTTTCAAACTGGAAATCCCGCCTCTGCGCGACCGCCAGGATGATATTCCGCTTCTTGCAAGCCATTTTCTGGAGCGCGCCAACAGCCAGTATCATAAAAAAGTCAAACGGATTTCAGAGGAAGGTTACCGAAAACTTTTCCGACACTCCTGGCCGGGTAATGTGCGAGAACTCCAGAATGTGATCAACCGGGCCGTGCTTTTTTCAAAAGAGGAAACCATCGGGCCGGAGTTCCTGGAGCTGGTTCCATTGGCGACCGAGGAAAGTGCGCTTCCAACCCACAGCATATCTTCCCGAAAATGGAAACGGGGAGGGGTGACGGAACAAGCGCTTCGGGAGGCGCTTGTCCAGACGTCAGGAAACATCAAAGCCGCTGCGGCCCTTCTTTGCATTACACGGATGACGTTCTATACGTACCTGGCAAAGTTTAAGATCCAGCCTCGCGACTTTAAGGGCAATCGGTAAAATATTATACACTTTCAATTTCTTATTTGCCTTATCTTATCAAAACAACCCTTCTCACTATTTCCTTGTTTCCTGTCTTTAGTTTTATCAGATAAACCCCGCTGCTCATGAGCCAGTTCTGCTGATCGCAACCGTTCCATTCAACCGAATGCGTCCCGGCTTTTTCCTCTTTGGAAACCAGTAAACGTATCAGTCGCCCGCTTACATCAAAAACGGCCAACTCAACCGGTTGCGCCAAAGGTAGTTTATAGCTTATTTTCGTGGAAGGATTAAAAGGATTGGGAAATGTCTCAAACCCATATAATTCTGGAGTCTGAGATCGGATTTGATTGGATGTTACTGTAGAATCAAACAATACATTAATATTATACTCTGTTGCATAAGCTGCTTCCCAATACAAAATAATACTATCTATTTGCATGTCGTGTTCCAGATCAATCCCTATCTCCTGTGGATCGGAATACAACGAAGCCCATCGGGTAGTAAAGTTCCCATCAACGGCCTGCTCTCCTGTAAATACACTGCTTTCTATTGAAGTAACTGTTACTGTTTTATTCAAAGCAACATTATTGCCGCCCGAATAAACCTGGAATTCAAAGAGCGAGTACCCGTAAATAGTACTTCGCTGTAGTCCCAACAAAACCACATAGCGCCCATAACCGGAGAAATCAATACGTTCAGTTCCGCCAGTGCCATTGGTAACATGCAGTTCATTCAGAAAGGGAATAATATGGACCAGGCCACTATCGGTATAGCCGGTAACAACCGAACTGCACATTACTGTTACCCAACCTGTGTCGCTACCTGCGGTGATTACACCAGGCGTGTCCATTGTTAATAATCCAACTGAATCAATTGTCCAGACCAAACCTGTATCAGAATGCAGAATTTTTCCGCTATCTTCCAATACATTATAAGCAGTAAGGGAGAGACTACCATTAATCACCACACTCACTGTATCTGGTAACAACAATCCTATGGGCTGCACAGGAGAAAGCCCTGTTTCACCATAGGCACCTCGGTTAGGACTACCAGTATCTGAAACCGTATTTCCCCAGAAATCCCGTCCGCCATTATTACTGATAAGCAATCCGTTTCCAATACAAGGTGAACCGAACCTGAATTTATAACCATCAAGTGTATCACTGCCAGGATTAATAAAATTGGGATCAGCAGTTATAGCATTCGCATCCGAAGAGGGAGCCGAAACACCTCCATAATATAAGTTGTGGCTGAATATCTGGTTTGTATTGCCACCCAAACCGACACACCAGAAAATATTGTTATAGAATTTATTACCTGATGTATTATTAATGGAAAAAACATTTCCTGGATTATAAAAAGTATTATTGTAAAATTCCGCATTTCCTCTGTCGAGTCTTCCGCACGGTTCATTGACGGAAATATTGTAACGCAGAACACTTTTCCCACCATCCGGCCCGCAACAATCAAGGAAAAAACCTCCTTCATTGTCATGAGAATAATTGTATTGGAAGATGGTTGTTCCCTGGAGGTAAAGATCGTTATCAAATCCCTGTCCATCATCCACCCATTTTATTGTATACCCAACTTCGTTAAACTGCCACAACCCATTACGGTGCCGGGTCGGCCATAATCCGGCCATATATTTGGTAGACATATCACCTAATACGCCGGCATATAAAACAACGTTATACTCGGAAAGCTCATTGTCGGTTCCAAGAATCAGGATGCCGTCACCTGCGGTTCGCATAACTGTGTTTCTTCGTACAACAACGCCAGGACTCAAATTGTCCCAATTCATTCCACCGCCCGTTAATTCACTTTCACCCCAAAATACAAGACCGGTTCCGACAATGTCATACAATTCATTCTCTTGAATAAGAACACCATCAGCATGGCCAGGTTCTACTACCCATATATAGATACCTCCTACACGATGAAATCCAGGTACATCTTCCACTGTATTCCACGCCAGACTAGCGTAAACATTTCGAACCGTGTTGTTCAGAATTCGAAACCCGTGACAAACAGTTCCATCATCATTTTTAATAAGAATACCATATCTAGCACCAAATTCTGTAGCATTGTTCGTTACTTCAAGGTCCTGAATTGTCCAATATTCCTGATTGTAAAGTTTAATGGCAGCGCAAAGACCTCCCTGAGCATCAATTACAGGTTTGGCTGCGCTATCCGGGCCGTAAGAACAGAGCACAATCTGCGCGGTGCTGTCACCGGAACCTTTGGGCCATAATTCACCGAAACAGGTAGTTCCTTTTTTAAGATAAATAGTGTCGCCTGGAAGAAAAGGGACATGATTGTTAACAGTATCAATATTGTTCCATGGAGAATCCAAACTGCCATTACCATCAATACTAGCAGAACAATCGACATAATAACCCGTTCCAAATACCGGGTTCGGTATAATATATCCTGCGATTAATATTAAACTGAGAATAAATTTAATTGAAATATTTCTTTTCATATTCTTTCTCCTTTTTCTATGTCATTTTACATATTTTATTTACTATTAGGAAGATTTTCCGGTAGGTTGGCAGCATGCGATTAATGCGCCACACCCACCTCCTTTCTTCCTTTGCTTTCCTCTTCAGTTTCAGC
>Ga0208953_1002006_pt1 | contig 10038 bp, 9 predicted proteins | sample RifOxyB2_FD_184033 | JGI IMG/M metagenome (GOLD analysis project Ga0208953, IMG submission 184033) | Groundwater microbial communities from Rifle, Colorado - Rifle Oxygen_injection B2 (SPAdes) | ecosystem: Environmental > Aquatic > Deep subsurface > Groundwater | place: USA: Rifle, Colorado... | reverse complement strand
CCTGTTTTGTCGCCATATTCATTCTCTTCCTTTTCCATACTATAAGGCACAACAGGATTTGGTTTGATAAACAGACCCTGTGGTATTACACTGTATTTAACACCTCGTGCAGCTTTAACGCACATAACAATCTGGGGAAGGAATACTATGAAAAAGGGCTGCTGGATAAGGCCATCGAAGAATATACTATTGCCTTATCGAAGGCATCGGAGGTACGATATGCATATCCCATAGCACATTACAATCTTGGTATTGCTTACGATGAAAAAGGTATGTACGATGCCTCCATAAGGGAATATAAAAATGCCTTACGTATCGAACCTAAAAATAGTGATACCCATAATAATTTGGCGATTACGCTTTTTAAGGATGGACAGGTTGATTTGGCAATTGAAGAATTTCGTAAAGCAATCACACAAGACCCAGATAATCCAACGTATCACGATAATTTGGCAAAATTATATTACAGAATAAATATGCCTGGCGAGGCAAAGATAGAACAAGATTTGTCAAATCGGTTAAAACCTTAGCTTATGAAAACGCTTCTTATTAACCCACCCATGTACGATCAGCGCAAATATGGCAAGCCCTTTATATTGCCATACGGTCCCCACTTGGAATTGCCTATCTGGCCTCTACTTTAGAGCAGAACGGCGCTGACGTAAAGGCCGTCGACATGTTCGATTACTCATGGGATAAGGTAAAGCAAACACTGGAAGAAGAACTGTCCGATGTTGTTGGCATTACCTGCCTGACAGAGCAACGGGCAAGCCCGTTGGAGGTAGCGAAACTTTCTAAAACCATAAAAGAACTGATGGTATGCCTGGAGGGAAAAAGGGGATATTGGGGATATCCACGGCATGGCTTATAAATATCAAGGCAAAATTATAAGAACTCCACACAGACAACTGATTCACAACATGGATGATATACCGTTTCCTGCATATAATTATTTTCTCAGTGAAACCCAATGAAACAACAGCGTATTTTTTATCTGTATACGAATTTCAAAATCATCACATTAATGCGTAGTATACGTGAATTACCTTGACAAAATTTTACACCGTATCTAGAATTACTCACCTAACTCCCCTTGAAGTTGTTTCCTATTAATTCGTTATGAACAAAAATAATCTCATAAAAGAAATAGATTTAAACAAGGGTACAGCGGGTGAGGTTTTTATCCATGAAGTCACAGATGTCTGTTCCCCTTTAGAAGCTTTTTACCGATTTGTTCCCCAAAAAAATTTGTTTTTTCTCGACAGCGCCTTGCCCATAAAAGGGATTTCGAGATATTCCTTTCTGGGTTTTCAGCCTTTCTTAATAATGAAGACAAAACACCGAAAAATCACCCTGACCGACAAAGACGGTATCCTTGAAATTGAAGGAAATCCCATCGAACACCTGCGAGAATTATTAAAGCAATTTTCATTAAAAAATACAGATGATTCAATTCCCTTTCAATGCGGTGTGGTAGGATATTTTGGTTACGACTTGTGCCATTTTATTGAAAGATTACCAAGTAAAGCCATTGATGATATTGGACTCCCGGATATGTATATGGGATTTTATGACACCATCATTTCTTACGACAATCTTCTGGAAAAGTGCTATGTAATCGGGGTCGATTTCGGTTTAGACGATACCTTAGAAGACAGGATGAAACAAATAATTGACGTATTATGTGGAAAGTCCGATAGTGGATATGAGTCAACGTATCATACGCCCAAACCGAGAATAAATGAAACCACGTTGCGATTTAATTTCACAAAAGAACTCTATTTGAATGCAATCAGACACATTAAGGATTATATCTCAGCAGGCGATGTTTATCAGGTCAATCTTTCTCAACGAATAGAGGCGCATCTTGATATACCTCCCTATGAACTTTATAGAATATTGCGTTCGGTAAATCCGGCGCCTTTTTCATGTTACCTGAACTTTGATGATATTGCCGTTATCAGTTCCTCACCGGAACGATTTCTCAATGTGCATGCAAGACGTGTCCAGACTCGCCCTATCAAAGGTACACGGCCGCGTGGTAAGGATGCGAAGACAGACGAAATTATGAAACAGGCGTTACTCTCCAGCCCGAAGGACGATGCAGAACTTATTATGATCATTGACCTTGAACGAAACGATCTCGGACGTGTTTGCGATTATGGTTCCATCAAGGTCACAGAAAGAAAGGTTTTAGAAGCCTATCCAACCGTGTATCACCTCGTTTCTACCATTGAAGGGGATCTGCACGAACGGTATGATTTAATCGACTTACTTAAGGCCACATTTCCCGGCGGTTCAATTACCGGGGCGCCAAAGATCCGCGCCATGCAGATTATTGATGAACTTGAACCTACGCAGCGAAGTGTTTATACGGGTGCTATAGGTTATATCGGATTTAATGGTGATGCAGACCTGAGCATTGCTATACGCACCTTCATTACAAAGGACAAAACGGTATACTTCCAGGTTGGAAGTGGTATTGTGGCCGATTCCAATGAAGAAGAGGAATACGAAGAGACCATGCACAAGGCCAAGGCCCTTATGGATTCACTAAAACCATGTCCAATCGCATCTTCTTAAATGATAAAATCGTCAAAGATACAGAGGGCCTCTTAAGCACCCTGGATCGCGGCTTTCTTTACGGGGATGGATTATTCGAAACTCTGAGAACTTACGGTAAAACCCCCTTTCGACTAGAAGATCATGTTGCCCGTCTCTCAAATTCCGCACAATATTTTAACATTCCTTTTCATTATACATCTCAGCAGATACGACAGATTATTGAACACCTCCTTACAGAGAATAATTTAAAAGATGCCTATATCCGGATGACATTGTCTCGAGGACTCGGATTTAACGGACTCATTCCCACGGGTACATGCGTACCCACCTTTGTTATCCATACAAAACCGTTTGCCGTCTATCCAGTATCACTGTATAAAACAGGTGTGTTGCTTATCACTTCTCATATTCGCAGGAGCGCTACCTGTCCCATCTCATGTCACAAGACACTCAACTTTTTGACCAATTACCTTATTAAAAGAAAGGCATCTGAAAAGGGCGCTCACGACGCACTCATTCTGAACACAGATAACCATATCGCCGAATGTGCCGTTAGTAATATTTTTGTTGTTGAGAAGAACACCGTTATTACCCCCTCCCTGAAGGCTAATGTACTTCCTGGTATTACACGGAAGATTGTCTTAGAGTTGTGCAAGGAAAACGGTATTCATGCCTCAGAGGAGCTTTTCGGACTGGAAAAGGTTTTTGGGGCAAGCGAAGTTTTTATTACCAACGCCCTTATGGAAATTATGCCCGTTTCAAAGATTGATGGATATGCTGTGGGAAAGCTTGTCCCAGGCACTATAACAAAACTTTTACATGATAAATACAAATCATTAAAAATTTAAAAACAAATTTGCACTATTACACAAATTTGTTCATAATTTGTTGTTAGGTCATGTTGTTTATAGAATGATTATTTACTGAAATTAAGAATACAAATAAGAGTAATCTTATATATAAAAGTAAGTTATAAATGAAAATTTAAAATTGATTGCAGAAAGGGATAATTTATCTAAATTTGGAAGGTTTTTTGCTTACTAATTTTTATTCTACATAAATAATGAAAATACGGTAATGCCTGATCAAATACGTCCACTAACGAGGGGTGTCAAATATGAGGACTATCTTAGTAGTTGATGATGAGTTAAGCGTCCTTGAATCGTTTAGAATGATATTAAAAGAAGATTACAGAGTCCTTACTGCTATTGACGGTTTAAAGGCATTAGAAATCCTTCGTAATGAATGTGTTAATCTGGTGATTCTCGATATTATGTTACCGGGCATGTCCGGGCTGGAGGTTTTAAGTGAAATAAGAAAAATAGACAAGGATGTTGAGGTCATAATGGTTACTGCCGTAAAAGCAGTGAAAACAGCTATTGAAGCCATGAAATTAGGCGCCTCTGATTACATTATCAAACCATTTGATGTTGAGGAAATTAAATTCGTCATAGACAAAACACTCCGTTCTGGAGAACTTGCGCACGAGGTGGCATACCTCCGGTCGGAATTAAACAAGAATTTTGAGTTTAACAACATTGTCGGTCAAAGCCCTGCCATGAGGCAGATATTTGATACAATCATCAGAGTGGCGAAAGGAGATTCGCCTGTACTCATTACCGGTGAAAGTGGTACGGGAAAGGAGCTTATTGCAAGGGCAATTCATTTACAAAGTCCAAGAAAGAATAAGCCTTTTGTCGCCGTGAGTTGCCCTAATCTGCCCGATAACTTGTTAGAAAGTGAATTGTTTGGACATGAAAAGGGTGCATTTACCAGTGCAACCGATAAGAAAATCGGGCGTTTCGAACTGGCAGATGGCGGCACCATTTTTTTGGATGAAATCAGCGAGATGAGTTTGTCCAATCAAGCTAAACTTTTGCGAGTTTTGCAGGAATATGACTTTGTCCGCGTAGGTGGAACTAAAACAATCAGTATTGATGTTCGGTTAATTGCAAGTACCAATATTGACCTTAAGACTGCAATAACTAAAGGAGCATTTAGAGAGGATTTATTCTACAGGATAAATGTCGTTCCGTTGGACGTGCCTGCTCTGAGAAACAGGAGAGAAGATATTCCTTTCCTCGTAAGGCATTATTTTCAAAAGTATAAAGAAGAACTTTACTCTAAAACCAAAAAGATTCAACAAAACGCAATGAAACTGCTTGAAAACTATTATTGGCCGGGAAATATAAGAGAACTAAAAAATGTAATCGAAAGGATGCTTACGCTGTATGGTGATAGCGATACCATTCTCGAAGAACACCTCCCTATGGAAATCAAAAGTGGAAATAATTATCATACCTCATACAATTCTAACGGCTTAATTGAATTATTGGATGCCGAATCACTTGATGAAATTGTCTCACGCATCGAAAGAGAACTTATAGAAAAAGCCCTCCAAAAAGCAAATGGTATACAAACCAGAGCTGCACAAATCCTAAAAACGACAAGAAGGATATTGAGATATAAGATGGATAAATTAGGATTGACTTAAATACTGGTGAATAAGTTTGAAATTTGCGTGCTCCTATTGTTCATTCAAAATTGAAAGGCCACACATTTTTATTAGTTTTCTTTGTTGGTATAGATTCTCGGCACACGTTTACTTATACTACAAGTAACCTCATAAGGAATTGTGTTTAACTGTTGGGCAATAGATTCTACCGATATTGTTTCTTGTGCTTGACTACCATATAATACGACTTCATCTCCAACAGAAACATCTTTTATGTTGGTCACATCTACAAAACATTGATCCATGCAAACCCGTCCAATAATAGATGCTCTCTTGCCCCTTATAATGACTTCTCCTTGATTCGAAAGTAACTGGTTATATCCATCATCATATCCCAAGGGTAGAGTTGCGACACGGGTAGGCTTAGTAATCCTGTATGTCCTGCCGTAGCCTACAACATCTCCCGATTCCATATCTTTAATGTGAATAATCCTTGTTTTAAAGCTCATAACAGGTCTGATGCCTATATCTCTTGAAACATCTTCAGAAGGATATAATCCATACAACGATAAACCCGGTCTAACCGTATTAAAATAAGATTCAGGATAACCTAGAATTGCCCCGCTATTTGCCATGTGTCTTAATGGAATACGCACCTTGATCGTATCCAAAGCATCAAGTACGTCTCTAAATCTTTTTATCTGTAAATTTGTAAAGGCTGAATCCTTCTCATCAGAAGAAGAACAATGCGTGTATATGCCTTCAATGATAAGGTTTTTCAAATTTTTTACAAATTTTACAAACTCTACGGCATTGTCATGCTTTACACCAATACTTCCCATGCCTGTATCAACGTATACATGAACTTTTAATTTTTTGTTAAAATAAGTTGCTTTCTTTGATAATACTTCAGCAAGCTTTAAATCATAAACCGTAGGGGTTACGTCATAGTGAATGATGGAGTCGATTTGTTCTTCAAAGACGCCACCCAGGAGTAATAATGGCGCTTTTATACCGGTATTCCTTAATTGAATTCCTTCCTCAAGGATGGCGATACCGAGCATTTCAACACCATTGTTTAACAAAACCCTGCTAACCTCATAGTCGCCGTGACCATAGGCATCAGCCTTGACAATACCCAGGATTTTTATCTGTGGTCCGATCCGTTTCTTTACTGCCAGTAAATTATGTCTCAGGGCATTCAGGTCAATTTCAACCCACGTCGGTCTATGCATAATCATCCTTAAAATCTTTAGTAACCACAGATTTCGCAGATTACACAGATAAGTAAAAAATCTGAGAAATCTGTTTTTTATTAACTTATGAATCTTTTGTAGCGAAGAGATTCTTCGCAGAAATTTAGGAGTAATCCTACATTGTGATGACTAATAATAAGACTATTTATTAATTGTGCTTCGTCAATCTTTGTCAAGAATTTCTCGGCTTTTATTTCGACTATTACTTCATCATAAACAATGAAATCAGGAACATAGAATTTCCGTAACTTTTGATCTTTATAAAATATTTCCAGCCGAGGTTGTGGAATAAATGAAATATTTCTCAATTTAAATTCAATTTCCAAACACTCCTGGTACACTGCTTCCAGATGCCCGGGGCCTACAATATTATGAACTTCCATCGTAGCTCCAATAATAGCATGAGTTCTTGGGTCTTTTTTCATATTTTTGGCTCTAAACTCATAATTTTATTTTCTGTGCAATCTGTGCAATCTGTGGTTTCAAAGTATTTATCAATTTGTTTATATCCTCTTTGCTATGGGTGGCCATTAACGAAACGCGCAATCGGCTTGTACCCAAAGGTACGGTGGGTGGGCGAATTGCAGGGAGCAAGATGCCATTTTCATAGAGTCTTGTGGATATAGTAAGCGCATCTTCCGCTGATCCAATAATAATGGGAATAATAGGACTTTCTGCAGAAATATTGCTTATAAATTCCGACAGTTGAGACTTCAAATATCTTACATTTTCCCATAACTTATCAAGAAGGGATGTATCTTCCTGGATAAGTGTCAATCCCGCCAGAGAAGCAGCACATGCCGCGGGCGGCAGCGCCGTTGTATAAATAAAAGATCGTGCCTTATTTTTTAAAAAATCTATGAGGCACTTTTCCCCGGCAATAAACCCACCGATGCTTCCAATCGCCTTGCTCAATGATCCCATAATTATATCTATCTTTCTTTCGAGTCCATAGTATTCGATCATACCTTTCCCATGTTGACCAAACACCCCTGTGGCATGGGCATCATCAATCATAAGTATGGCATCATATTTTTGGGCGATTTGTACAATTTCTGGCAGCGGAGCGGTATCGCCATCCATACTAAATACACTATCAGTAACCACCAACCTTCTCCGGTACCTTGAGGATTTTTGTAACAAAGATTCTAATTGGCTTACGTCATTGTGCGGGTAAACACGGAAGGACGCACCTGATTGGCGACAGCCATCAATAATGCTTGCATGATTCAGTTTGTCTCCAATGACTATATCTTCCCTCCCGACAAGGGCACATATAGCGCCCACATTAGCCATGTAACCGGTAGGGAACAGTAACGCCGCCTCTGTGCCTTTAAACTCTGCAATCTTCTTTTCAAGTTCCTGGTGAAGCATCATATTCCCAGCGACCAATCGCGATGCGCCCGTACCCCATCCGTATTGATGAATAGCTGCAATGGCAGCTTGCTTTATTTTTGGGTGGTCGGCAAGACCGAGGTAATTATTTGAACAGAATGAGAGGTATGGTTTACCGTTTATTTGAACGTAGGGACCCTGAGCGCTTTCAATGGTTTTGTACTCACGCATCAATGCATGATCTTTCAATGCCTGCAATTCATTTAAAACAAATTCGAGTCCCATAGATCAGTCGTTCCCTTGATTTTGGACAACACTAGTATATAATGAATTTGAAAGTAGCATTTCAAGAAACTACAGTTTGAGACATTGTGTTCTTTGGATTCGTAGTTAAATCTATTCGATTCATGGGGAAAATATTTCAAAAACTCAGAGGATTATTACTTTTTTCTAAAGGAACATATATGAAACCTATCGGTCATTTGGGCGTATCGATTATTACGGGTGCAGCTGTATTTCTAACGACAAAAACAATTACCCCCAGTATTGCATGTTTCCTTGTCGGATGGCTGGTAGATATTGACCATATATGGGATTTTTATAAAAATGGATGTAGGGGGTTCAGTATTAAAAGATTTTCAAATGCCATGAATAACGGTGAAATAAAAAAGTCGTATATATATTTCCACAGTTACGAACTGTTATTCGGGCTGGTGTTTCTGTGTTTCTTTACCCATTTTAACTACCTTTTGGCTTTTACCACGTTAGGATTTGCGATACATTTAATTTTCGACCAGATATTTAATCCTGCAAAACCTCTTACCTATTTTATTACTTACAGAATATTAAACAGGTATAACGTAGATATTATTTACAGGCCTCGTAAAAAACATTTCGCACTCTGAATTGAGTTCATTTGAATTTGTTTCGGATTTCATCACTTCCGACTCGTTCAGGTTAGGGATGTTTGTAATTCCAATCCGAGATCCTTTATCATTTCTAAATCATCTTCGGCTTTTCTTCCCTTTGTAGTCAAGTAGTTCCCAATCATCGTGCTATTGGCGCCCGCATAAAAAATCCATGATTGTAAACCCCTAAGATTTTTTTCCCGACCGCCCGCAATCTTAATTTCTTTGTCAGGCAAAACAAACCGGAATACAGAAATAATTCTTAACGCTTCCATAGGTGGCAGGGGGATACTGCTTTCCAATGGCGTACCGGAAACAGGATGTAAGAAATTAAGCGGAACGACATCGACATCCAAATTTTTCAAGGTAAATGCAAGATCAATGCGATCCTCCATCTCTTCTCCGATACCAAAAATTGCACCGCTACATATTTCCAGTCCAGCTTCTTTTGCGAAACAAATGGTATTTACCCTATCGGTAAACGTATGTGTTGAACATATATTGGGGAAAAACCTTTCAGATGTTTCTAAGTTGTGATTGAGTCTTTTTAGTCCGCATTGTACCAAGGACAAGGCCATTTCTTTTGTCAATACTCCAAAAGAGCCGTGCGGATGGATACAGGTGTCAGCAACGACTGCTTTTATTGTCTTGCAAATTTTATCAAAATCGTCTGATTTACTTATACTATATCCGCTGGTAACGATACCAATGGAGTTGGAACCTGCTTGTTCAGCATATTTAGCAACATCAAGTATCCTGTTTGTATCAATGAGTGGAAATTCTTCTATGCCGGTGTGGTAACGTGAGGATTGAGAACAAAAACTACAATCTTCTGTGCATCGTCCCTGTTTTGCGCTAACAATGGAACATGCTTTTACAGAATGACCAAAATATTTTAAGCGTATTTGATTCGCCCAATAAAACAAATCATAGACTTCGTCTCCATTAATTCGCATAAGAAAGAGGGCATCATCACGGCTGATTGATTCATTCTGTAAAGATTGGTCTGCAATCTGTTTTATCTTGTCATTCATTATGTTCAATCATTTTCATTCGTGTTTATTTGTGTAAATTGGTGGCTAAAATTATTTATTCTTATATTTCAAATAGACATTGCGAACATGCTGCCAAACAATATCAGGACGTTCAGACCGAACATATGTCATACAATCTGTCCCTTCAAAGCTCCACGTGGCAATATTCCGAATTCCTGCGTCATAAGCCACATCCACAGCCGTAACAATTTCCTCTTCTCCATTTGCCGGGACCCTATAGCCCTGGATCCAAATCTGAGGCTCTTTATTGTGTTTTTTTGAAAGTGCAAGCACCTCGTTGGACACATTCCGGACAAACTCCGTCACGTCTTGTTTATAGGCGTACCAGTAAGGGTCGCTTCCAAAGATATCCATGCTTTTAATCATAGCGACCTTTTCCCATTCATAGATGCCATATCTCGGATCGGCAGTTGGAAATAAACATACCGAATTCTTCAAACCCTTCTTTGATGCCTCGTTTGCGA
>Ga0208953_1002004_pt1 | contig 10046 bp, 8 predicted proteins | sample RifOxyB2_FD_184033 | JGI IMG/M metagenome (GOLD analysis project Ga0208953, IMG submission 184033) | Groundwater microbial communities from Rifle, Colorado - Rifle Oxygen_injection B2 (SPAdes) | ecosystem: Environmental > Aquatic > Deep subsurface > Groundwater | place: USA: Rifle, Colorado... | reverse complement strand
CTCTCCGTACAAAGATTATTTTGTTTCCCATCTTAATATTACCAAGCCACAAGTTAATCTAAGCTCAATTGGGCAGATTTCTCGTTTAATTTGGTCAAATGAAGCTCAAAAAAAGCTAGAACAATTACTTACTAAGGAAAAAATTGATATTGCGCATCTTCACAATATCGATCGTCATCTTACGCCATCAATCATTCCAGTCTTAAAGAAACACAAAATTCCGGTTGTAATGACATTACATGATTATAAAATTATCTGCCCCAATTCCTTACTTTTTGCAAATGGCGAAATTTGTGAAAGATGTAAAGGAAGAAAGTTTTATAGTCCATTTCCCCAAAAATGTATCAAACAGTCTCGTTCTATATCATTGATTGGATCGTTTGAAGCCTATTACCATCTTTGGAGGAAGGTTTGGAAGAAAGTTGATCTTTTTATCTCGCCAAGCCAGTTTTTAAAGCAAAAAATGCAGGAATTTGGTGTTAGTCAAGAAAAAATTACTTATTTACCTCTTTTTCTTGAGGGAAAAGCAAAAAAGATTACTAAATCAACATCAAAAGGGTATTTCCTCTATTTTGGACGTTTAAGCCCGGAAAAAGGGGTAAAAACTTTAATGGAGGTATTTTCCAAGCTGCCCCAAAAAACTTTAAAAATTGCCGGTTCTGGACCTCAAGAAGAGGAATTAAAAATGATTGCTAAGGATTCAAAAAACATTGAGTTTTTAGGTTTTCAAGATAAAAAAGCCATAAAAAGATTATTAACTGGCGCTAAAGGAGTAATTATTTCTTCGATCTGGTTTGAGAATGCTCCTTATACGATTATGGAGGCGATGTGGCAAGGTAAAGTGGTCTTAGGAAGTAGAGTGGGTGGAATTCCAGAACTTATTGATGATCAAAAAAGTGGTTTATTATTTAATCCTTCAAATATTCAAGACCTAATGAGTAAAATAGAATTTCTAGAGAAATATCCCGCGAAATTAGTATCCTTTGGAAGTGAGGCTAAAAAGAGGGCAGAAGCGTTATTTAATGAAGAGGATCATTACCAAAGATTAATTCAGATCTATCAAAAAGTAAGTTCTACTTAATTTCTTTTACGCTAATAGACTGTGAAGGGCAAAACTGCTGCGTTTCTTTGAGGATTGAATAATCTTCATCGTCTACTTCAGTAGTTAGTTCGTACACTTTAGTTTTTTTATTTAGACTGCCACCAATTAGTTGTGATTTGGTGTCATCTCCCATTTGCCAATATTTTGTTGTTAGAGTGGCACAAGTTCCAGTACCGATACAAGTTTCATGGTTGAAGGTAACTTTTACTTTTTTCATAAGATACTCCTTATTTTAGTACTTTTTGTCCCAAGTGTACCTTGAGTTTATTTTTTATTGCCCAAAGTAAAACATTCCATTTATTTGCTTCAAAAGAGCCGCGTAGGGTACAGATCATCCATGCCTCATAAGGATTATTTTTACAGGTGGTTTGTCTGGCTTTCTCAGCTTCCTGCGAATTGACGATATCGTTGATATTTTGGTTTTTAATATTACCAATTTCATGATTAACATAATCGGCCGGATAAACTTGTCCTTTAGGGGATACAAATACAGAGTCTTTTCCTGAGCCTTCCGGTAAAACTCTTTCGTTATAGCGGAAAAATCTCCAGGCACCATAGTCAAAATAGGCTCTTGCCCAACGTTTTACAGAGAAAGATTTAAGCTCTTTATCAATAAGATATTCAAGTTGAGAGCGGAGATTATCAAAATTTTTGATTTTATTGTCGGTTTTTTTGAAGAAGATTTCCGAGTTTTGAGCGAGAGCTAGAGAAAGCTCAATTTTCAAATCGCGGGTTAAGTTATAAATTCTTTCTGCTTCTCCAGGGTTTTCATCCAGAATCGTGTGTCCAATACCCAGATTCTTGACGCCAATTTCTTGTAATGCCTTGATAGTGGCAATACATTTATCAAAAGCGTGTGGAATTCCGCGGGTTTGTTCATGCTTTTCGTACATACCATCGATAGAAACACGGATACCAATCTGAGGATAAAAGGTTAGAATTTCTTCAACGCGGCGACTAATGAAATCAGTCAAAAAACCGTTTGTAGAGATGATTATTTGAGCCTTTGGTGAATATTTTCTGATTTGACGGACTATTTCTACAATATCGGGTCGTAAAAAAGGTTCTCCTCCGGTAACGTTCACGTATTTTGCCGTTGAAGGAAGATTTTTTAAGTCTTGCGTAGTAAACTCTCCTTCATGATCACGCTCTTTCCAAATATTACACATGATACAGCGGGAGTTGCATTTATAGGTGATAGCTAAAACGACATCCACAACTTCATATTGTTGATTTGACATTATTAATTTCTCCTTTCTTTTTTATACCTGAATTATTACAATTTGTAAATTACGATATTTTAATTCTGGTTATACCTAAACTTCATTTTTTTATTCAGGAAGTTTGGTGTATCTCATGGATTGCATCTTATAGGCAATATTGTTTTAAATTCTATTTACAGAAAAAAGCTCAAAAGATGGTCCAAATGAATATTCAGAAGGTTTTTTATTGTTATTGTGATAATAAATTTTGAAAGTTTTCCTGACTATTTTATCCCAATGATATTGTTTTACAATCTCTTTTTGTTTTTCTAATCCCAATTTTTTGATTTTTCTTTCATGAAAAGTTGCGTATTTTAATTTTTTCTTCAGATCAAGGACATTCTTATTTTCAAAATTAAAACTATTCTTTCCAGTTACTTCAAGGTTTGCTGGAATATCTGAAGTTAAAACCGGTATTCCATAAGAGATTGCTTCCAGCACTGTTAGAGCCATACCTTCAGATTCTGAAGGTTGGATGTATAAATAAGCATTACTGAAAAGTTCGGTTAGAATTTTCCCTGTTTGATAACCGGTAAAAACGATGTTCGCGTTACCATAAGAGAGTGCTTTCAGCTCTTGGACATAATCATCCGTAAAAGCGCTGTCACCAACAATAACTAACTTTTTATCCTTTTTAGATACTTTTGGGTATAATTTTTGATAGGCCTCAATTAGATAATGTATTCCTTTGTGTCTAACGAGCCTTCCTACTGTGAGGAAATAGGAATTCTTTTTTAATCCAAATTTATCTAAAAATAAGGCTTTAACATCAGGTTCTGTATAGTTTATTCCATTCGGGATAAAGGTGACTTTTTTGTGATACCTTTTTTCTAAATAGTGCTGCATATTTTGTGAAACCACAATTACTTCATGGGGAAAAGTTAGACAAGCAATTTCACCTAGCTTCAGCATTGTTCTTGCAAAAAATCCCCATTTTTGATGTTCATAGTCAGCACAATGGTAGGTTGCAATTATTCTTGTTTTTGGCTTGAAAATTCTAGGAATAAAAGAAAGAAGTGTTGGACCAATTCCTTGGTAATGAATTACATCATAATCTTTTGTTAGTGCATGCAGAGTAGAGAATAGTACATGCGTTATGGTATCTAAATGTTTAGTTTTAACTGAGGGAATAAAAACTTGTTTTAAATTTTGATTTTTTATTTTTAATTTCTGACTTTTTTCTACATACCATTTACGACAATAAATATAAACCTCATTTTCAGGGTTTTTTGTGAGTCTTTTGCCTAGCTCTTCTACATGACGTTCAACACCACCATAAGAAGCAGGTATTCCTTTTTGTCCAATATAAGCAATTTTCATGACTATTTTTAGGAAGGAAAAGCGAATGGACAGCCTCTTTTCCTTAATCTTCTCCTTTTATTCTTCTCTCTATTATTGATGTTTTTTAAGGTTATTATGCTTTATAATTGTCGTAACCTATAGAAAACGTTCAAGTATATCTTATAATTAGTGTGTTGTCAAACCTATAGTTATAAAATACTCCTTATGAAATAAGCTTCATTTTTTGCCATAAAATAGCTTTAGATTGCAATAGTTTGAAATTTAATTGTGAGTAATAGAAATTAGAATGCTGATATGTAGGGAATTTAGAGCATATTTGTATAGTATTGCTCAGTAAGATCTGCTATTTTATCCCAATGGTGAGTTGCGAATTCTTTAGGATGTAGATTTTTGGGATTATGATGATAAAGATTTTCATAAAACTCATCAGTCTTTTCTACTATTTGATCCCAAGAATACTTCTTTCGTACATATAGACGAGCTTTTTCTCCGGTTTCTTTAATTAATTTAGGTTTGTGTAATAAGTTCACAAGTTTCTCTTTTAAATCGTCCACATTTCCTACTTTAAATGAAAAACCAAAATCAGAAAGCGGCTCTAGGTTTTCAGGGATGTTTGAAGCAAGTACGCAATTGCTGTAGGCCATGGCTTCCAGAACTGCAATAGGAAGACCTTCTGCTGCTGAAGGATGAACATATAGGTAAGTATTAGAAAAAAGCTCCGCGAGAGTTTCTCCCGTTTGAAATCCTGTAAAGATGATATTGGGATCTTCCTTTGCAAGGTTCTTTAAGTAATCCTCATATTGTCCACTTCCATCTGCTTTTCCTCCGACAATGACTAGTTTTGGATTTGTTTTATTTGGTTTTGGAAATAAGAGTTGATATGCCTTGATCAAAGTATGAATATTTTTATGTTTTACTAATCTTGCTACTGTTAAGATATATTTATCTTTTTCTAAACCCCAATCTTTAATGTTTTTAGCTTTTTCTTTAGTGAATAGGGGAACTCCATTTGGAATATAGGTAATCTTTTTGTGGTATTTTTCTCTTACATATTCTTGAATAGTTTTACTAACGGCTATTGTTCCATTGGGTATTTTGACGCAGACATGTTCTCCAAATTTTAAATAGCTACGGGCTAAAAAACTCCATTTTTGGTGTTCGTAATCTTTGCAATGGAATGTTGCTACAATCCGACTTTTGGTTTTTAGTAACTTAGGGATAAATAGTAGGGAAGAAGGACCAATTCCATGATAATGTATTACATCAGCCTTTCGAGTTAAAACATTCATTGTTGCCGTAAAAGTACTTGTTATCGCATCAAGGTTTTTAGTATTTATTGAAGGATTATTTAATAATTTTATCTTTTGATATGTTTTGGGAACTTTTTTGTTTTGAAAAACCAAGTTTTGATACCAAGGGCGGCAGTACACATAGACTTCATGTCCTTTTTTAGCAAGTCGAGAAGCTAGTTGCTCAACATGATGTTCTACGCCTCCGTAGGAAGCAGGAATTCCCTTTTGTCCAATAAAATAGATTCGCATGGGATATAAATGATTACTTCTTAATTTTTCGTTTTGTGTTCACTGTATCGGTAATAATGACTCTTTTTATCACCATTCGGTTTTTTGTTATTGAGAATTGTCCCAATAATCTCTCCACCTACCTTTTTGATTGCTTCAACGGCCTTTTGTGCATTAGTACGAGTGGTCTTCCCGGATTCAACTACTAATATAGCTCCATCAACCATGGAAGAAATAATTGCGGCATCAGTAATTAAACCAATTGGTGGGGTGTCGAAAATAATAGTATGGAATTTAGCTTCCTTTAGTCTTTCAATTAAATGATACATTTTGGTTGAACCTAACCATTCTGCGGGATTAGGGAGAAAAGATCCAGAGGTAATTAAAGATAATCCATTTATTTAAGACATCAGTTAATCCAAAGTTATTTTCAACTTTAAAAATATCATGTTGCGTAGGACGGTGTAAATCGGCATCAATTAAAATGGTTTTATAACCAGCTTGAGCCATAATTACCGCTAGATTAGCCGTAATTTGCGACTTTCCTTCAGATGGTCCGGAAGAGGTAACAACAAATGCTTTTGTGGGTTTGTCAGGTTGTGAAAATTGTACATTAGTTCTTATTTCTCTAAAGGATTCCACAATTGGGTCATGTGGATCGGTTGTGGTTATTAAATTTCCTGCACGACGGTGGACTTCTTTGATATAAGAAACCGTTCCCAGATGAGGCAGGTTTAGATATTCTTTTATATCAAATTCATCTTTGAATGTATCATCCAAATATTCAATCAGGAAAATGATTCCAATGATTGAAATGAAACTGAGAATAAAAGCTAAAGAGATTGAGAGTGCTTTTTTAGGGGAATCTGGTTTTTCTGATGGAAAAGCCTTTTCTACAGTTGCAATTGTATTATAACTTTGTTTATCACCTTGAAGCTTTATTACCTCTTCAGAAAATTTTTGAGCGATAGTATCAGCAATCTGTGCCGCTATTTCAGCATCTTTTGCTTTTACGGATATTGTGATAAGTTGAGTGTCTCTAACTAATTGGACGTCAACTTTTTTTAGAAGTTCTTCATAATCTGTATCAAGATTTACTTCTTTTATTACAGACTCTAATACGGTTCTTTTAGAAATAACCTCAGCATATGTTTTTGCTAGTCTTTCGGATGTCATAATATCGTTTAGGTTAATTGTTTCGGTACTAGCAAGGTTAACCATGACAGTTGTAGAAGATTTGTAGGTAGGAGGAATCATGAAAACTAAAGCTGTTGTTGTCGCCGTAGCGAAAATCACAAATAGGACGATGATGAATAAATATCGTTTAATGATAAAGAGGTAATTTTTAATATCCATGGCAGTAAAATGTTTTTAAAATGAACTATCATTTAAAATATTAGCACAGTTAGTTTGAGACAGCAATTGCCATTTTGTTAAGCCAATCAAAGATTTAATTTTAGACTCAACTTTGGTTAACGGATAAAAACGGTTTTGACTATTATGAGAATCACTTCCAATTAGATCATAGTAACCATTTTTTAAGAATAATTCAGCCTGGTTTGTAATTTTTCTGTTATTTTCGATTAAAGAAACACTAGTTAATTGAAAGAGAACACCGAGTGATTTAATTTTTTTCACCATATCTAAATTGTATAAACAAGGATACCTTTCTGGATGGGCTAAAATTGGGCGAAGGTTATTTTTTAAAAGATATTCAAGCTGTGAGATTGTTTCTGTGGTTATGTCCGGATAAACATCTACAAGTAGATATCTGGAATTATTCAGGCTTTGAAATTGTTCTAATGGTTTTTGTTCAAAAATATAATCAGTTAATCTTACCTCTGATCCAGGATATACTTTAATATCCCATTTAAGTTCTTTTAGAGCATTGTTCAAGATCTTTATTTTATCTTGAATTTCCTTTTTTGTGGGTTCCCAATAACCTTTCCAGAAGTGTGGTGTTGTAATAATATTTTTATAACCCGTTTGAACAAAAGCTTTTGCTAGACTTAAACTTTCTGGAAAGTCTTGCGGGCCATCATCTATTTGAGGCAGTATGTGAACGTGAGTTTCAATCATCTGGTTATAAAAATTACTATTCTTCCATTTTCGCAGTTATAATCAGTCTTTTCAAGCTTGTTCCAGGAGGATAGCAGGTTTGAAGAGTGATTACCGGTTCGGCAAAATCTCTTGTTAAAGGTTCGATATTAGTTGGATCAACAATGTCTTTACTATCAACGATATAGTTGTATCTGGTTCCTTTATAAAAGGTGACAATAGAATCTCCTTTTTCTAGTTGATGGAGTAGAGTAAAGACAGCATTGTATTTACTAATATTAAGAGGATCAACAGTAGAATGTGCAAATAGATATGCGTTTCCGATTTGCCCGGGGTATTTAGTTCCTTTTGCATGAGCGACTCCATTTTCCAGTGCTTGCCAATAACCTTCTCTAGTTGAAATATCAATATCAGGCTGAAAGTCAGTATTTAAATTGATCTTTTCGATTATTATTCCAAATTCGGTTGATACCGGAGTTACTGACAAGGGTTTTTCTATTGGAATTTTGACAGAATTTGTTGACTCATCGGAGTTTAAATTTGATGATTCTTGATTATTACTTTTGAATAAGCGATGTAGCTGGTACTCAATTTCGGGTTTAATAATTGGGAAAAATATAAGGAAAAGATAGATAACACCACTAATTATTAAGAAGTTTGAGATATAAATAAGATATTTTCGATTTAGTTTTAGTTTTGGTTTTTTTTGTTTATTCATGATTTTATAACCACATACATTTTTATTATTTTAAATAAGTTGGATATATAATATATACCTGAATTTAGTTCATTTGTAAAAAGAGAGATACTTAAGTAATGAGTAATAGTATATAAAATTTGGTAATAGTCTAATTTTGCAAATCAAATTAATTCGGGTATAATCAAAAAATGAGCTAGCATTATTCTATTAATTTATGTTATACCCAAATAACTCTAAAATGGGTAATACTCAAATGTATTTGTTGTAAATCTGAGTTTTTTAATATAAATGATTTTTATAGATTAGTAGAAGAATAAAAATCAAGTGGTGCATAGCTTAAATGGGAGAGGACTATGTTTATATTGCAAGTGGGTGCATAGATTAAGTGGTAGAGCACCAATCTTATATGGTGACTGGGCGCATAGCTCAGTGGTAGAGCACCAATCTTATAAGTTGGCCGTCCGTGGTTCGAATCCACGTGCGCCCAGCCACCATTAATTTAGAATAAATTTTAAATATAAGTTGGCCGTCCGTGGTTCGAATCCACGTGCGCCCACTTGCAATTCACTGAATGTTTTTTATCTCAGTATTCTTTTTTAATTTCAACATATCAACATATATTGAATTCAGATAGTAATTAATATACTATGGATATAGTTAAGCTTTTCTTTTCTAATTATGAAAAAATTATCTAGACATTTTTGCTTTTTACTACTTTCTTTTAGTTTATTATTCAACTCAAGCTTTTTTCAAGCCCCTAATCTTACCTATGCAATTAATCAAACTAATACTCCGGCAACCGTTGTATTAGGACAGAACGGTTTTGATGCCTGTGATAGAGCTCCTAATTATGGAGATATGAGAAGAGGTTTTAGTACACCTATACAAACCTTGATTGTGAATAATAAATTGATGGTTTCGGATTATGCTAATAGCAGAATATTTATTTACAATACTATACCGGATTCTTATTTAGATGTACCAGATGTTGTGATTGGACAAAATAATCTATGTAATAATCTGATAAATAAATATCAAGGTCCTACAATAGTAGCGGCAGATACTTTATATTATCCATATTATATTTATTCTGATGGGACAAAACTCTTCGTAGCCGATTATTTGAATAATCGAGTATTAATTTACAACGAGATTCCAACTTCTAATAATGCTTCGGCAGATGTTGTAATTGGGCAACCAAACATGACCAGTAATACGGCTAATAATGGTGGTCTCGGGGCAAATACACTTTATAGACCTCTAGGAGTTTATTCTGATAACACCAAACTTTATATTGCTGATACAAGTAATAATCGAGTATTAGTTTACAATGAAATTCCAACTTCTAATAATGCTTCAGCAGATGTTGTAATTGGGCAACCAAACATGACCAGTAATACGGCTAATAATGGTGGTAGAGCTGCTAATCGTTTAAATGCTCCTTATGCTATAACTGTTAATAATGGGAAAATCTATATAAGTGATTTAAGTAATAATCGTGTATTGATTTTTAATTCTATTCCAACTTCAAATGATGCTTCTGCAGATATTGTTGTCGGTCAAACTAACATGACGAATGGAGCTGCAAATCAAGGCGTAGCTGTAGCTTCAAACACCTTATCTTCGCCTATTTATACTCAAATAGCGAATAATAAATTATATATTACTGATCGTGGAAATCACCGAGTATTAGTTTATAATAGTATTCCCATTGTAAATAATACTTCCGCCGATCTAGTGATAGGGCAACCAAATATGACTAGTAACACGGCCAATAACGGTGGAATAAGTTCACAAACCCTTAATAATCCTACTGGTTTATCAGTTACTACGAATAAAATGATCATCACGGATTCAAGTAATCATCGATTATTAATATTTAATACTTTACCCTTAACCAATAATCCGGAAGCAGATATTGTTATTGGCCAGAAAGATTTTACGCATAATTTATCTTATATGGGAGCTGTTAATTCACAATCTCTATCGGCCGGTTGGAATACTGCTTTTTCCGATGGACAGAGATTATATGTCGTTGATTATGCTAACAATCGAGTATTAATTTATAACTCAATTCCTACAGATAGTAATACTCCAGCCGA
>Ga0208953_1002000_pt1 | contig 10071 bp, 10 predicted proteins | sample RifOxyB2_FD_184033 | JGI IMG/M metagenome (GOLD analysis project Ga0208953, IMG submission 184033) | Groundwater microbial communities from Rifle, Colorado - Rifle Oxygen_injection B2 (SPAdes) | ecosystem: Environmental > Aquatic > Deep subsurface > Groundwater | place: USA: Rifle, Colorado... | reverse complement strand
GTCGCAGAAATTATGCCGGACATTGATGTCTACGCGTGTGCAAAATATATTCTGAAGGAGGGGACAAAAGAGGAGAAACGAGATTTGCTACAGCACATAAGTTCTCAAATGTCTCTTCGTGATGGAGCGATAGCACTAACTCATTAAAAGCATTCTAACGATCAAAAAGTAAATCCTTAAAATCCTTTGTTGCGGCAAGATATTTTTCTCCGAGTCTCTTATTTTGCAAGGACATACCATTCTTGTGGAGGATGACCATCCAATTGGCGTTGTGGTGATCCTTGTCTGCTCGCTTGATTTTTATTAACTCAACGAAAGATACACTCGGATTTTGAGTAAGGTATTCCTCGATGCACTCAAGTTCAGCAAAATCAATAAACTCAGGCGGAGCTATATTTTCGTCGATTTTATAGGCGTCAGGAAGAATATGGCTATCTAGGTCGAGCTTGTCCCAGGCTCCTGATAAAAGCGGTGGCGCAATAGGGCACACTATCACCGGGTAAATCATCACATCTTTTGAGACGCCCGCAAGATCATACTTACCGGATCGAAAATCCGATACTCTATCGCAAACCTGTTTTAGGGGCTTAGCGCAGAACTCCGTCAACCGTTCGTAAAACGAATCTTTGGTTCCATTTTGCAGAAAGTCCAAGTTGTGAAATTGTCTTTTCTTACATTCAAAAAAAACGACGCCGTCTTTTTGAACGGATATGACATCCGTGGTTTTCTGGCCAGTTCCGTATGGGAACTCTGGAACAGCTTTCGGATCAATATGCGTTACAACATCAACGACATAATCCTCAACCGCGAGCCCGAACGCATTTGCAAACGCGTCTTTTTGAGACTTATCGGGTAAGAAATCTAAAACATCAAAATATACCGAGTCAGTTAAGCCTATAAATAATCGACGTAGGCTCAAAGGAATGACAACATTGTCTTCCAATTTTATAAATGGCCTTTTGGTTAGATCATTCATTCCAAAAAAGCTATCGTCTATTTTCTTATAGTTGATGGAATTGATTAGCAGATTATTGACGAGATGGGCTTGGAACTTTGGCTTTAGGTTGCTGAGACCTTTATCAAAATCGAAGTATGGCATCTGCCAGTCTTCATCGGCTGCATTGGTGATGACAAATTGTGAGTAGACAAGGAATAAAAAGGCAAAGTATTCAGACAGAGTAAGCTTATACTTTTCGAGAAAAACCTTTTCTATGTCAAAAACATCTTTGTGTTTCGGCAGATACTCATTGAATAGAAAATAGTTCTGGTACAGTTTTTGTAAAATGTGAAAATTTCTATCCGCGATTAGCTGTTTGGTAAAATTCACCACAAGCCTATCTAGATCACCGGCATTTGTACCGGTTGGCTTCATTTGGTGATCGGTCATGACTGAATTTGTCACCAACAAACATTCTCCAATCATTTCCAGTGTCTTTTTTTCAAATTCACCTTTCGTATATGCAGATTTATCGCAGTTCTTTAAACAGAGCTTGATTAAATGTCCTACTGATAACTCTGGAAAAATTACATCAAAAACACGACCGGATTCAGTCTCTTCTTGCGACAAGACTTTTTTCATTTCAGGACTCAAAAGCTCAAGGCACCTCTCTCTATAAGTATCCATCCCGCCTGTTCCGTACGACATCTGGACATACTTCACATAATGCCGAGATAGCTTTGATAAGACAAAAAGACAATCTCTGAGATAAAGGCTTTTAATCTTCTTAATGACAAACTTTTCCCCCACTGATCCAAGGTGTGGGAACAGATCCCTGAAGCTCGGCATTATCCCGTGTAATTGTATTTTATCTTCAGACATAACGAGTTTAATGTACTCCCATTCGTTCGGTATCAAAAGCGATCGATTTTAAGGTTATGCCAGAAAGAGTCTTAAACAAAAAATCGCCATTTTTCAATGACGACTTTTTGACAAGGCATGTGGGTCACCTCACACGCCTTCTCATGGCTCGGGGGGATGGAATCGAACCATCATTCACAGCTTCAAAGGCTGCTGTCCTGCCTTTAGACGACCCCCGATCGGTTTTGCGGGCCAAATCGATTTGGCGCGTTGAGTATATGGGGAATTCGGGATAAGATCAAGTCATATGAGACTTCTTCGCGTTCCCGCGCTCAGGCAATCACCGTCATATTGCGGTCCGGCATGCCTGAAAGCGGTTTTGGAATATTATGGAATTATCGCGACTGAAAAAGCCATTGGCCTGCGTGCGGGGACCACGCGGGAACACGGGACGTCGCCCGAGCATCTGTTGGTCGCGGCGCGGTCATACGGGCTCGAAGGAAGTTGGAAACGAACATGCAGTGTTTCGGATTTGCAGGAATGGTACGAGCGAGGAGTGCCAGTTATCGTGAATTGGTTTTCCGTTGAGGAGGGACATTACTCGGTCGTGGTAGGGGTGGATAAGACGAGCGTCACGCTCATGGATCCGGAAATCGGCGCAACGCGCACATTTACGCGCGCGGATTTCAAGCGTGTCTGGTTCGACTTCACCGGCTCATTCATCCGGAAGAACTCGGATATGCACGTCCGTTGGATGCTTCCGCTTTTCATAAAAAATATCCGTCCGATAGTGGGACGGAAGGGCTAGGAAACGCGCAGGGCGGCGAGGGCGCCATGGCTGCCAATGCAGCGTCGAACGATCTCCTCGGCCGTGGTGAGCTTGCCGTCTGTCATGGATGACATGAGGTCCCTTCTCGTTACGTCAATGTGGGAGAAGATCCTTGGGGGCGCATTCGATGAAACGGGACCAGTTAAGAAATCACGACGTGCCCGACCGTGACCGCGGATCCGAAAAATCGTGACGCGCGCATCGAGAGAGGCTCGTTATTTTTTGTGGTGAGATACGTGCGCGTTCCGGTTTGGTCTAGGCGCGACGCAAGCTCGGGATGGCGGACAAGATACTCGGCGAGCTTGTCGGTGACGATCGTGCCTTGGGTCACGAGTGAAATGGCCGTCGGAAGATGTTTTCGGAAAAGCGGCTCAACGAGCGGATAGTGCGTGCAGCCAAGCAATACGGTGTCGACAAGCGGTTCTCGTTCAATCAGCTGTAGACAATACGTTGCGACCAGGCGGTCGGCCTCTTCGGAACGTTCGCGTCCAGCCTCGATGAGTTCGACGAGACCGAGACAGGCAACCTGCGTGACGACCAGGTTCGGACGAATATGGTTCAGCTCATGAAGGTACGCGTTTGACCCCACGGTCGCGGGCGTGGCCATCACTCCCACGTGGCCCGTACGCGACAAGGAAACGATTTCCTCTGCCGTTGGACGAATGACGCCAAGGACGCGCCGGTCCGGAAACTCATGCGGCAGTTCGGTTTGCTGGATTTGTCGCAGCGCTTGCGCGCTCGCGGTATTGCACGCGAAGATGACCAGCGGACAACCGCGGCGGAACAGCTCTTGCACTCCCTCAAACGCGAACGCAAAAATTTCCTCGTGCGTGCGAGTGCCATACGGGGCGCGGGCGTTGTCACCCAGATAGATCGTGGAAAGACTCGGCAAGCGAGCATGGATCGGCCTCAAAATGGTCAGTCCGCCGAATCCGGAGTCAAAGACACCAAGCATAAGGAAAGACCAGTATGGTATAATTTCGTCACGTTGGCAACCAGAAGCGGCATTCGGCGGGACGTTTTATCTTGCCAAAGTCGTCAAAAAGTGCTATGCTGTACCGGAAGTATGGTCGCCAAGCATCATTGGGCCGACCAATGAGCAATCATTCGTAATTTCATTTCAACGACCGTAGATATGTCACGAGAAGGTTCAGGAATCGATCGTCGCGTCGCGAGTTCGCGCGGAACGCGTTTTCGAGAAATCGCGCTGCTTGCGTTAGCCATGCTTGTCGTTGCCCCAAAGCCGGCCGAGGCTCACGACTCGCGAAGCCCGGATAATGCCTGGGCTCAGATTCGAGGTGAGAATACGGAAGAGCGCGCAAAGGAAATCGATGAGCTTGAACGCGAGTGCTCCGTTCTTGAGGCGCGCATTGCAAAGCTCGGGGCGCACATAAACGAAGAAACGGTTCAGGATCGCAATCGATACCAGCGTGACCCAGGATTGAAGTTTCAGGAAAGAGGAAAGTTGCGCGATGCCGAGCGTGAGTTGCGACAAAAGGAAGCGGCGATTGGGCGGCTGAAGAACGGGTCGGAACTCGGGGTCGAACGCATGGAAAATCAGAAGCCAAAACTTGACCTGTCCGCCAACAATCTTGGGAACGAGGTGATCGCGAAGTATTATGATACGTATAAGGTCGGGTGGAAGGACCACGCGATTTATTTTGACGTGCAGGACGGAACACCGGACGGTGCTCGAGCTATGATCCGCGTCGGACCCGAGTTTACGGACGCCGATTTTTATTTCGAGGATGGCGGCAAGGATCTTCGCATTGTATTTACGACGGTTACGGGCGGCCATAAGACCTTGTTGCTCGACGATGGCTACTACGGCGGCTTTTTCGAAAGTTCAAAGAGTGGAAAACCTATCCCAACTGAAATTGAATAACTATGGCCCTCGATATTCTCGATCCGCGCGTCCGCATCATCGTGACCCTTCGCAAGAATGGAAATCCCGATGACGCCATCACCTCGTTCATGTCCCTGTTCGATGCCGTGGGGCACGCGCAGCAAGAACGTCTCGCGCAACTTGTCACGGTCGAGGACCAGGAAGTCATCAATCGGCTGGTGCGGGTCCTTCCCGACGTGCACGCGGCCATGCTTCGCAAGAACGGAAAGACGCCCGAAGAAATTATCGAGGAGGCCGTGAAGGAATTATCATGATGTCGTATGTCCGCGTTTTCCTGCCTATTCGTCGGTCGATTTCAACCGTTTCATAACGGCCATTTGATGGTGATAAAGGGAATGACAAAAGTTTGCGGAAAAATCGTGGTCGCGATCGGGTCCCCGGAAGCAGAGAAGGGAATCGAGAATCCATTTACCGCGGCGGAGCGCCGCGAGATGATTCAGCGCGCGCTGCAAGGCGTGGATATCATTCCGAACTTCGACATTTCGATCATCGAAGTCCCAGACGTCGGCGATGACGAGACGTGGGCGAAAAAGTGCCTCGAACTCTCCGAGGAAGTTCACCAGGTGTGGACCGGAAACGAATGGACAAAGTCCTGTTTCGAAAAAGTCGGCCTTGAGGTGAAGGACATCAAGGAAGTTCCAGGCATCAGCGCCACGGAGATTCGCAAGCGGATGAAGGAGGGCGGAGATTGGAGAGCGCTCGTTCCTGGCGAAGTCGCTTCGTATTTGAGCGAATTGAACGCATCGGAGCGTATCAAGAACCTGTGAAAAAACGACTTGCCATCATCCTGATCTTCGGAACGCTCATCGCGGCCGGATTTGCCTTGCGGTTTGGCGTTTTGTCGATGGCAGACGAGATGCATGGTCATGGGACAGACATCGCCTGTTTGTCGCACTGCCTGATGGCGGCGTCCAGCGACGCGAACGTCGCGACCGTAACCACGGCGGGTACCTTCATTTTCGTAGCGTTTGTCGCCTGGTTCGTGTCCGTTCCGTTATCTCTGTTGGAATCGAAGCCCGGCCGCATTCTTGTCAATTTAGATCCCGAACGTAGATTTCTCATCGCAAGGTTAGATTAAAAGACGGGCGGCCCGTACCGGATTTCGGTTTGGGTTTCTCGTTTTTTGTTTTTGATCTAAGATTGAATCACTATGGCAAAGATGCTGCACTTTCGCGTGCTCGGAACAAAATGCGCCGCGTGCGAGATTATTCTTGAGCGCGAGTTACGACACATTCGTGGGGTAAAAAAGGTGAATGCCTCGCATGAGGGCGGTCGCGTTGATCTTGAGGTGGAAGACGACGCACACGTGACCGTTCGCGACCTGGAACAGAGGGTCGGAGAACACGGATATCGGTTTGAGATGAGTGACTCCAGAACTCTACAACTTCAAAACTCCACAACGCTCTCCTGGAAGCGTCTTGGCGGTACTGCCGTGATCGTGTTCGCCTTATACCTCGTTCTGAAAAACACAGGCTTGCTCACATTTTCTCCGACCGTCGAAGGATCAACGAGTCTTGGCGCGGTATTCCTCATTGGTCTGGTCGCGGCGTTTTCTTCTTGTACGGCCGTGGTTGGCGGCCTGATCGTCGCGATGTCCTCTACGGCCGCAAAGGCTAACGCCCATGCGACGTTCTCGGAGAAGATCCGTCCGTACGTTCTGTTCAACGTGGGTCGCGTGGCCGGATTTGCCGCGCTTGGAGCCCTGACGGGATGGATCGGGAGCGTCTTGTCGCTTTCGTCGTCCATGAACGGCATTCTGATTCTCGTAATCGCGGTGCTCATGATCGGGCTTGGAGTCAACCTGCTCGACGTGCTTCCGTCCGGATTTTCGATCCGGCCGCCAAAGTTCCTGTCGCGCCGCGTGGTCGCTCTTTCCGAGTCAAGGCACCCGGCGGTCCCGTTCGTGTTGGGCGCGCTGACCTACTTCCTGCCGTGCGGGTTCACGCAGTCCATGCAGCTGTATGCGCTTTCCACTGGGAGTCCGTCGCATGCGGCGCTCATCATGACGGCGTTCGCGCTCGGTACGCTTCCGGCGCTGCTTGGAATTGGCGCCGCAACCTCGGCGGCCAAGGGAAAGAATCTCGCGTACCTTACCAAGGTAGCCGGGGCAGTCGTTGTCGTGCTTGGCATTTCGAATGTGCAGAACGGGGCAACGCTGCTTGGATGGAACACGACGAGCGCGGCCAACGCTCCAACGGCCGAACTGTTCATGGAAGATGGCCGGCAGGTGCTCCAAATGGAAGTGACGTCGCGCGCGACCTATGTGCCGGATGTTCTTTCCATTGTCGCCGGTATTCCGGTTAAATGGGAAATCGAAGGGGCGAAAAGTATGGGTTGTGCCTCCACGCTTGTGATTCCAAAACTAGGCGTTTCGACGCGCTTGCGTCCCGGTTACAACGAGCTCGCGCTCGGTCCGCTCGACCCGGGCGTGTATCCGTTCACTTGTTCCATGGGCATGACCGATGGAACGTTGATCGTCCAATAATATGAAAACGACGTTCAAAATTGAGGGGATGCATTGCGCGAGTTGCGCCGTGAACATCGAGCACGCGCTCAAGTCGACGCCGGGAGTCACGGACGCGAACGTCAATTACGCGCTCGCCAACGCGGCCGTGGAGTTTGACCCCGCGCGCGTTGAAGAAATGGCCGTGCACGGCGTGGTTGTGAAGGAGGGATACAAGGTACGGATGGGGTCTGGAATGGAACATCATGAAGGAGAGGATCACATGGCGCATGGCGGCGAGTCACGTTCCGCATTGCGTTGGGCAGTGATTGCCCTGGCATTTGGAGTCCCGACCATGGCGCTCGCGATGATGGATACGGGGAGAATCTTTCAGGCGATCCTCGGTACGGCCGCGGTGCTCGGCCCGGGGATGGGGTTTCATCGTGCGACCCTGGCCGGTCTCAAACGATTTCGGGCCAACATGGACACCCTCATCACGCTCGGCACGCTGACGGCCGTGACGTTTTCTTGGTGGCAGTTTGCGCGAGGCGGGGATTTGTATTTTGAGACCGCGGCGATCATCGTGTCGTTCATTTTGCTTGGCCGATATTTCGAGGCCAGGAGCAAGGGGCGTGCGAGTTCCGCGATTTCGAAGCTTGTCGGACTTGGCGCGAAGACAGCGCATCTCGTTTCCGGTGCGGAAGTCGCGGTCGAATCGCTCAAGGTTGGCGACCAGGTCATCGTGAAGCCGGGCGAAAAGGTTCCGCTCGACGGGCGCGTGCTTGACGGTGACTCGTCGCTCGACGAGTCGATGCTCACCGGCGAGTCGTTGCCTGTGTCGAAGCGCGTGGGGGACATCGTGTATGGCGCGACCGTGAACCAGCAGGGGGCGCTGACCGTGGAGGTGACGAAGGCGTCGGGCGACACCGTGCTTGCGCAAATTGTGAGGCTCATGGAAGAAGCGCAGCAAAAGAAGGCTCCAATCCAGAAGCTCGCGGATCACATTTCGTCCGTATTCGTGCCAATCGTCATTGGCATCTCCGCGCTGACGTTCATCGTATGGTTCCTGATCACGCATGACGTCCAGGCGTCGCTTATTCCGGCCGTGGCCGTGTTGGTGATCGCCTGTCCGTGTGCCATGGGCCTCGCGACACCGACCGCGATCCTCGTCGGCACGGGCCGCGGTGCCACGGAGGGCATCCTCATCAAGAGCGGCGAGGCGCTCGAACGCAATCGGTCGATCGATGCGATTCTGCTCGACAAGACAGGGACGCTGACGGCTGGAAAGCCAGTGGTGACCGACTATCTTGGGGATGACGCATCGCTTGCGATCGCCGCCGGCCTTGAATCCAAGTCCGAGCATCCGCTTGCGCGCGCCATCCTCGCGTATGCGCGGGAGAAAAACGTTGTTCCGTCGGACGTGTCTGAATTCCGTTCCGTGACGGGGCAGGGAGTCGAGGGCGTTCTAAACGGCATGCGCGTGGCGCTTGGCAAACCGTCGGAAACAAGCGTCGAGATCGAACGCCTTCAGGAAGCCGGAAAGACAGTCGTGATTTTGAGCGTCGATGGAAAGTTCGTGGCGACCATGGCGATTGCTGACGTCGCGAAGGACACGTCAAAGGCCGCGGTGGCCGAGCTTCGCTCGCTCGGGCTCGAGGTCGCAATGATCACCGGTGACAATCGCCGCACGGCTGAGGCCATCGCCCGACAGATCGGTATCGATCGTGTTGAGGCCGACGTGATGCCAGACCGCAAGCTCGCGCTCGTGAAGGAATGGCAGTCGGCCGGCAAGAAGGTGGCATTCGTGGGCGACGGCATCAACGACGCGCCCGCGCTCATGCAGGCCGACCTTGGCATCGCGATCGGAACCGGGACGGATATTGCCATCGAGGCGGGCCAGATCGTGCTGGTCGGCGGCGGGCCGGAAAAGGTGGTGGCATCCATTAAGCTCGCGCGCGCCACGTACCGTGCGATCATCCAAAATTTGTTCTGGGCGTTCGGCTACAACATTGCGGCCATTCCGCTTGCCGCGTTTGGTCTCCTGAATCCAGGCATCGCGTCCGCGGCCATGGCGTTTTCCTCGATCTCCGTGGTTCTGAACTCGCTTAGGATTCGGCGCGCGAGATTGTAAAAACGATCTTGAAAGAAAAGAGACGGGACCGAAAGGCCTCGTCTTTGGTTAGTGGGTCCCGAAAGGTGGAACCTTCCTCGGAGGGAGCACGCGCCTGGGCCCGATCGGAGCGAGCGTCACCTTGGCCGGCTTCAGCCTGACTTGGACGCTGACATCATGGGATTCGGCATGGAGCTGGAGTTCGAATCCCTGTCGATCCATCCATGCCATCGCGGACGTCAGGTCCTCCGGGCCTGGCGGAACGTCGAGGGCGATCATTCCACGGCTCCACCCGTCTTGGTCGAAATCTGGCATGTCGTGAAACATCCAGATGCGGAGTGCGTTCATCAGGTAGCCGAGACCCGACCGTTCGTCACAGTTCGCCGGGATCATTACCGAGTATCCCATTTCCACTCCCTGATCAAATGGGCAAATGAGAATAACAGGTTTTTGGGAAAAGATCAAGGGAAAACCGCTTTTGATCGTTGTTTGGCTTTTGTTCGGTATTGTGGTAGGATCTGTCCACAATCCAATGATCCCACCCCCTAGAGACCCTGTCTTTTGGGGCATTTGGCTTATGGACATGACATTTAAGTTACATTCCAACTATCAACCGGCGGGTGATCAGCCAAAGGCCATCGCGGCGCTGACCGATGGTCTTCAGGTTGGAGAAAAGTTCCAAACGTTGCTCGGTGTCACGGGTTCTGGAAAGACGTTTACTATCGCGAACGTGATTCAGAACACGCAGCGCCCAACGCTTGTCATCGCGCACAACAAGACGCTTGCGGCGCAGCTGTGCAATGAGTTCCGTGAATTCTTTCCCGAGAATGCCGTGGAGTATTTCGTTTCCTACTACGATTACTACCAGCCGGAGGCGTACATGCCGCGCACGGACACGTTTATTGAGAAGGAGGCGATGATCAACCAGGAGATCGACCGGCTTCGCCATTCCGCCACCCAGGCGCTGCTTACGCGCCGCGACGTG
>Ga0208953_1001992_pt1 | contig 10087 bp, 8 predicted proteins | sample RifOxyB2_FD_184033 | JGI IMG/M metagenome (GOLD analysis project Ga0208953, IMG submission 184033) | Groundwater microbial communities from Rifle, Colorado - Rifle Oxygen_injection B2 (SPAdes) | ecosystem: Environmental > Aquatic > Deep subsurface > Groundwater | place: USA: Rifle, Colorado... | reverse complement strand
TATATCAGAATTTTTAAATGGTGGATGTTGTAGGCGCCATGTATTGAGCTTTGCTCTAATACATGGCGAGTCCTACTCTGGGAGCTAAATGGGATTTGCCGAGCTAAAAGCTCGGCTTTTCTCTTTATTTACTGCTTTTTTATATACACAGCCGTTAGAGTCAATCGTAGCGTTTTTTTTGAGCCAAGTCGTAATATAGATATCCTTATTGCATTTTTTGTTGATATCTGGTAATATGGAAATACATATTTTAACTTAGATAAAACAAGTAAAACTATGGCAAACAAACCACAGCAAAATCAGTTTATAGTTGGCACTCATAAGAAGCACTTCTGGGGCAAAGACTACGAATATCAGAGTTTTTTGCCGTCCCCAGTCAATCATCCTTATGAATGGCAGGACAAAAGAATACCCGTCCTCTTGGAAGAAGCAATCAGACTTGTTGGTGAACTAAACGCTTATTCTATTCTCGTGCCGGATGTAGATTTTTTCATTCAAATGCATGTGCGCAACGAAGCTGTCAAATCAAGCCGTATTGAAGGTACTCGCACCGGCATGGATGAAGCCATCCTGCCGGAAGAAGAAATCTCTCCGGAAAAAAGAGACGATTGGACCGAGGTGCAAAATTATATCAAAGCAATGAATACAAGCATTGCTCGTTTGAATGAGCTCCCGATTTCAATGAGACTTCTGCAGGAAGCCCACGAGATTTTATTGTCCGGCGTTCGCGGTGAACACAAACAGCCGGGAGAAGTTCGCACCGCGCAAAATTGGATTGGTGGCACGAGTATTCAGACGGCCGCTTTCATTCCGCCTCACCCTGAAGATATACCGGAGGCCTTAAAAGACCTTGAGTTTTTTTGGCACAACAAAGGATTGAATATGCCCCATCTGATTAAGATGGCTATTTCGCATTATCAGTTTGAGACGATTCATCCATTTAATGACGGCAATGGAAGAATCGGCCGTATGCTCATCGGGCTTCATCTCATTGAACTCGGAATCTTAAGAAAACCAACACTATATCTTTCAGACTTCTTTGAAAGAAATAAAGGGGCGTATTATGACGCGCTTACGTTTGTGCGCGAGCGGAACGACTTGGATCAATGGGTTGTCTTTTTTCTCTCGGCAGTCATTGAGACAGCTAAAAAAGGCAAGGATACATTTGAGAAAATTATTGATCTTCGCGCTCGCTATGAGAAACAAATTATGGAGCTTGGCCGTCGGGCAAAACTGGCTCATAGACTTTTATTACAGTCATTTTCCATGCCTGCTTTTAAGGTTTCTAATGCGTCTAAATACCTCAATGCCTCAAACACGGCAACTAACACTCTTGTTGGAGAGATGGAGCGCGTCGGTATCCTCAAAGAAGTAACCGGTTTTTCCCGTAACCGGATTTTTGTCCTGCACGAATATTTGGGCCTCTTTAAGAGATAAAACATTTATGCCACAGGAAATCGGCGAGGGAAAAATTATTGGATAAATTTATGGCAAACAAAAATCTTACAAACGCAAAGCGCGCAAAAAATGATGAGTTTTATACTCAATACAGCGATATTCAAAAAGAGATTGAAGCGTATTTGGAATACAACTCGGATGTCTTTCGAGGCAAGGTGGTATATTGCAATTGCGACGATCCGTATGAAAGCAACTTCTTTCGTTATTTCGCGCTAAATTTCAACAAACTTGGATTGAAACAGCTTATCACCACCAGCTACAAACCATCGCCGATTGCCAATACAAAACTTGTATTGCAACCGTCCCTTCTCCCTGGCTATGAAGATAAGGTTGTGAGAAAACCGGAAAAACCAAAAGGCAGACCAAAGGTAACCGCTAATAAATTTATTATCAACGAAGTGCGCGATATAGACGGCGATGGTGAGTTTAATTTGAAAGATATTGCCAAACAGTTAAAGGCAAATAAACACAATGAATGGACACCGCTAGACGGCGATGGCGATTTTCGTAGTGATGAGTCTATAAATTTACTAAAACAATCCGATATCGTGATAACAAATCCGCCGTTCAGTTTGTTTCGTGAATATGTCAAACAACTTTTTGATTACAATAAAAAATTTTTGATTATTGGTAATATGAATGCAATTACCTACAAAGAAGTATTTCCGTTAATTAAAGAAAATAAAGTTTGGCTGGGTAATAATTACAAAGTTAATGGTGGTGCGATGTTTTTTGAAATACCCGAAAAGATTGCTAATTTGGAGCAAGTTCGTGAAATAAAAACAAATGAAAGTGGTAAAAAGGTGTATGTCACCAGAGTGCAGGGTGTTCGCTGGTTTACCAATCTTGACCACGGGCGTCGTCACCAGCCACTTCCACTCATGACCAAGGCGGAGGTGATCAAGTTTGTAACTAAAAAACCCTTTGAAAAATATGATAATTACAACGCGATAGAAGTGTCGTTAGTAAAAAATATTCCGAGTGATTATGATGGTGTAATGGGAGTGCCAATTAGTATCATGGATAAGTACAGCCCGGAGCAGTTTAGTATTTTAGGAACAAATGATAATGGGCTTGTTGATGATAAATACAAGAAAACACTAGGTTTAACAAAAGAATTTGTTGATGATTATTATAAAGCTGGCGGTACAGGGGCATATAAGCAAGGTAATCCAACAGCTGGTTACTATGAAAATAATGTCGCAAAGATGGCGTATAAAAGAATTTTTATTAAGCATAAGAAAACTGGAAAATAATTATTTTACGATAGTAAGTGAAATATGGATAAAGACAAGGTAAAATACAAAACCAAAGATTCAACTAAAGAATATTACCAAGAATGCATAGAATATCTTGATAAACTTTTTGCTCGAGCTCGTGATGCAAATGGACCTCAATATATTTATACGCTTCTTCGTGTAAGCGGAATTCAAGACGGTGGCTGGGATCCATTTGTTGAAGCACAGGAGGCCCTAATTGATTTTAGTAAGATTTTGCAGAAAATTAGCAAAAAAAGATTAAACAAATCTTCTTTTCGTCTTGCTTTATTGATTTATTGCCACTCGGTTGAAATGTCCGCACCATATCAAATTATTTTTAATCTTTTGCAGTGTGCCCAAGGCAAAAATTATACCCCATTTCCTTTTCCGGGTGAACCTTTAGGCAAGAAAAAACCCTTCAGTTTTCGGCCCCAATCACCGACAAAGAAAATAACTACTCTTAGACAAGAAGCAGAAAAAATCGGAGAGCAGGAATTAATAAATAAAATAAATTCATTTTTTGATGACGAGATTAGAAATGCTTTTTATCATTCTGACTATTCGCTGACGGATACAGAATTTAGAATTTGTGAAAATGGCATACCAAACGCTATTTCTTTTGAAGTACTGTCGGAAAAATTGGCTCGCTGTTTTGCTTTTTACCAAGCTTTTTTTGATTTATACAAACTAATACGATTATCTTTTAAAAAGACGAAAAAAAACATAGAATGCCAAATTATGAAGTATTTGAATTGTTGACCAACAAAAAAGAAGGGCTGATTGGTTTCAAAATGCATTTTTCCAATGGCTCAAAAGCTTTTTTTGAGAGAAGAAAAGAACGGGTACATGGGATAAATGTTATGTTGGAAAAAGATGGCATAAACTTTTTCGTTGGTGAACTTGCAAGATTGCAGAGGAAATGGATAGTTAATGGCAAAATTTTTCGAGAGAAAAATACAAGATATAATAGTTCATGCGTTTGGCGGCCAATACTTTTTTATGGAAAATCAGGCGAGGTTATTACGGAAGTTAAAAATGAATCCAACAATAAAGATGTGCAAGGTTGTCTTTTTTATATAAAATGCACTGGCCATGAATCAATAGAATTCGCCGTTAAATCAGATAAACCACTTTTTGAAGGCAAGGAGCTCAAAAGCGGAAAAATTGAAGTTACACTATGTGATTGTTTTATTGACAAAATTTTTGTTTATGACTGTACTTATTTTGTAAATTCAGACAAAGCAAGAGAAATAAAGAAAGGGATAAACAAAATAGAAAAATTTGTTAATGAGTTTAAAAATAAAGGATTTGATGTTGTTTACACCTTAAAGTATCATTTAGAAAGAAAAATGAAACCTCCAAAGGACAATGGTGGGCGAGGTTTTACAATAACTTTTTCTATGGACGATCCTAGAAATACTTTGTGTCTTTCTGATTTTGGAATTTTGCCAAAAACAGATTGGAAAATTAAACCAGATTGGATAGAGCAGAATTAAAATTTAAGATAAAACAAACAATAATATGAAAACAACACTCAAAACTAACATCACCGTTAAAGATATCTGCGACGGATTTGTCTATAACGAACTTGAAGGCAAGGGGCTGTTTGGTTTGTCCGGCAAGCTTACTATTCAGCCGGAATACCAACGCAATTATATTTATGCGTCTGACGGTGGCAAAAGAGAAATGGCCGTTATTGAATCAATACTCAAGGGTTATCCGATAGGCCTGATTTATTTTAATAAAGTAAGTGACAACAATCTGGAAGTTTTGGATGGGCAACAGCGTATTACCAGTCTTGGACGATTTATTACCGATAAATTTGCCATCAAGGATGAAAGCGGTATGGAGCAGTATTTTGACGGTATGGCAAAAGACAAGAAAGCAAAGATCTTGGAAACGAAATTATTGATTTACGAATGCGAAGGGACGGAAAGCCAAATAAAGGAGTGGTTTAAAACGATTAATATTGCCGGAGTCCCGCTTGTCCCTCAAGAATTGTTAAATGCGATTTATTCCGGACCATTTGTTACACTCGGCAAGGAGGAGTTTAGTAATAGCCAAAATGCCAATATCCAAAAATGGAGCGCTTATATAAAAGGCAGCGCAAACCGACAGGCATTTTTTGAGAGGGCTTTAGACTGGGTGAGTAAGGGGAATATTGATGATTATATGAGTAGTCATCGCAACGACAAAAATATCAATGAATTAAAAAAATATTTCAACAGCGTAATTGATTGGGTCTCAAGCGTATTTACCGATGTAGAAAGCGAGATGTGCGGACTTGAGTGGGGGCGACTGTATGAGCAGTACCACAAGAAATCCTACAATCCCAAAAAGGTGTCGGCTGACGCGCGTAAACTTTATGCTGATCCGTATATCAAAAACCGCAAAGGTATTTTTGAGTTTATTTTAGGCGGTTCTGTTGATACAAAATTGCTTGAAGTTAGAATTTTTGATGAAGCAACTAAAAAAGCGGTTTACGCGACACAAACTGGTAAAGCAGAGAAAAAGGGTGAATCAAACTGTTCGTATTGCGCTATTGGACACGACGCAAACAAAGAGAAAATTTGGAGTTTGAGCGACATGGACGCTGATCATGTAACGGCGTGGAGCAAAGGTGGCAAAACAGTGGCTAAGAATTGTCAGATGTTGTGTAAAACTCACAATCGGGCAAAAGGTAATCGGTAAAAATATTTAAGGCGACGCGCCAGTTCCACTGGCACGAAATTCGGTGGCGGAAAAGAGGGTTGAATGCAAAAACTAAAAGTTGTATTATAAAATTAATAACCATAAAATTATGAAAAACAAAATCGCAATTATCGTTTTGATTATCGCAATTGTCGCTATATTGGGAGGAATTGGTTTTTATTTTATTCAAAAGAATAAAGCGCCCGCCAATTCCCTTAAAAATACCACGCCACCGAGCCAAACTGGAACCAATAATCAAGTCAATTCCGAGCAATCACAAAATAAATTAGTAACTGATGATTTTGAAATCAGCCTTCCCGAAGGCTGGCAGAAGACCGCACCCGCAATAGGAGCTTCAGCAATGGCCATTAAGGCCGATGAGCAACTCACTGACCCCGCGGCTCAAAAGATTAATTTCAGAAGTTATTTTGCTGTAAGCTATGACACGTTGCAAGGGAAAAGTTTGAGCGAATATTTGCAGAGCGTCAAAATCCAGCTACAACAAACAATTTCCGGTGCCGTTTTTGCCCAAGAGCATGATACTACCATAAACGGCAAACCGGCGCGGGCATTTGAGGCAAGTTTTACCCAGCAGGGAGTAAACTTTAAAATTTTAATGGTAGTGGTTAAAGGTGTGAATGATGATGTTTGGGTGATATCATTTAATACTCTCCAAAGCACTTGGGCGGAGTATCAAAAAGCATTTTCCGACATTGCCAATAGTTTTAGTTTGAAATTGAAAAAGTAGTTATTTTTTGCGGCGCGCCAGTTTCGTTGGTACGAAATTCGGCGGCGGCGGAACCCCAGAAGCAATCCCGCTTTTGCGGGATGCTACGGGGCAAGAAGCAAGAGAGGACAGAAGCTTGTTCTGCACCACGACATAGGATTCACCTCAATTTCCTTCCAAAATTCAGCGTCAGTATTTTCGCTAAAAAAAGTTCGGATTTCGTTCAGCGTTCGGAGCTTATAAAATAATGGCTTAATAGAGCCATTATTTTTGTATACTTACATAGCGTTAGAACTAAAATAAAATTCTACCTACAGACGATTGACTTTTCAATTTTTGACAATACCTCTTGCGAGACGTAAAATAATACCAGGAAATTTAGTGGTTGTTGTTATTTTTGGTGATAAGTGTTTGGTTTACCCTGTGGGTAAACCAAACTTGCCATTATTTTAATAAACTGGTAGTATGATAGTAGGTTATAAAAATACACGTGAGGAAGAGTTTTATGCAGACGAAAAGTCTCTTTCTTCTCAGTATGGTGATAGAATGGCAAAGAAGATTAATCAGCGGCTAAGTGAATTAGTGGCTGCTGAAAATCCACAACAATTGCCAAAAAATGCGAGATTTCACGAACATGGTGGAAAAAGAAAAGGTATGTTTTCGATTGATCTTATTCATCCCTTTCGACTTATTGTTTTACCCACATGTGCTTATACAAGTTATATTGAAATTACAAGTGTGGAAATTTATGAGATTATTGATCCTCACTAGAATATAAAATATGGTAGAGACCAAACTTTCATATAGTCCAAATTTTGTCGTTCATCCAGGAGAAACTCTTAGAGATGAACTTGAGTTTTTGAATTTATCACAAGTTGAATTATCACAGAGAATTGGATTAAGTGAAAAGCATATAAGCCAAATTATAAATGGCGAAGATCCGATTACTTCTGACACAGCAATAAAATTGGAGCTTATTCTTGGAATGCCGGCAACTTTTTGGAGTAATTTACAAAAGAATTATGAATTAAATCTTGCACGTATTGCCTCAGAAAAAAGAATTATTCAAGAGGTTAAAGAAGGGAAGAAATTTATTTGTTATGCTGAGTTGGTAGAATTGGGGTTTGTCGAAAAAAGTAAAGATTGGATGATTAAAACACAAAATTTATTAAAGTTTTTTGGTGTGAATTCTCTTTCTTATATTAAAATTACTGAAGCAACAGCATTTCGTCAGGCTTCAGGTGAATTCAATCAACATTCGTTAGCTGCATGGTTAAGGTGTGGAGAAATTGAAGCAAATAAAATAGAGATTGGTGAATTTAATAAAATGGCTATAAAAGAAATTATTCCCAAATTAAAAAAACTTACAACGCATTCAGAAGGTTTTGGGTGTAAGTTGCAAGAATTATGTGCTTCTGTAGGTATTGTAGTTGTTTTTACCCCTTATTTTAAGAATACTAAGGTGAATGGATCAGCAAGATGGATAAACAATAAAGCTGTTATTCAGCTAAATACAAGAGGTGAATATAGTGATATATTTTGGTTTACTTTTTTTCATGAACTTGGACATATTTTTTTGCATGGTGTAAAGGATAAATTTTTGGATTATCAAGGAAAGACTAAAGATGAAAAAGAAAGTGAAGCGGATAAATTTGCCGCAGATATGCTTATAAAAACGATTGATTTAAATAAATTTTTGGAAAATAAACCGTTAACTAAGCAAAAAGTTGAGACTTTTGCCAAATCAATTGGAATAAGTGCAAGTATCGTACTGGGTCGCCTCGCTCATGATAAAATAGTTTCTTGGAAAGGAGTTGCGTGTTTACGTGATAGACTTATTATTAAAATATAGTTTTTTGAAGTTTCAAATCTGGTATATAAATATACTTATTTGTTTGCATAAATATAGTTCTAACATCATTTACGATGTGGAGCAATGCTTGGGATTTTTTGTTTACACCTGAACAAAGCCGTGTTATAGTAAAACAAAAAAGGAGGATGCTGTGCTCAAAACAATCGGTTATATTCTTCCGTCTCTTGTTCTTGGATTTCTGGCCGGGTTTTATTTGACTTTGGCCATGATCGTGGTGATTTCTCTCGCCGTTATCACCCTTATTGTCAGCATATTCAATCAGAATGAACTGACAGGCGATTCCAAAGAAAATAATTTGTCTTTTATGATAATTCCGGCGGTGGCCTTTATCGTCGGCATGGCCCTGGGAATGGGAATGGAAATGTATACCGAATTGGGTACGACAATCGGTCTTTCAGCGCCAAATATATTCTTTCTGCGCTAAACGCGCGGAAGAACCCTAACCCCCCCCGACTAAGTCGGGGGGTTTTTGAATTGTTTTTTAGACTGAAATAAGTTAAAATAAGTAAGTGAATGGTAAATGGCTCCGCCATTCCCCGATGTGAAATCGGGGTAAGTGTTCCCTTACGGCGGAGTAAGGTGCCCTTATAATTTTTAACTTAAAACCATATGAACGAGATGATTCAGTACGCAGAATATATTAAGCCGTTTTGGGCGCCACCAGCGTGGGTTTTTGGTCCGGTTTGGATGGTCCTTTACGCTTTAGTCGCGTTTTCTTTTGGTAAAGTGTTTTATTTGGCGTGGAAAAAACAAGTTTCAATGATAGTCGCGCTTCCTTTCCTGTTTAATTTATTGTTTAATTTTGTTTTTACTCCGATACAATTCGGTTTGCAGAACAATTTGCTGGCGGCGATGGATATCTTGTTGGTTTTGAGCACGCTTGTTTGGGCGATGAAAGCGATTTGGCCATACAGGCGCTGGATTGTATATGTGAATATTCCCTATCTTATGTGGGTGTCATTCGCCGCTGTGCTTCAATTCACGGTAACATATTTGAATTGGTAATTTGCATTAAGTTTTTATCCTGTCAACCGAGGAGTCCCAAGACGACGTCGCCCCCCGACTAAGTCGGGAGATAAAGCCCCGCCAAGGCGGGGTGAATGTTCCCTTACAATCCCATGACAATTCGTCATCCCGAGCTTGTCGAGGGATCTCTTAAATAACGAGATTATCCCGATTTTGTATTAACAAAATCGAGGATCCTCGATTTCGCTGAGGCGAAATCGGGACTACACTCCGACCAAGTCGGGACTCGTAATGACAGACATAAATAAAGTTTATTTTTTAAACTGAATTTAATTAAGAATTCTACGAGTTATTAATAATCGGGTTGGCATGCTTAAAGAAAAGATTCAAAATTTATTTTTTTATACCAAAATTAAGGCTTTGTATAAAAAACATGAGAGACAGGCAATTCCGGCGATGTTGGTTTTAGGTTTTGTTGCTGATGTTGTCACTTTTCGGAGTATAGATTTAGGATTAGCGTTCGTTTTACTCGCGGTTCATATTTTTTTGGTAGGTGTGGCCATTGCTTTTATCAATATTTATGATACGCATTGGGCTAACGCGCCGGGCAAAATTATTTCTTATTTGAGGATTTTGGCTCCACTGGCGATGCAATTCAGTTTTGGCGCGCTTTTTTCCGCGGCTTTTATTTTTTATACATTCGGCGGAGTTTTTTCCGTCAGTTGGCCTCTCATAATTTTGGTTTTTTTCCTGATGGCGTCAAATGAAATTTTTAAGCAGTCGTATTTAAAACCAAGCGTCCAGATAAACGCGTTTTTCTTTGCCTTGTTTACGCTGTTGGCTTTGGTTTTGCCATATATTTTTAATTCCATCAGCCCGTGGGTTTTTGTTTTGGCCGGGGTTGTCTCCCTTTTGTTTATAACCATTTGCGTATATTTTCTTTCTCAAAAAATTCCGGAAATAAAAGTCGAACAAAAAAAATTAGCCTGGCAGATAGCGGCAATTTTTTTATTTATGAACGGATTATATTTTTTAAATATAATTCCGCCGGTGCCTTTATCTCTACGCGATGGCGGGGTTTATCATAAAGTGGCACTGGCGGGACGGGAATAT
>Ga0208953_1001983_pt1 | contig 10165 bp, 7 predicted proteins | sample RifOxyB2_FD_184033 | JGI IMG/M metagenome (GOLD analysis project Ga0208953, IMG submission 184033) | Groundwater microbial communities from Rifle, Colorado - Rifle Oxygen_injection B2 (SPAdes) | ecosystem: Environmental > Aquatic > Deep subsurface > Groundwater | place: USA: Rifle, Colorado... | reverse complement strand
GTCCATTTTTTGTAATAAAATATACAGAAGTTGCCTTTAAAATGTAATTATTCCAAGGAGATTGCACAAAAACGGTTTCTATATCTTTATAATTAATAGAAAAACTACTGGCTTTTAAACGGTTAAACAAAAAATCCAAACTACCCCGAGCATCTTGTTTTCTAAGAGCGGAATTAAGCAAACCTGAGTCTGAGGATAAATACTTATTTTTAAAAATTTTAGTTGTAGAAATCAATATATTGTCTGTCTGCAAATCAAAATAATATTCTGGAATTACGCTATCCCAAACAAAAATAATCACTCCGATCAAAATAATTACAGACAAAACAGCCATAAAAACAAAAAAACTATCCCCTTCTTCAATATCTTTTTTAGCAAACCAAACAAGGGCCAGAAAAAGGATTTGACCAACAGCAAGAATAGAGCAGAAAAAAACAGTCTTTTTAAATTTGTTAGATTTAATGGATAATAATGATGAAACTTCATTTCCCATATATTTACCAGTTTATAAAGTTAATTATATGACATCCCCTCTCCTCGTAGGAGAGGGGGCATGGGTGAGGTCTGAACGAGATTTGCTTCAAAGCACCGATGAGACCTCATCCTCTCTCCTTCTCCTACGAGGAGAAGGATAATGGTTCGTGTTACTTTTTCTTTCCCCATTCTTCTTTCAAAATGCTCATCATCCCATCATCATCAAACTTTTTTGTTACCAAATTCCAATGATATCTTCGCCTGATGCCGTCCAATTTAAATCCGGCTTTTTTGTAAACAGACAAAGCGCGCTTATTATCCATGAATAAAACCAGTTCAAATCTCTGGTATTTTAGTTTCTTAAAAACATAATCTCCAACCGCATTAATGACCTCGCCGGCATATCCTTTGCCCCACTGCGTCTTGTCGCCAATAACGATACCAAAATGAGCTAACTTATCAGCTGATTTTACGCGAATGCCGCAATTACCAATCACCACGCCGCTTTCATTATAAATAGACCAATTGAGCGTGTCTTTTGCGCGTAAATTGTCGCGAATCCATTTTCTTTCCGCCACAAGCGACGGTGTTTTCTGTAACATCAGGTACCTAAACACCTCTTTGTCTTTGAACCAACTAATAAACAACGGCGCGTCTGACAACTTTATTGGCCGCAATGTAATTCTTGGCCCTTTTAAAATCGGTCCTTTCATAAAAATAAAAACCCAATACTAATAAAAGTATTGGGGCCATAATTATAATTACGGTGGTTCCACCCAATTTTCCCGATTTCTCGAGACTCTCTTTAACCGACTTAGCCCAACAGGGACTTATGTAAGCGCTTGGTAGACGCCTCAATCACCGGCTTGATTACTATACAACAACGCTAAATTTCTGTCAAATTTCTTTAATTTCTTCTTTAAATTTCTTTTAGTTTACTCTACTTTCTTCACCACCACATTTACATGCTCCGCCACATGCGGCACAGTATGCATCCAGGCGGGAGAAAACTTGATTTCCACACCATTTACATGATCAAGTGATAGCAAATACCGCCTTACTTCGTCGCGTGTTTTTCCAAAGAAAATTATCTTTTGTAACTGTGAACTTTCTGGATTCAACTCCACCAAACCAGTACCGGCGGCTTTTATTATTGCCAGGCCAGTTTCTGAATTATATTCATCTAAACTTACTTGCGGCTCAGATCCTTTGATTGTCAAAACCTCCACATCACTCACAACTTTCTTTTGTAATTCCTGTTTGAGTGAATCTGTCAACTCTGTTTTGTTATAAAAAACCCCAACCACTGTGGCCTTGCCGGCAAGAGTAAACCCTTCAGCTTCGGCGCCAACATTTTTATCTGGTTTCATTTCCAAACCTACCACTTTATAAACAGCCGTCAATTCTGGATACAAAGCATTTAATTTCTCCTCACCAGCTTTCTTTAAATCATTCTCCATCTCTTTTTCTGCTTCTTTTATATCATCACTGCCAACCACACCCAATTTTCTTAACCCACCCACCATTAACGTCGCACTTTCAGCATAAACCACTTTTTGCCTGGCTTCATTTAATCCAGGAATTGTAAATTTGCTTGGTCCGATCTCACTATCTTTGCCTGACTTATCTGCATATACTTCAGTTGTTATTTTTCCATTTGCTGGTACAGTTACACCATTTTTCAACCGAAAAAGTACATTATTCACAGTCAACAAACGAGTTGTTGCCACCAAAGGCTGATTAGACCCAGAATCATTAAATAATGTAACCACACCAGTAGCCACTGAATCTTCTTCACGAGTAGAAGATGGTTTAAATTCTTTACTCAATGCCACTTCTGTTGTCTTAATAATTCCCTTTGTTGCATCAGTACCATCGACCTCCAAAACAAAAACTGCCTCCACTGGTTCTGGTTTAGTAATCACAGTGATTGTGGCTCTCTTAGCTGACATAAACACAATCACACCCAACAACACAATAGTTAGAAGTAGAAAAGTTAAAGCAACTATTTTATAAAAACGAACTGGCTCGTTACCAAGTGCGGTTTCACGACGATGAGGAGTCATACAAAAGTTATAAAGTTAAAAAGTTTTTAAAGTTTATAAAGTACTTTATCCCGATGAAATGCGGGATCCCGCACTCTGTCGGGACGAACTTTACAAACTTTATGAACTTTCAAACTCACTCTATAACCCTAAACACTTCGCCTAATGCTGTAATCCCGTCTAATGACTTTAATACTCCATCTTGAACCATCGTTACCATGCCATCAGCAACCGCTTTTGCTTCCATATCATATTCAGTTACCTGGCCCGACAAAATCATGTGCTGGATTTCTTGAGTTATTTGCAAAATTTCATAAATACCAATCTGGCCTTTATAACCAAGCTTATTGCATGCCGAACAACCACTGCCAACAAAAAATTTTAATTCTCTTTTTTCTGTTTCACGTTTAACTTTCTCTGGCATGCGAGCGATGATCTCTTCCACCCGTTTGCGTTCTTCCACACTTAATTTTACCTCTTTTTTACATTTTTCACAAATTCTACGCACCAAACGCTGTCCCATTACCGCATTTAAGGCCGGAGCCAGCAAAAATGGTTTTACCCCCATGGAAATAAAACGGGGAATTGCGCCAGATGCGCTATTAGTATGAATGGTGGATAAAATCAAGTGGCCGGTCAACGCACCCTGAATCGCTGTATCTGCAGTTTCTAAATCGCGAATTTCGCCAACCATCACAATGTCCGGATCTTGACGCAAAATAGAACGCAAACCTTTAGCAAAAGTATAATCTTTACTATGGTCTATCTGGCTCTGATTAATACCCTGTAATTTATATTCTACCGGGTCTTCCAAGGTAATAATTTTTACACCCGGTTCATTTAATATAGTCAAAATCGCGTAAAGAGTAGTAGTTTTACCAGAACCCGTTGGACCAGTGGTGATAATCATGCCATTCGGACGTTTAATTTCAGATTTTAATTTTTCAAATGCGTCGCCCGAGAGCCCTAGTTTATCAAATCCAAGACCTTTGCGTGACTGATCCAAAAGACGCATCACGATACTCTCGCCCCAAACTGTCGGAATGGTTGAAACACGCACATCTACATTACCATCAGCGAGTTTAATAGTGAAACGCCCATCTTGTGGATTGTCTGTGACGTTGATTTTAAGTCCAGCAGTTAATTTAATGCGCGAAATCAATTGTTTGTATAATTCTTTGGACAATGTGGCCGCGTCATGTAAAATGCCATCCAAACGCACGCGAATTACAATTTGTCCCTCTTCTGCCTCGACATGTAAATCAGAAGCATCAATCTTTAACGCCAAACCCAAAAGCAAGGTTACTAAGTCTGTGGTACTGCGTCGATTAAGTACTTCCTGAAAAGACGCAAAATCTGTAACATCTGCCTTCACTTTTTCCAAATCCCCCGCTTTAATTTCTATATCTTTTGTAATTGGCTTGATTGTCGGCAGAGTATCATAAAGTTTCAACACCCTCTCAAAGCTGGGTTGAGAAATCACATAAAGCGACGGCGTGAAACCGCGTTTTTCTTCTATTTTTTGCGCAATGGCCCCAACCAAATCATCTTTTGGATCAACTGCCCCAAGTTTTACTTCTTCTGGCGCAGAATAAAAGCAAACGGTTCTGCTTTTCTCCGCCTCCTCACGCGTCACTTGCCGCAGAGATTCTTGGCTAACTGGAAATTTTTCCAAATCAATGTGCGGCAGATTCAAATCTGTGGCCAGACCAGCCGCTAACCGTTCCTGCTCTTTCACTGAAACCGACCCCATCTTTTTCTGAAATTTTTCGGAGATTTCATCCGACGCAATCTTAAGACCCGGCCTACTGCCAGTATTCTTTTTATTTAATAAATTATTTATTGATGGTAGATCTGACATAAATCAACCGCGCAAAATATGCACAATGCGGCTAAATAAACCCTCGTGATGCATTTTCATAAATAAGTAGGTCCAAACCGAAGTAGAAAAAACAGTAAATACTGACCCAAGCAATACGACAAAAAGAGCAAATAAAAACGGTGAAATAACCGAAAGAATAAACCAAATGATGCTTTGCCCAGCTAAGATAGTTACCAGCCACGCAATGGTCGTTGGGACCATTAAAATTAACAACACTAGTAAAGCTACGACCCCCAAAAGCAGGTTTAAACCAAGCAAAATAAATCCAACCTCAAAAGACACCAGCCAGTGCTTGCAAAACATTCGCCACGCCGCTGGAATAGCCCAATCTAATGGATAATTTTCTACCACCACATAGCCCGCGATGTAAATTGTAAGAAAAGAAACCACCATGCCAATAAATGCCGCGGCCACAAATACAACCAGTAAAAACAATAGCCGCCAAGCGGTATCTGCATGCGAAACCGACTGAATAACCATACAACCAATTAATGCCACCAGCGAGATCACGATAATCTTTCTGAAAAAATTTAGGACAAACAATCCCCAAAAGTGCACAGCGCTGGCATGCCAACTTTTTTCTGCATCTGGTAATTTATCTTTCTTGGCCCATTGCGCGGACGCGTGAATCAAAGTTCCTTGTGATAAAATTGCTATGACAAAGACGAACAATATTATGCAGCCAAGCAACAAAAACACCCAACCCAACGATACCCACCCAACCAATGAGAGTGAGATGCCAGAAAATAATTTAGTAAAAAAATTATAAAAAGACAAACCATCAAAAAATGACGACGCTGTTGGAAAACTTATTTTTCCTAAAAATTCTGTGATGCCCATTTGTCCCAAAAACGCGGCAAAAAAACCCAACAACCACAAATACTTATGATGCCAGGCGAGTTTCCAACTGTGCGAAAGCGCCTGACGATAAGTTGGTTCATGCATAGTGATAGTTTAAAAAGTTATAAAGTTTGTAAAGTTCGTAAAGTACTTTCAAAACTTTACAAACTTTATGAACTTTCAACTTATCTATTATACCACATCTTTCTCTTTTCTCCCAACGCTCTTCCACATTATCTCCCAAATACTCTTTTGCGAGCGAGCAATAGCCGCGTCTTCGACAATCACGGCCGCATATGGACGACGAAAACTGATCATTAAAACTTTATTGCCATAAATATTTATTTCCGTATCTAATTCAATTTCACTAACCAGCCTAACTTCGCGCAATTGTTCCGCATCTTTTGATTTTACCAGCCTCCCCTGCTCACCATCCTTAGCAATACAATAAAATTTTTGCCTGTTTTCCGTTCTTCTTTTTGGTATATCCCAAAGAAAATCCTCTGGCATGGCCGCAAACATTTTTTCATAATCAGAGTAGCCATAAATCGTTTCTTTGGATTGAATCATGTCATCATAAGCGTGCTTTATGCCTTCAACCCACTCGTAATATCTTACTTTTGGTTTATTTCCGGGTTGATTAAATATGCCCATCATTTCTGGAAGCATTTCTTCCACTTTTTTTACCTGATTTTTTGCGCGCTGGATTAAGACGTGCGGATTTTCCGCCACTAACAAAATCTTTTTGCCTTGTTTTATTTCCGAAACCAATCCGGCCTGTTTCATTTCACTCAAAAAATTATAAATACTCGTGCGCTTTACGCCAGATTTTTCTGCCAACTCATGAATTGTCGCGCTCCCCAACTCCAAACAGGCCAAGTACACCTGCGCCTGCTTTTCCTCTATGCCGAGTTGGTGGAGTGTGGGGATTATTTCGGTCATATCGCCTCGCAACATTGTCATTCCGACCCCGACGTAACGTCGGGGGAGGAATCTTTCTTATTGATTATTTTGTCATTCCAAGCCCCGGAGGGGCGACAGATAGTAGCCAGGGCATTTATGCCCTGGAAAATGCGTTTTAATTTGGTAAAGTCCCATCGGGACGACACCTCGTTTAAAACGATGTGCCGCCCCCATGGGGCTGGTGTTTTGTGATGATCTTTTTCCAGGCACTAAAGTGCCTGGCTATTATCTTACGCCCCTACGGGGCTCAAACTGTGGACAACCTCCCCAAACATATCCGCCATTTTAACCTCTTTTCTCACCCTGTCTACATTTTAGACAATACCATATTTCCTAAATCTTGTCAAATTTAGCTATTTTAAGCCAATTTTATGAACACACCAAAAATATCTCATTTCTTGTCTGTCATCTTGACAAAGCATGAAAAATTGGGTATACTACTGTGTTCCGTTATTGTGACGGACAACGATCTTTCACAAAACAGGGGAGGCAAAAAATGAACATCCTCATTAACTTGCTGGCATTCTTCGCCGGAGGGCTGTTGGGTCGCCTAATTCGTCGTTTGTGGCTCAAGATAAGGAACCGCCAAACCAAAAAACTGACAGTTCCAGCGCATGTTCCGAGAGACAACGCTGAGTTTATCTTGCATTTCTTTGCGAAGGGCGGCAAGGAGATTGCAAAGAAACTCAGCCCACAAGGAGATTGGTTCACAGAGGCCGAGATTGACAAGAGGACAGCCGATCTCGGCTGGGACTACAGCTGCCTTGTAGATGACCATTTTAATGAATACCTTCGCGTTTACAGGAAGACAATCCAACTGGTCAATGCAACCATACGCGTTCTGCCGTATCCACACTACCGAGACAGAACTGAAAAACATCTGTTCGTCCTAGTAACAAAAGGCGATTTTGAACAGATGTTGCAATGGGCGCAATCAAAGGGTTATCCTCTACCATCGGCCAATCCGTCCGTAGTCAGCGTAGAATTCACAGTGTTCACAAGACCGGAAAACACTTATTTCCGGGTCTACTGGACCCATGTGGATATCACGTAGACCTCGTCTCCAACACTGCCACAAGCTTTCGCCCCCACTCCACCACCGCTCCTTCGCCACCCGTCGGGCATCATACGACGGGACCCAATCTTTTCCGCGGTAAAATTTAGCGCGGAGGAGATTGTGGATAATTGGACTTGACAAACAATCCTCGATGGGGTATAATACAGTCAACGTATCAGGTGATGAACCGTATCCGTTTGACGGATCAAAAAAAGTCCCTTCGGGGATTTTTTGTTTTGTCATTTTATGATATAATGTTGCGGTGATTGGAGAGTATTGCCTGTTGGACAGGACATCATCTGATACGTGATTGATCCGCTTAACCGCGGATACGGTTCAATTCCGTTGCTCTCCGCCACCGAAACAACCTCCTAACCCGGGGTTGTTTTGTTTATATAAAAAAGTCCAATTCTTTTGAAATTGGACATTTTATTAGGTGAATTAGAAATTAGATATTAGACATTATTTGTTTAAACTCCTCCTGCTCCACCGTCTCTTTCTCCAACAATACCGCCACCAAACTATTCATTTTGTCTCTATTTTCCACAATAATTTTCTCTGCCAATTTAAGCGCCTCGGACAATAAGCGATTTATTTCAGAATCAATTGTTTCCGCGATTTTTTCGCTGTAATTTTTTCTATCGTGAATTTCCTGCGCCAAAAAAATTAATTCTTCATTTTCGCCATAAACACGCGGGCCCAATTTATCGCTCATGCCATATCTAACCACCATTGACGTGGCCACTTGCGTGGCTTTTTTGAGGTCGCTTGAGGGACCGGTGGATATTTTGTCGTCGCCATAAATCAATTTTTCTGTCACATAACCGCCAAGCATCATGGCCAAATCATCTTTGAATTTCGCCATTGTGCTGTATCTCACGTCTTTCTCTGGCATGCTTAAAGTGTAACCGCCAGCCAGGCCACGACCGACGATTGAGACCTTGCGCACCGGGTCGCAATTAGGCAAGAAATTACCCACAATCGCGTGGCCGGCCTCGTGGTAGGCGGTCATTTTGCGTTCGTCTTCGGACATTACGCGGGATTTTTTCTCCGGCCCCAACAAAACCTTTTCAATGCTTTCCAAAATCTCTTGTTCGCCAACTTGTTTTTTGTTTCTGCGCACAGTAAGTATGGCGGCCTCGTTCAAAAGATTGGCCAAGTCAGCGCCGGAAAAACCCGGCGTGCGTTCGGCAACATTGCGGAGTGAAACGGTTTTGGCAATTGGCTTGCCCTGCGCGTGAACTTTTAAAATTTCTTCGCGGTCAGCAATATCCGGCAAATCAATCACTACTCGCCTGTCAAAACGGCCCGGACGAAGCAATGCGCTGTCCAAAACATCTGGTCGGTTAGTCGCGGCGATGACGATAACGCCAAGATTTGGGTCAAAGCCATCCATTTCCACAAGAATCTGATTGAGTGTTTGCTCGCGTTCGTCGTGTGATCCGCCCAGACCGGCTCCGCGTTTGCGTCCAACAGCGTCTATTTCATCTATAAAAATAATGGCCGGCGCGGATTTTTTGGCGCGGGCGAATAAATCACGCACACGGCTAGCGCCAACACCAACAAACATTTCCACAAATTCAGAACCGGAAATATGAAAAAACGGTACATTGGCTTCGCCCGCCACTGCCTTGGCGATAAGTGTTTTACCTGTACCCGGCGCGCCCATAAGCAATACGCCTTTTGGAATCTTGGCGCCCAAGTCAGTAAATCTTTTAGGATTTTTTAGAAAATCAACAATTTCTTCCAGCTCTTCTTTGGCTTCTTTTGCTCCGGCAACATCTTTAAACGTCTTTTTATTTTTATCGTCTGCTTTCACTTGCCGGGCCGCGCTTTGGCCAAAACCCATGGCCTTATTATTCGCGCCCTGCACCTGGCGAGTCATAAAATATATAATGGCAATAAACAAAATCAAAGGCAATAAAAACGGCAAAAGCATGTCTAGCCAATATCTCCAACCGGACAAATCCTTGACTTGAACATCAACCTTCTGTAATTTTTCCGATGCCACGCCATAATTGCTCATCAGCTCGGAAAACGACTGTCCTAATTCTTTCTTTACTTCCTGTGGTTTAGCTTTTTCGTCTTTTAAAGTGATAGAAAGTGTGTCGCCCTGCACTTCCACGCTTTTTACTGTTTCATTATTTATCTCCTCAACCAGCTTGCCAATGCCCACCTGCTCCGGCTTTGTTTTCGTAATCGGCGAATAACTCAACGCCCCGGCGATTAAAAGCAGAGTAATGAATATCAAACCAAAACTTTTGAACATTTTGAACATAAAGATTGATTAAAATTATGTGTTGATTATATCAAAAAAAAGGGTGTTTGTCAATGTCACAAAAATCCCTCTCCTTGAAAAGGAGAGGGGAATTATGAAAACCAAAAACCCGCCTTTGGGCGGGTTCGTAATCTTTCAATCTTAATTCTTTATTCCTCTTTCTTCCCTGCCACGTGGGCATCGTCAGATGCCTTTACGTGGTCCTCAACTTTCTCCTCGCCTTTTTTCTCATCTTCCTTAACCTCCTCAACCTTTTCCCCTGCCACGTGGGCATCATCAGATGCCTTTACGTGGTCATCCTTCGCAACCTTCACCTTTCTCCCCTGCACTCCCTCTAGCCTCAACCCCAAACGATGCTCGGACGGCTCAACAGAAATAACTTCAAATTTGGCTTTTTCGCCAATCTTGAATTTTTCGCGTAATGTTTTGAGGTCTAACATTTGGCCATCGGATAATTCAGAAACGTGAGCCAGACCGTGGATTTCATCATCGAGTTTTACCATGATGCCAAATTCTTCAATCTTGTGAATCTCACCTTCCACGATATCGCCGGCCTTAAATTTGTCTTTGACTTTTTTCCACGGGTCTTCCACCAAACGTTTGATTGAGAGATAAATTTTTGATTT
>Ga0208953_1001982_pt1 | contig 10167 bp, 8 predicted proteins | sample RifOxyB2_FD_184033 | JGI IMG/M metagenome (GOLD analysis project Ga0208953, IMG submission 184033) | Groundwater microbial communities from Rifle, Colorado - Rifle Oxygen_injection B2 (SPAdes) | ecosystem: Environmental > Aquatic > Deep subsurface > Groundwater | place: USA: Rifle, Colorado... | reverse complement strand
AAAACCATTTTCACTTTCATTGTTTTTCTCCCTTACAAGGCGTAATACTGCGATAAATTACTTTTGTAGAATTAATTTTCGGGTTTCGATATAATTACCAATTTTAATTCTATAAAAATAAATCCCATTCGGTAAGTTAGTTCCATCGAATTCTATAGAATGAGTTCCGGCTGATATAAATTTATCTACAAGTGTAATAACCTCGCAACCTAAAATATCAAATACTTTTAGTGTTACTAAATTGTCAATTGGTGAATGCCAACTGATTACAGTGCTTGGATTGAAAGGATTGGGGTAGTTTTGAGATAAACTGAATTCATAAATTTTAATTTCATCTTTATTTGGTTTTTTGTCCATAAAAATTTGTGAGGAATTAATACTCGCAATATTTGTAAAGCTTGAAGTGCTTTGGTTATTGTAAGCTTGAATTTTATATTCGAGATATGAACCGCCTTTACCGATTGGAACTGACTGGTGCAGATATTGGTAAGTGCCTGAAGAAACAGTTTGAAGTAAGTAATAACTGCCACTTGAATTATAGCGCCAATATACTTTATACCCTTGAGGTTGAAATCCATTATAAGGTCCCCATATGAGTAAGGGTTCATAATACTCTTCGTATATATTGTATTGGGGAATTATGGTGAGGGCATTGCCCCAGTAATTTTGCAGGGCATCCGTTTCCAACTCTACAAGTTCTTTTATTTCCCAAATTGGGTAATAATCTCCATTATTTAATACTCCTAGATTTGGTTGAATAAATTCAAAGGATTGATTGGTGACATCGTAATATAGGACGACATCAATACCATGGGGCAAACCTGCTGCCTCGGGGAGATGAGAAGTACGATAATCAATAAAAAACCAGGCGTGTTTACTACTTCCTCCCCAAATACTAATCTCATACAGACCCAAAGAAAGTACTGGGTAATTTTCATTGTTACTCCAATCTAAATCAGATTGGTGCCGATTGGATGGGGTATTTTCTGTAATTGTCTTAGTTCCACCCTGATAATTTGTTGTTACATTATGGAATTGATCCCAAACAGTTCCAAAAGCTTGAATTTTCAGTGTTCGGTTATAGTTTTCTGGCCCATTTATAAAATATATAATCAACTCCCCATTTATTTCAGCTCCTTCTTGTGCCAATGAAATGTTGCACAATAAAAAAAATGTAACGAGTGATGGTAATAATATTTTTTTCATATCGGTTCCTTAAAAAACATGTTTATTAATTCTTAATTTGAAGTCACTTGTTTTATTTGAAATCATACTTTTCATGTTAATGTTTTAAAGTAAATCTCATAGCTTTAACTTAGCTGTGCTAAGTAAAACCGCTGGAAAAGTTAAAAGAATATAAATGATTGGAGTAAGAATTAAAATAGTATCCGTTCGATGCAGATGAGAATTGAAACGGTGATTTTTTATAAATATTTTCAAATATTAAAATACTTTGGAATAGTATAAAAGGTAAGTGAAAAATCAGGCAACTTCTGTATCCATGTGGATTGCGACAGCAGCGTGAGCTAACTTGCTCATATCACCCCCCCCCGCAGTGGAGAAGCGGATTTTTATTGAGCACCAGTAAAGAGTTAGGTTAGTTATCCCAATTGTGCGAACCTCAAAAATATTCTATTGCAACATGTAATTATTTTTCTTGAGGGTCAAGAAATTATTGACTCAACATTAGATTTTGAACACTTCTCTGGATTGCAATTTAATTATGTAACTAAAAATAATGGAGAAAGAATCTCTGGCTTAAATTTTGTATCTAATAGTTAGTTTTTCTTTTGTTTTGGGACTAAATTAGGATAAAATAACTTTTTCATTGTGTTTTTAAGCTAATATAATTACCTTTTCGCAACAAATTTTAAGGTTTGAAAATAAATGTTTCTTTTATCAACAATAATAATCCTTTCATATTTAATTGGTTCTATTCCAACAAGCATAATTATAAGCAAAGCCGCGAAAGGCATTGATATCCGCGAGCATGGAAGCGGAAATGCTGGCGGTACGAACGTTATGCGGGTTCTCGGCTGGAAGCACGGAATCTTAGTTATTTTACTGGATGCTCTCAAGGGTGTTCTTGCTGTTGTTATTGTTGCAAGACTCCATTATGGCACTATGCCTTTTCAAAACTTAACACCATTCGATGATTTTACTCTGGTTCAAATTATTGCTGGAATTTCTGCCGTCATCGGTCATATTTGGACTGTGTTTGCCGGTTTCAAAGGCGGAAAGGGAATTGCCACTGCTTTAGGGATGCTTTTAATGATTGTTACAGTCGATATGCTCATCGCAATTGGTGTTTTCGTTCTAGTTGTTACATTTTCACGATATATATCTTTAGGATCACTTGCCGGAGCTGTTGCGGTGCCATTAACATTAATTGTACGTGAGAACGTTTTTAAGGTTGATATTCCAAGTTATAATACGCTTCTACCATTTTTAATTTTAGTAGCACTGCTTGTAATTTTCACACATCGAAAGAATGTTATCCGTCTATTAAACGGAAGCGAAAGTAAAATCAGTTTTTCTAAAAAGAAATAAAACTTTTATCTAATGAACATTTCGGTGCTTGGTGCCGGTGGTTGGGGAACAACACTTGCAATAATTCTGCACTATAACGGTCATAAAGTAACCCTCTGGGAATATAAAAAAGACTATGCCAAACTTTTAAATAAGAAAAGAGAAAATGAAATTTATCTCCCCAAAATAAAAATTCCCGAAGAGATAATTATCACTAATGATTTTGAAGAAGCAACTACAAAGCTGAACCTTATTATACTTGCAGTTCCCTCACAATTTCTAAGAGGCGTAATCAAAAAAGCAAAGTATTCAGATATAAAAAACTCAATACTTGTTAGTGTTGCAAAAGGGATTGAAAATAAATCTTTAATGACGATGTCTCAAATGTTAAAAGATGAATTCCCGGAATTGGATGATTCTCAAATTGGTGTTCTTTCAGGCCCAAGTCATGCTGAAGAAGTAAGCAGAAGAATTCCAACTGCCGTTGTAGCCGCATCAAAAAACATGGATACTTCGAGAACAATTCAATCATCTTTTATGACTTCATATTTCAGAGTTTATTCATCAAAAGATATACTAGGCGTTGAATTGGGTGGAGCATTTAAAAACATTATTGCAATAGGAGCGGGAATTATAGACGGCGCAAAATTCGGAGATAACACAAAGGCAGCAATTATGACGCGAGGCATCGCTGAAATTTCCCGGCTTGGCGTTGCATTGGGTGCGGAACCAGAAACTTTTGCCGGTCTTTCTGGAATGGGAGATTTAATTGTAACATGTATGAGCAAGCACAGCCGAAACAGATTTGTCGGCGAACAGATTGGTGCAGGTAAAAAATTAAAAGAAGTTTTGAAATCTATGGAAATGGTTGCTGAGGGTGTTGAAACATCAAGGTCTGCTTCTCAGTTGTCAAAAAAAGTTGATGTGGAAACACCTATCACCAATGAAGTTTATAAAATTTTATTCGAGGATAAAGATCCCGTAAAAGCAACCAACGATTTAATGACACGTGATATGAAGATGGAATAGGAAGCCTACTTTACGTCTCACTAATTCTCCCAACCGAAATTCCAAACCACAATTAATAATCACCAAATAAATTACAATTTCAAATTCAAAAACTAACCTAGTTTCTTTGAGAGGATAATGATTTGCTAAGAAACTGGGTTAGTCAACAGACCATTATTGTAATTACTTTTTGCTTGGTTTATTTTTAGCTATGTTGATAGAAGAAAAAAGTAATCCGCTCAATCAATCAGTTCAATATCTCAAATCAATTGGACCTAAGAGAGCAGAATCATTTCGAAAAATTGGAATAGAAACAATACACGATCTGCTTTTTTATTTTCCCTCCCGGCATCTTGATAGAACAACAACTTTATCTGCCGCCAAAGCTTATGGTTACTTAATGAATGGATATGATGGTGAGCTTACCATCATTGGAAAAGTTGAAGATATAGAGAAAAGAAATTTTAACCGGAAAGAAATTTTAAAAATACAATTTCGTGATGCAACAGGATATTTTGAGTGCGTTTGGTTTCAGGGAGCAAAATATTTTTCAAATATTTTTAATGTTGGAGACATTTTTGCAGTTTCTGGCAAAACATCAATTTCTAAATATGGTAACCTTCAGTTCACGCATCCTGACTTCGACAGAATCACAGAAGATGAGTCTGTTAGCTTTTTAAACACGGGAAAGATCATTCCGTTCTATCGAATACCCAAAGAGTTAAAGGTAACAAACCTGGGAGATTTAAGTATAAGAAGAATTCTTAAATATGCTGTCGATAATTATGTTGAATTACTAACCGAAAATCTCCCGCAGTCCTTAATAGAAACGAATAAACTCCCAAGTATAGTTGATGCTGTTAAGAATTTTCATTTCCCCGAAAGCAAAGAAAATTTAACACTTGCATCAAAACGATTTAAGTTTGAGGAAGCATTTTATCTTGAGGTGCTGGTAGCTTTGCGAAAACAGAATTATAAAAGAAAACTGGAAGGATATACTTTCGGGATAAAAACAAATCTCGTTTCTAATTTTTTAAAAACTTTACCATTCAATCTTACCAAAACACAACTAAGGGCTCTTAGCGAAATTAAAAGGGATTTAATGCAGCCGTCACCAATGAACAGACTATTACAGGGTGATGTTGGCAGCGGCAAGACAATTGTTGCTTTAATAGCAATGCTGATTGCAGTTGATAATGGTTACCAATCCGCACTAATGGTTCCAACGGAAATTCTAGCCGATCAGCATGCAAAAAACATATCTAAGATGATGAAGAAGCTTTATGAAGTTCATAAAGATCGCGAAATAAAAGTCGCGCTTCTTATCGGGGGACAAAAAAAATCCGTTAGAGAACAAAAACTTGAAAGCATTGAATTGCAAGAAGCGGATATAATTATTGGAACACATGCCTTGTTCGAGGAAAAAGTAAACTTTAAGAAATTAGGATTGGTTGTAGTTGATGAGCAACATCGTTTTGGAGTTGCACAAAGAGCAAGATTGCTTGCAAAAGGTAAAACTCCTCATGTTCTTGTTATGAGTGCAACACCAATTCCGCGAACTTTATCTATGACTATCTATGGCGATCTTGATAATTCTATTATTGATGAGATGCCGAAGAATAGAATTCCAATTAAAACATTTCTCCGTGGTGATGGAAAACTTAGCGATATCTACAAATTTATCAGCGATAAGAAAAAAGACGGTTATCAATCCTTTATTGTCTATCCATTGGTGGAAGAATCAGAAAAGCTTGAGCTTAAAGCTGCAGAAACATATTTCAAAATACTAACAGAGGATTTTCTTCCCGATTTGAATATTGGATTAATCCATGGCAGAATGAGCTGGCAGGAGAAAGAGGAAGTAATGTATCTGTTCTTAGAAAAGAAATTCGATGTTCTTGTCTCTACAACAGTTATCGAGGTCGGGATTGATATTCCCGATGCAAATATTATTTTAATTAATGACGCACATCGTTTTGGATTATCGCAGCTTCATCAGTTAAGAGGACGAGTTGGAAGAGGTAAGAAGCAAGCGTACTGTATTTTAGTAACAAAAGATGAATATGCTTTGGCTAACCACAAACTTAATTTGGAAACAGATTATCTCTCTCCTGTTCAGCTTGATAAATATAAATCCGCCGTTCGATTGCAAACTATGGTTAAATATTTAGATGGGTTCAAGGTAGCAGAGATAGACCTAAAGTTAAGAGGACCAGGAGATATTTTTGGGACAAGACAAAGCGGCTTTCCGGAATTGAAGCATGTTGATATAATTCATGACACGGAAATTATTATCAACGCAAAAAAAGCCGCATTCAGTATAATTGAAAACGATCCTCACCTTGAACATAAATCTAACCAGATAATAAAAAATAATTTGCTGCAGCACTATCGGAACAATTTAAAGTATGCAAGTATAGCATAATCTTCTTAAAAAATTATTTCTCACCCCCTTTAAAAATATTTTTGTGCTGTCACAAATAAAAAATTTTTGTTGCATATAAATATTTTTTAAATCAAATTTAGTACAGCAAAAAAATTTTTCTTTATCAGAAAATATTTTTGCGAGTAAAAAGTTTTTTTAGCGCTGATGTTTTAAATTTTTGTTCTAAATATTTATTGAATTCTTTTTCCTAATAGTTATATTTGCAAAAAAAAATTAAAGGAGATTTTTTTATTATATCTTTTTTCGGTGATTCTCGATTGAACGTTGCTCTTACATTCAATGTTAAACCAGAAGGTGGCGCTTTCATAGAAGATCTATCTCCAATCCAATATAATTACGGAACACAGCCTCAAAAATCTGCCGACACATTTGCAGAATGGGACACATGGGAAACCATTACTGCAGTTAAAGATGCAATCGAAACATTTCATACAGTAGAACTTATTGAAGCAGATCATAACGCTTACGAAAAACTTAAAGAATCTAAATGTGATATCGTTTTTAATATTGCTGAAGGATTCAATGGATTAAGCCGCGAAGCACAAATTCCTGCAATACTTGATATGCTAAAAAAACCATACAGCGGTTCGGATCCTTTAACCTTATCAATCTGTTTGGATAAAGCTCGCACAAAAGAAATTTTATCTTACTACAAAATCCCCAATGCTAAATTTATAGTTATAGATGAGCTTGAACAGCTAAAAGCGTTCAGATTAGAATTTCCGCTAATTGTAAAACCTATCGGCGAAGGATCTAGCAAAGGAATCTACTCTTCCTCGTTTGTAAATAATAAAAATGAATTGATGCTCGAGGTGGAAAGAATATTAAATGAATACAATCAGCCGGCCCTAATTGAAGAATTTTTACCCGGGAGAGAATTTACAGCTGCAATCATCGGAAATAATAGCGATGCTGAAGTCCTTCCAATAGTTGAGATAAGCTATGCTGATTTTCCACAGGATTTCATTCCGATTTACTCCTATGAAGCTAAATGGATTTTAGACACTCGAGAAAAACCATTAAATGTTTTTAGCTGTCCAGCTAAACTTGATATGGCTCTTGAAAACAAAATTAAAGCAACGACATTAAGAACTTATCAAGTGCTTCGCTGCAAAGATTGGTCTCGAATTGATTTGCGGCTTGATAAAAATAATATCCCAAATATTATAGAAGTTAATCCACTCCCTGGAATTCTTCCCAATCCGGAAGATAACTCATGTTTTCCTAAAGCAGCACGCACAATTGGTTTGAATTATAGCCAGATGATAAACAAAGTTCTATCCGTTGCAGCAAAAAGATACAACCTGATATGAAAGACAATTCAAAAATATTAATTTGCTACAACTCGCCTGTTAGTGTCTTCTCAATTTACAATGGGAAACCTGCTGAAAAACAATCTGAGATAAATGATCTTTCTGAAAGCGGATTTAGTAAAGAGATAAGCTCAATAAACAAATCATTGCTAGAATATTTTACCGATGTAAAAACTTTTGCTATAGATGGGAATGTAGAGAGAAGCATAGCAAAAATAAATCGCTACTCACCGGATGTTATTTTAAACTTTGTCGAATCGGTTGATGGAATTTCTACTTATGAATATTGTATGGCAGGTCTTTTTGAACTTTTAAAAGTAGAATTTACAGGAAATCAGCCGCTGTGCCTTGGCAACTGTCTAAATAAACAGAGAGCGAAGGACATTTTGCGGGCGAACAATATTAATACACCCCGCGCATTGGTAATAGATAAATCCGGAAGTATCAGCAAAATAAATTTTAATCTTAAATTTCCGGTAATCTTAAAATTACTAACAGAAGATGCAAGCATCGGAATCTCCGAGTATTCAGTTGTAAAAAATTTCAAAGAATTAAAAAATCATGTTAACTTTTTAGTCAGTACATATAAGCAGAACATAATTGCCGAAGAATATGTAGATGGAAGAGAGCTGAACGTAGCGATATTAGGAAATAAAGTATTACCTATTTCCGAAATTGAATTTAAAGGTTTGCCTGAAGGCTTACCTAAGATTGTAACCTACGATGGTAAGTGGATTGCTGACAGCGTGTATTATGAAAACACAAAACCTAAATGTCCAACCGATCTTGATGCTCGAACAAAAAAAAGAATTGTGTCTGTTGCACTTCAGGCATTCAATGCTCTGGGTTGCAGAGATTATGCGCGAATAGATATAAGACTAGATGAAAATGGCATACCATTTGTTATCGAAATTAATCCGAATCCTGATATTTCGAGTGACTCCGGATTCGCGAGAGCAGCAAATGCCGACGGTATGAGTCACTCGGATTTACTTTATACGATTACGAAATTTGCTTTAAGCCGCCGGATAAATGATACGCAAATTAAAGCAAGCTGATGTTCCTATTATTGAAAAGTTTCTCGGAAAAGTTAAAGCTTTTTCCGAAAGTGAAGTTAGTGTTGCGATGGAGTTAGTAAACATTGCGGCTAATAATCCAGAGCAAACCGATTACAATGTTTTTGTTTACGAAAATAGTAAAAAAATATTGGGATATTATTGCGTGGGTAAAAGACCGATAACCGATGCAGTTTATGATCTCTACTGGATTGTAACAAATCCCGAGCATCCTAAAAAAGGAATTGGGAAAAGTCTTCTGACACATGCAGAAGAATTTGTTCTTTCAAAGAATGCAAGGTGGCTGTTAGCAGAAACTTCATCTAAAGATGCTTATGCTGCAGCTAGAAATTTTTATCTAAGAAATCACTATTCGATCATCGCCGAAATAAACGATTTTTATTCCGTCGGCGACAATCTAATGGTGTTTGGTAAATTTTTCAGCAAGTAAAAACAATCACAAAGGAAAGTCATGGAACTGTGGCAGCGAATGATAAGAGACAGCGTTCATACTGTTGATGAGCTCGTAGATAAATTTAAGATCGATAGAAATGCGGCTGAAGCTCTTGACGAATTTTTTCAAGCCCGAATTAATCCATATTACCTTAGCTTAATCAAATATCCAGGCGACCCCATCTGGCTTCAATGTGTTCCTGATAAAGCAGAACTTGAAGACTTTGATGCCGCTGAAGATCCTTTGATGGAAGATGCTATGAGTCCTGTTCCAAATATTACTCATAGATATCCGGATAGAGCTTTATTTCTCGTGACAAGCCAATGCGGCCTTTACTGCCGTTTTTGTACTCGTAAGCGTAAAGTTGGTGATTATGAGAAAATTTCGATGAAGGGTCTTGAAAGTGCATTCAATTATTTGGAACAGCATAAAGAAATACGCGACGTCATTCTTTCTGGAGGCGATCCTTTAATGCTAACAGATACAATGCTTGAAAAAATATTACAACGCTTGCGATGCATGCCTCACATCGAAATAATTCGAATCGGATCTAAAATGCCCTGTGTTCTTCCACATAGAATTACTGATAAATTATGCTCTATACTTAAAAAATATCATCCGCTTTATATTAATACTCACTTCAATCATCCATGGGAAATTACTCCTGAAAGTTCTAAAGCATGTGAAATGCTTGCCAATGCGGGAATTCCCGTTGGTAACCAAATGGTATTAATGAAAGGTGTTAATGATCATCCTGCTACAGTTAAAGAGTTAATGCAAAAACTCCTGCGCATCAGGGTCCGACCATATTACATGTACATGGCTGATGAAACAAAAGGAGCAAATCATTTCCGCACCTCAATTGAAACTGGCTTAAACATTGTTGAAAACCTGCGCGGTCATACAAGCGGATTAGCAATTCCTCACTTTGTAATTGATGCACCCGGCGGCGGCGGAAAGATTCCGATACTTCCAAATTATGTTCTTCATCATGATGAAGATAAAATCATTTTGAGAAATTATCAGAATAAAGTTTACGCTTACGAAAATTATAAGGATAAGAATAATCCAGCTAAGAAAAATGGCGATGCCAAAAAGGTTCCTTCAAATGGGAAAAATGGTAAATCGAAGGAGAAGATTCCTGCAAAGGTAAATATCAAGCTGCCTGTTTTAGAAGAAGTTGAGAACTAATAAGAACGCCCCTTGAATGGGGCGTTTGCAATTTAAACATCTCCTGACTTGAGCAACTTAGTATAACAAGAGTTTTTGTCTTTGAAATCGAATCAAATTAACAGAAAATCTCTAATTGTTTTAGAACCTCCCGAATTTCATCATTAATTGGTGAACGGAGGATGAATTGTT
>Ga0208953_1001981_pt1 | contig 10167 bp, 7 predicted proteins | sample RifOxyB2_FD_184033 | JGI IMG/M metagenome (GOLD analysis project Ga0208953, IMG submission 184033) | Groundwater microbial communities from Rifle, Colorado - Rifle Oxygen_injection B2 (SPAdes) | ecosystem: Environmental > Aquatic > Deep subsurface > Groundwater | place: USA: Rifle, Colorado... | reverse complement strand
TGGCACGTCAGGCACAAAAGGCATTTCAAAAACAGGAGCGGGTGATGCGTTTGGATCTGGATTCGTGGCCGCGCTCGTAAAGTTTAAAGATCCGATTACAGCCGCGCGCATTGCAACCATAAGTGCGGAATCCGTCATCCAACATCTGGGCGCAAAAAAAGGTGTTCTTACTTCATGGCCAACCGAATCAAAAATCAAAAAGATAAAAGTTTCTTAGACACAGCAAGATCTTGGGACTCCACTCATAACAAAACGTATGTTGTATAAAATTTTCGTTACGCGATCAATCCCTGATGTTGGAATCAAGCTTTTACAAGCAAATAAAAATGTTTCGCTTGAAATTTATGAACGCGACCAACAAATTCCACGCAAAGAGCTCTTAAAACGCGTGCGCGGAAAAGACATCATTCTTTCCATCCTGACGGAAAAAATAGACAAGGAAGTCATGGACGCTGCCGGTCCACAATTAAAAATGATCGCAAACTATGCGGTTGGATTCGATAACATCGATTTAAAAGAAGCGGCAAAACGCAAAATCGTTGTTACAAATACTCCGCACGAACGCGTAAATGAATCCGTTGCAGAACATACAGTCGCCCTCATGTTCGCCCTCGCGCATCGTATCGTTGAAGCAGACGCATTTATGCGCGCCGGAAAATATCATGCGTGGAATCCACACCTTCTCATCGGGAGCGATCTTGTGGGCAAAACGATTGGGATTATCGGTACGGGTCGAATCGGATCTGGTGTCGTTCAACGCTTATCAGATGGTTTCAAGATGAAAGTTGTTTACACAGATATTGCACGCAATAAAGAACTGGAGCAAAAAACAGGAGCAAAATTTCGCACACTGGATGCCCTGTTGAAAGAATCAGATTTTGTGTCTTTACACGTTCCACTTCTCAAATCAACACATCATCTCATCAGCACCAAACAATTTAGGCTCATGAAACCAACAGCCTTTCTCATAAACACATCTCGCGGACCAATCGTTGATGAAAAAGCTCTCGTTGAAGCACTTCGCAATAAAGAAATAGCGGGTGTAGGACTTGATGTCTATGAATGCGAGCCCTTTATTGCATGCAATCCACGTGATATCCGAGATCTTCGTCGTATGAAAAATGTTGTTCTCACTCCGCACACAGCTTCCGCAACCATTGAAGCGCGAGCTGCCATGAGTGAAACAGCGGCAAAAAATATCTTGGCATGTATCCGAGGAAAAGTTCCGCCAAATGCTGTGAAGTAGTATGCCACATGATCACAAACGTCATCACGATCACAAGCATCATGAACAGGAAGATGATCACGCGTTCGAGCATCGATTGTCCTTCTGGGCAGGCATAATTCTCCTCATGGTCCTGATCGCTATTCTCCTGAAAATCTCCTAAAAAGACTATTGACGCAAATTCGGGGTTTTGGTAAACTTTTGCCACCTCTTAATAAGGGTCAATAGCATTGCTTCGCAAAACTATTGGCCTCGCTCGGTCAAATCTCGAGGACGAGCTTTACGCTTACTCGGGCCAATAGCTCAGTTGGTAGAGCATCTGCTTTGCAAGCAGAGGGTCCAGGGTTCGAGTCCCTGTTGGTCCACCAAAAAAATCTTCACGATACGTGGAGATTTTTTTTATGCATTCATCATTTTTTTACTTTATCTTCCGATTGTTCTTCTATTTTTCCAAAAGTTATCCACAGGCTATTTTTCTTCATTCACCGACGATAGATACGTAAGAAAAAAATAAAAAAGAATAGACAAGCGAAGTAAAGAAAATATTTTTTGTATACACATAAAATCACCGCATAAACATTGAATGAAAATAATTTTTTTAGAAAAAAAATAATAAAATTTTTGAAAAAAATAAATTGTAAAAAAATGTTTTAGAGAAAAAATTATTTTGTGTGCAAAAATATTTTTTAAAAATTTATTTTTGTGAAAAATCTCTTGTAGATTTTTTTAGGTGTACTATAATTATAAGTGATCGGAGGAGTATGCGCGCGTCATACGAAAACGATTTAATCAGCGCACATATAAATGTGCGATGCTCGATCGAGCATGTAATTTTTAACCGAACATCAATGAGACGTCTCGTTGCTCTGTTCACACCTAACAGAGGTGACAAATATTAATATGGCAGCTAAAAAGAAAGCAGCTAAGAAAGCAGCTCCAAAGAAAGCAGCAAAAAAGAAAGCAGCTCCAAAAAAGAAAGCAGCTAAGAAAGCAAAGAAGCGTTAAACGGAAAATAAAAACTCTCTCGGACGCGCCGAGAGAGTTTTTATTTTCCGTTCGTTTGTCTTGCGCTTATTTCTTTTGTTTCGATTCTCCAAAGACGCGAATTTTTCCAAAAACCCCGTCATAGCCTGGCTGCTTATAAACTTCCCCCGCTCGCATACGACGAATCGCTTCACCAAGCATTGGTTCCGATGAAATCGATGCAATCGTTTCGATTGGTGCATCAAGAAGAAGTGAGAGTTCATCAATTTGATTTGTGAGGTTCCTATACGCATTCTGAACTTTCTTCGATGACGTCGAACCCACCTCATAAATCTCGGCAAAGATCTCTGCGAGAGGAATAATCGATTTGAACGGAATCTTTCGATCCATTACTGTCTCAGCCTTTCGATCGGAAAGTTCTTCAACCCGATGATGAACTCCGAGCGTCAGTTTCTTTTTACACTTCGGGCAGCGCTCACCAAGTCTGATCGACTCTTCGGGCGAACAGCAGAATAAATCTGCTGCACATCCATCAAAGTGATACTTCCCTTCCTCGGGATAAAACTCGATCGTGTATTTGAACGCGTTTCGATCTTGCTCTCGAAGAACACGAACGAAGTCGGAATACGTCGGCGGCACATCGAACTCGAACACGTTTGCCTCACGCGCGAGGTTCTTTGGCGAATGCGCGTCAGAGTTCGAAATAAGAACGACTTTATCAAGTTCGGAAAGCTGCCAGTTCATGTGAGGATCAGACGAAAGCCCGGTCTCGATCGCATAAATATACTTTGACATGGATCCGAAGCACTCCTCGATCGAGTTAAAGCCCGATTTACTTCCAAAGATCGCGTACCACGGCGTCCACGCGTGCGCGGGAATCACAATGATGCGCTCGTCGATTTCGCGAAGCATCGTGTAGAGCGCTTCCGAATCGATACCAAGGATCGGACGTCCATCGGATTTGATGTTGAATCCTCGCGCAACCAGTTCTTCATTCACTTTTCGACACGTCTCGAGTGAAGGCGACCAAACCAAGTTGTGTACACGACGCGTCTGTTCTCCTTTTTTATAGATCTGTGAAATCTCCGTCACAAGCATGAATTCCGTTTCGCGCCGCGATCCCCCTCTCCCTTCAGGGGAAAGGGGTTGCGCCTCATGTTTCAATCGATAAATCCCCTCGCGCACTTCTTCGAGACATTCCTCAAGATGGGCAAACCACTTTGGGTGTGTCCAATCCCCCGTCGCAACAAGGTTGATTCCTTTTCGCTCACACCATTCGGCAATTTTTGGTAACTCCAAGTCCTTCGAGCAGGCTCGAGAGTATTTGGAATGAACATGCCAGTCGGTGATGTAGCGCATAGTGAGGAAAGCATAACAAAAGTAATCAAAAATGAAAACAAAAAAAACAGACCTGTGTGGTCTGATGAGAATCTAAACTGCTGTTTCGAGCTGTTGCTTTTCCTTCTTCATTCGGCGTGTTGCAACCATGCCAGAAGCTGTAAGCACGTACCAATTCCTACCAAGGATTGTTACAAAACCATATTCATGCAATTGACGCATGATTTCATTGGGCTGTGACGCGCCAAATGCAAAATGAGCAGCGATATCTTCTACGAAGGTTGATGTCTTTTGTGACATGAATTCTAGTACAGCTTCTGCATGCGGAATATTCGCCATGCGCAAACGCTTCAAAGCGTTGTAACCCACATCGCTTTGCAAAAGACTGTAACCGAGTCGAAACATCAAGTTCCAATCGGAAACATATTGCTTTGAGGGAGATGCAAGTGTTTCTGCAAAAGGTTTCAGACGATCCGTAATATGACAAAGTCTTGTTGTGCTTATCTCAAGCTTTTCGTGATGACTCCCAGCGACAGCAAGAAGCCAATGTTGTTCGATTGCGTCATTAATGAGACGCAACATAGAGGAATCATTCTCACGCGCGGCTTTGATAGCCCTCTGTTCAAACTCCTCATTTGACATTGCGAAATATTCTTCTTTTAAACTCATGAATACCCCCATCAACTCGCAATTCTGTGCGTTGTGCAAGGCTAAGCGAGAAGAAAATAGCCTATCGAAAAACATCTTTCCTGTCAACTATAGAAATAAAAAGCACCAGAATAAATTCTGGTGCAAGCAGACTAACTTGGTCGATCAACAACATTCGGATTCTGTACATGTTCAACCATAAACAATAGCATTGACACCGAAGCGCTATTTTTTAGAACGAACAACAACGACGGTTCAGGAACTGTTTGAATGGATTTTATCAAACAGCAATGAATGGTACGCAATGCAGCAGCAAGTTCCTCAAGACTCTCATTTGATCTTATGCGTCGCAGCATCTCCAAACCCATTTGTTGGATAATGATTTGCAAAGACTCTTGCGCGTTTGCACTCGCAAAAAAGTTCGTAAGATCCGAAGCGACTCTTAACTCATGCTCAAATTGCAAGACGAGTTGCTTAATGTGTGACATTCTTCCCTCCTTGAACATCTCGCCGATTTTAAACCAAAACCCCCGCATCGTCAATGCATATCACTCCTGTTGATTCAACAATTGCATAATACTCTCAAGATCCATCGAATCAGAATCCGTCGTATCGATCACATGTGTCCGTACACCATCCAATAGCGGTTCAATACGCTTTGAAAAATATCGTTCGTCGAATTCACCCAAAACTGTCTCGATCGAATCACAATGTCCTGGGTGTCGAGTTGTGAGCGAACGTTCAAGAAATCGTGCGCGGGCTGTCTGCGGATCAGCTGTCATCCAAATCTGAATAAGCTCAGCATTATATCGTTCCGAAAATTCTTTCAACCAAATCCGATCATCCTCCCAAATAAAAGTTGCGTCTGCGATTACAGATTCACCGCGCGATAAATACATTTGTATAAGCTGACGAAAGACTGGGTGCGTCGCGGCGCCAATTTCTTTTGACCACGCGCGATCTTTATATCCACCAACATCAAACAATGCTTCTTTGATTTCATCAAGGGCAATTCGACGAAAACCTGTTTTCTCTGCCACAAATTTCGACACAGTTGTTTTCCCTGTCGCAATCGAACCACCGACAATAATGAGTTTAGGACTCGAGTCCATAACGTTTTCGTAAAATCTCTTCCGCAATCTCCTTCTCCTCCGGCGTATTAATTCCAATCGCTTCTTCTGGCGGAATCGATACTGTCGAGATTTCTATTCCCTCTTGAAACGCCGTACCAATCAAATCTGTCAGATAATATTCTCCCTGTGCGTTCTCATTTTTCAATTGTGCAAGACGATCCCAAAGCCAATCTGTTTTAAAACAAAATAATGCGGGGTCGCGTTCAAGAATTTGTTTTTGTTCTTCGCTCGCGTCTTTGAATTGTTTGTTTCCAATCACACGACCCGTCTCATCGCGCAGGATGCGTCCCCATTTCTCAAACGCTTGGTACCAACCTTCGGTCGACGGCAACGTCGTGGTGGCCATTGTGACGTGCGCAGCGCAGTCTGAGTGTGTTGAAGCGAGTCGGTTAAGAGTCGACGCAGAGAGAAAAGGATGATCACCGTAAAGAACAATGAGTGCGTCTGCATCCTCAACAAACTCTTGTGTGCAACGAACCGCATGCCCGGTTCCGAGTTGCTCTTCTTGAATCGCGTGCGAACACGTTCGACCAATCACTTCACCAAGACGCGGCGAGTCTTTTCCAATCACAACAACCGGATTCGTCTCGAGCCCCGAGGCTTCAATAGACTCGAGCAAGTGCTGCAAAATAGGCTTGCCCGCAACCGGAGTCAAAGCCTTCGGAATATCTTGTTTCATGCGCGTTCCTTTTCCGGCCGCGAGGATGACAATTCGAAATTTCATAAGAAAAGTAGAAAGGAGAAAGCATAAAGTAGAAAGGTGGGGGAAAAGAAAAAGCTCCTTTCCCTTTATGCTTTCTACTCTCTACTTTCTACTCACTTCATCAAAACACCTACAATAAACCCGAACAGAAATCCAATCGTGAGAAAGAAGGCAATTCGGACAACCTTACACAAATGACAAGGCTTTTTTTCTTCATTCATAGGGCTTAAGGGTAACAAAAAAATCCCCTTTCGGGAATCTTTTTCAACAAATAGACATTGTCCTGGCGCCGACCTACTCTCGCTCAATCGAACTACCATCGGCCCTACGACGCTTAACTTCTGTGTTCGGGATGGAAACAGGTGTGACCATCGTGGAAGAGGCACCAAGACAATATCTATTTGTTGTTCTCACGAACAACAAATGAAGATCAACAGAACTTATTCTAAACCTAATTTTTTCTGGTACGTGCGTACTCTGTGAACTCTCTTATACAAGAGAGGTTGTAGAGCTCGACCTATTAGTACTGCTCGGCTGAACACCTTACGATGCTTACACCTACAGCCTATCAACCTGCTAGTCTCGCAGGGGTCTCAAATGAAGACTTATCTTTGGATCGGCTTCACGCTTAGATGCTTTCAGCGTTTATCCGAACCGAACGTAGCTACCCAGCGATGCCCTTGGCAGGACAACTGGTGCACTAGAGGTTCGTCCATCCCGGTCCTCTCGTACTAAGGATGGATTCCATCAATCTTCGACGCCCATGGTAGATAGGAGACCGAACTGTCTCACGACGTTCTGAACCCAGCTCGCGTACCGCTTTAATTGGCGAACAGCCAAACCCTTGGGACCTTCTACAGCCCCAGGATGCGATGAGCCGACATCGAGGTGCCGAACCACGCCGTCGCTGTGGACGCTTGGGCGTGACTAGCCTGTTATCCCCGGAGTAGCTTTTATCCGATGAGCTTCCGCCGTCCTATTTCGTACGGTCGGATCACTAACTTCTGCTTTCGCAACTGCGCGACTTGTAAGTCTTGCAGTAAAGCTGGCTTCTGCGTTTGCACGTCCAGCGCGATTTCCATCCGCGCCAAGCCAACCTTTGTAAACGCCTCCGTTACATTTTGGGAGGCACCCGCCCCAGGTAAACTACCCACCAGATCCTGTCCCTCCCTCCGGTTTCACGGAGGGTGGTTAGACTTTACACAACGCAAGGGTGGTATCTCACTGGTGCCCGAAGGCTCCCACCTATTCTGAACATGCGGAACATAAAATCAAGACCAAGTTGTAGTAAAGCTTCACGGGGTCTTTTCGTCTTACCACGGGAAGTGAGCATCTTCACTCACATTGCAATTTCGCCGAGTACATTGTTGAGAGAGTCTCCAAGTCGTTATGCCATTCGTGCAGGACGGAATTTACCCGTCAAGGAATTTCGCTACCTTAGGACGATTATAGTTATCGCCGGCGTTCATCCGCGCTTCAGTCGAAAGCTTCGCTCTTGCGAGCTAACCCCCTTCCTTAACGTTCGGACACTGGCCAGGCATCAGCCCCTATACTTCACTTTGCAGTTTTGCAGGGACCTGTGTTTTTGGTAAACAGTCGCTTGGAGTCTTTCGCTGCGGGTCGCACCCTCACAGGTGCAACCAGGCCTTATCCCGAAGTTACGGCCGTTGTTTTGCCGAGTTCCTAAACAATGTTTCTCTCGTACGCCTTAGTGCATTACGCACCCACTCACCTGTGTCGGTTTACGGTACGGGTTTCTATCACATTAGCCTTAGCGGCTTTTCTTGGCTCCGTGTCCTTTCCCCTTGTCTCCTGTTGCCAGGAAACTTGCGATCGCATTCGTGCTCTGGATTAAACCAAGCGTGGTGGATTTGCCTGCCACGCGCCTAAATACGCCCAACGTCATAGCCATAGGACGCGGGAAATTTCACGAAGCGTCCCCGCTTCAGTGTGATAAAAAGTGCAGGAATATTAACCTGCTGTGCATCGACTACGCCTTTCAGCCTCGCCTTAGCACCCGACTAACCCTGGGACGATTTGCGTTGCCCAGGAACCCTTAAGTTTACGGCGGACGGGGTTCTCACCCGTCTTTTTGCTACTCATGCCAACATTCTCCCTTCGCATCGCTCCACCATGGGTCACCCCTTTGGCTTCAGCGCAATACGAATGCTCTCCTACCGCTTAACGTTTAAAAACGTTAAACCCTCAGCTTCGGCACATCATTTAGCCCCGGTACATTTTCGGCGCAGAAAAACTTGACCAGTGAGCTATTACGCTATCTTTAAAGGATGGCTGCTTCTAAGCCAACCTCCTGGTTGTTTAAGTCTTTCCACCACCTTTTACACTTAATGATGATTTAGGGGCCTTAGCTTGAGATCTGGGCTGTTTCCCTTTCGACGTATGGAGCTTAGCCCCCATCGTCTGACTGCCGGGAACACATGTTGGTATTCGGAGTTTGATTAGAGTCGCTACCCGAAGGCGCAAACTCGATTCAGTGCTCTACCCCCAACACATTATTTACCGACGCTAGCCCAAAAGCTATCTCGGAGAGAACCAGCTATTACCGAGTTCGATTGGAATTTCTCCGCTATCCACAACTCATCCCCGTGTGTTGCACGGCACGTGGGTTCGGCCCTCCACGAACTGTTACATTCGCTTCAGCCTGGTCATGGATAGGTCACCCGGTTTCGGGTTATGTGCGCGCCACCCTTTCCTTGCGGAAATAACGCGGATTAACGCTCGCTTTCACTCTGACTTCGTCCCGGAGGACTTAATCAAGCGACGCACATCACACTCGTTGGCTCATTCTTCAATAGGAACGCCATGACCGTCTTACGACGGCGCTGACTCCTTGTAAGTATACGATTTCAGATACTATTTCATTCCCCTTCCGGGGTGCTTTTCAGCTTTCCCTCACGGTACTTGTACACTATCGATCAGAACGTGTATTTAGCTTTGCCAGATAGTCCCGGCAGATTCCTACAGGATTTCACGAGTCCCGTAGTACTCAAGAACAGTAATCATAATGACGTAATATATTTCGCGTACAGGACTTTCACCTTCTTTGGTGTGACGTTCCAGTCACTTCCACTATATATTACATGGATTTCATTATCCGTTTTTTGAAGAAAACGACACTACCGTCTTACAACACCTATCTCTCGCAACGACTTCAATCTTTCGCATCCATTCACACACAGTCTTGCGACTCCATGCTTACAAACACTTCACGAGAGAGGTTTGAGCTGTTCCCTTTTCGCTCGCCACTACTAGGGGAATCTATTCGTTTCGCGTTTCCACACTACGTGCTGATCAGTTACCCGATCATGCAGCGTGAAAACGTTAAACGAAATTGTTTTTTCTTTTCCTCTGGCTACTGAGATGTTTCACTTCACCAGGTGCCCTCCTTGCAACTATGTATTGATTGCAAAGTGATGCGATATGAATCGCAACAGGTTTCCCTATTCGGATATCTTCGGATCAAAGGTTGTTTGCCACCTCCCCGAAGCTTTTCGCAGGCTACTACGTCCTTCATCGGCACGTTCTGTCAAGCCATCCTTCGTATACTCTTATTAGTATGCTCTACAACCACTCTTATTTAAGAGTGGTTCACTTCTTTGTGGTTTCTCTTATTCTGTTGATCTTCAATTGTAATGTTCGTGCGACCCTTGATGGGTTTACCGAAATCTGTGTGATTCAAGGATCTGTTCTGGCCTTGAGGCCAGAGCTGAGCTACGACGCGAGCGTCGGAACTCAGCTCTAGGTTCAAGTTGTGGTGGACACTTTAAAACCGCCTTGTGGGCGGTCTTCAGGCAACAAAATTGTTACGATGAAGATCGTCCCTTATATTTGGTTTGCGTTACATGTGAACATATCCCCTTGTTCTCCGTAAGCTCCTTCTCCTCTCCATCCCATCAGCGGACCCATCTTCATGTGGGTCGATCAGCCAAAGATTCTTGGGACAAAGAAGAAGAAACGTTTTCGATTTAAGTGGTGGAAGTTTAACCGAAGTCGAAAAGGCTGTCAAGGGCTCTTATCCAAAAAGAATCCACAGGGGAAAAGTTTGATTTAATCAAAAAAAATCATGTTTTTTGATCATCTGCAATGATTCATCCACATTCATTAAAACCCATAAT
>Ga0208953_1001979_pt1 | contig 10173 bp, 14 predicted proteins | sample RifOxyB2_FD_184033 | JGI IMG/M metagenome (GOLD analysis project Ga0208953, IMG submission 184033) | Groundwater microbial communities from Rifle, Colorado - Rifle Oxygen_injection B2 (SPAdes) | ecosystem: Environmental > Aquatic > Deep subsurface > Groundwater | place: USA: Rifle, Colorado... | reverse complement strand
CCGGCGGACGCGGCGGCGTCGAGCGACGGTATGTCGAAGTGCAGGTATCCTGGCTCCTTGGCAGACAGAGCCATCTGCTTCGGGTCCTCGTTGATCTTCAGGAACGACCTGCACGGGTGCGGGCAGCCGAAGCACGCGACGACCCTGTGTAGGAGCGACGAGAAACCGCTGTCCCTGGCCTTGTCCCAGTAGGACGCGAGGCCCGCACTCGGGCCCAGCCTCGATGCGTGGTCCGCGCGGAGCGCGAGGGAGGCCGTCATGTGTCCCTCGGAGTCTGAGACCTCGAGCTCGCCCATGCCCCTGAACGCGACCCCGACGAGTTTCCTGCGCCCGAGTTCGGCGCCCATGAACGCATCGTCCTCGCCGAGCCAGTGGCCGACGGAGATAGACGAGGCTTGGCGCATCGAATCCCCCCAGGGGCCGGCGGACACGACCTGTATCCTCCTGTCGCCTTGGTCGGTCCGTATCTTGTCGGTCCTCTCCCATGAGTCCATGGAAGCCATGGCTGGGGACGACACGAACTCGACGATGCCGTCCCTCGCCCAGAGATATCCGGGCTCAGGCGACTCGCCCTTGATGACGATGAAATCGAAACCAGCGAGCTTCAGCTCTACGCCGGCGAACCCTAGGAGTGGCATCGTCCCTTTGGCCGATGATATCAGTCCAGCGCAGGCCGCGGGCACGAGGCTCCCAGTCAGCAGCCCTGTGCCGAGCACCAGCGCGTCGCCGTGCTCCTTCCTGAGGGAGTCCGCCAACCGCACCGCTGAGCCCTTCATCAGGAGCTCCTCCGACAGCTCCTGCTCGGACGACTCCCCGGTCGAGAGGTCCACGACGCAGGCCCTGCCGTTGCACAGGTACATCTCAGACCACCACCGTGATGCACCCGGTCGGGCATACTTTGACGCACCTGGGGTCCCCGCCGCACAGGTCGCAAGGCTCCCTGAGAAGTATCGGCTTCGCGCCGGGGCCGCTGGAACCAGCACCCTGCTCGCCGCCTTGGCCCTCGGGCCTCGCGACGACGAGGCCCTCGTCCTGTGTCTTGAGGACGAGGCCGAAATAGTCCGCCTTGTCCTCGACATGGAGTATGATGCTCGAGCTCATCGGCGTCAGGGTCGAGTCCCTGTTCAGGCTGCATACGGTTTCGCAGAGGCCGCACGCGACGCACTTCAGGGGCTCAAAACCGAGTCTCAAGACCGTCACCGGATGCCTAGACCACGTTCTCCGATATGTCGGTGGTGACGCGGTCGCAGTAGATGCACCTGAGGGTGATCGGCTTCTTCGACTCGACGACGAACTCCGGCTCGACGGGTTCGTTCTTGTTCGTTATGCACCCAGGGTTCGCGCACTTCATGATGCCCACGATCTTCTGGGGCACCTCGACCACGAACTTCTCGGCCACGTTGAAGTCCCTGATGATGTTGATGGTCGCGTCGGGGGAGATGAGCGCGATCTTGTCGAGCTCCTTCGGGTCCAGCTCCCGGTCCTCGATCTTGACTATGTCCTTCCAGCCGGCCTTCTTGCTCGGCACATGCATCAGGACGCTCACTGTGGAGTTGACGTCCTCCTTGACGCCTATGATCCTGAGGACCTTCAGGGCCGTGCCGACCTGGATGTGGTCTATCACGGTGCCGTTCCTGATGGGCGTGACCTTGAACTCCTTCATTCGACCGCCCCCAGGACCATCGCGAGGAGGGCCATCCGGACGGGCACCCCGTTGAATGCCTGTTCGAAGTACTTCGCGTTCGGGGTCTTGTCCACCTCTGGGGATATCTCGTTCACGCGCGGGAGCGGGTGCATGACGATCATGTCCTTCTTCGCGTCCTTGAGCAGCGCGGGGTCGATCCTGAATGCGCCTGCGACCTTCTGGTACTCCGCGGGGTCTGGGAACCGCTCCTTCTGTATGCGGGTGACGTACAGGACGTCCGCGTCCTTGACCGCCTCGGCGAGGTCGGTGCCGCTCTTCGGCTTGATGCCCATGGACTGTATGTGCTTCAGATGCTCCTTCGGCATCTGGAGCGTGGGCGGGGCGACGAAGGTCAGCTGCGCGCCGAACATCGCCAGCGCCTCTGACAGTGAGTGCACTGTCCTGCCATACTTTAGGTCGCCGACGATGACCACATGGTTGCCGTCTATCTTGCCCTTCGACTCTCGGATCGTGAACAGGTCGAGCATCGTCTGCGTCGGGTGCTGGCCCGCGCCGTCGCCCGCGTTGAGCACCGGCTTCGTGGCGAAGTGGCCCGCGAGCCTCGCGGCGCCCTCCTGCGGGTGCCGGAGCACGATGGCGTCACAGTACGCGTCGACCATCCTGATCGTGTCCGCGAGGGTCTCGCCCTTGGCGACCGACGAGCCCTTGGGCTCGTCGAACCCAAGGCTCTTTCCGCCCAGGCGGGCCATCGCTGCTTCGAAAGACAGCCTGGTCCTCGTGGACGGCTCGTAGAACAGCGAACCGAGCACCTTCCCATCGAGGAGTTTGCTCTTCTCATCCCCCTTCGCGACCGGCAACATCCTCTCCGCGACGTCGAGGACGTGCTCGATCTGCGCCCGTGAAAAGTCCCGGATGGAGACGATGTCCATCCCCCTGAAACCTTCTGACATCATCCACCAAATCAGCTGGTGGCTTATAAGGTTTTCAGGACTCAAACGAGGTCGAAGTCGTCTATCGCCCCGCGCATGTTCTCGAACCAATCGTCGGCGCACCTTCGAAGGCGTTCCTTCAGCTGGGCCGGGGGCACAGCAGTGTATACGTGATAGTAGCCTCCCCTCTCGATCGTCTTGGTATCCCTGAAAGCGAGGCCCGACGTGACGAGCCTCTGCAGGGCGCGGTACACCGTGCTGCGGTCCTTCTTGAGGGACGGGGCGAGGTCGTCCGCCTTGAGGGGGCCCTGTTTGGCCAATCTCTTGTATATGAGGAGCTCGAAATCCGACAGGCCGTAGACACACTTGACTATGTCCCTGCAGGTAGCCTGGCCGGACAATATCTTCTGAGGCTCAACCATGTTGCACGGTATTGCCATTTTTATACTTAACCGTTATGACGTGCGACGCGGCCAGGTGTTTCCTCCGCGAACGTGAAAATGTTTATTAGTGAACAGTGTAATCGCATTTGCACGGTAATGACAATACCGTAGGAGTGGTCGGCGTGGAGAAGGATGTGACTCTCGACGCAAGGGGATTGATGTGCCCGATGCCGATAGTCCAACTGGCGAAGAAGGTTAAGGAACTCAAGTCCGGACAGGTGCTGGAGCTCTTGGCGGACGATGTGGGCGCTAGGGATGACGTCCCGGCCTGGTGCAACAGGACCGGGCACGCAATGGTCGGACAGGAAGAGGAAGGGAAACTCTTCCGGTTCTACATCAGGATAAAGTGAGAGGTGGATTGAATGGCAGACAGGTTCTGTATGGTCGTTAGCGAAGGCAGTTTCGACAAGGCGATGATGCCCCTGATCATGGGCAACACGGCCGCGAGCATGGGCATGGAGGTGCACGTCTTCTACACCTTCTTCGGCCTGAAGCTGCTCAAGAAGGGAATAAGACCGAAGCTTCCGGGCATGTGGAGGTTCTTCACCGGCATGATGGTGAAGAAGATGATGAAGCTCAATGTGCCGAACTACGAGGAGATGCTCAAGCAGGCAAAGGAGCTCGGAGTGAACTTCTACGCCTGCAGCACGTCCATGAGCCTCTTGGGCGTCAAGCAGAGCGACCTCATCGAGGGTACGAAGGTCCTCGGAGCGTCGAAGTTCCTCGACCTGGCAGCGGACTCCAAGGTGACGTTGTTCATAGGCTGAGGAGAGGTTGTAGGATGAAGACTGCATTCGTGGTCATAAGGTCACCCCAGGAGCTGGACCCGACTCATCTGATGCGCAGGGTCGCGGACCGGACCGATGCGAGCGTCATCCTGTTCGAGGATGCCGTCTACAACGCGCTGAGGAAGGAGCACGCGGAGCGCCTGGACAAGGCGGCCCACGAGATCCTCGTCGCGGCGGACGACCTCGAGGCCAGGGGTTTCTCGCAGAAGGACCTCAAGGCCGGCAAGGCCGTGCCGTACGAAGACATAGTCGACTGCATCATGGAGAGGACGGAGAGGACCGTCACGGTTTGAGGCGATCCCATGGCGAAGACGATGACTATACTCTGGAGATCCGGCTCGATGATGGCGATGGACGCCAACGTGGCGTCGAAGCTGGCGGCAGCGGCAAGAGCCAAGGGCTACAATGTCCGCATGTTCGGCTACGGCGAGGGCGTGACGGCGGTGAAGAAGGGGCAGAACCCGAAGAGGTTCCCCAACGTGGGGAACGAATTCGAGGCCCTCGGCAAGGATGGCGTCGAACAGGCGATATGCGAGACGTGCTATGCAGCCAGGGGTTTCGAGCGCGGCGAGGAGATACCCACCGCGAAGGTCGGGAGCCTGACGAACAATCTGTTCAAGTTCGTGTCCGAGTCCGACAGGCTCGTGACAATCGCGAGGTGACCACATGGCTGAATCCACACTCGTCTTGGTCATGAGGTCCCCGTACGGGCTCGAGGAGGCATTCGCTGGCCTGAGGCTGGCGCTCGCGATGGCCGTGAACGGCATGAAGACATCCGTCGTGCTCGCAGAGGACGGAGTCTACAACGCGCTCGCGTCCCAGAAGGCCGAGGCGGTCAAGATGCCGTCGAACATGGACGCGACCAAGGAGTTGTACGACTTCGACGTGCCCGTGTACGTCGTGAAGGAGGACCTCGATGAGCGCGGAATATCCGAGTCGATGCTCTTCGAGGGGCTCAAGGTCGTGCCCGCATCCAAGATAAAGGAACTCGTCGAGGAGCACTCGGTCGTCACCTCGTTCTGAAAACACGTCCTCAAAACCCTTCCCTTCGATTTGTTTTATTACCCCCCAGACGATGACATCCCGTGCGATTCGAGATACTTGAGCGCGACGGGCTGGCCAGGACCGGGGTCCTCGAGATAGACGGCGTGAAGCACAGCACCCCCGCGATGGCTTATGCCGTCGACAGGATTCCAGCTGGGCTCGGAGTGGGCATGCGAATGTCGCCATCCGGAGCTGCTGGCAAGGGAGACCTCAAGGTCCCCGCATCCGGGTTCCGCCCTGACGGTGCAGGCACCGAAGTGGATGGAACCCTCGACCCGTGGTTCCGAGGATCCCCTTACGCGGACCCCCGTCCCGAGGGCGGATTCGCGGTGCTCGACGGCATCGTGAAGTCGCTGCTCGACTCACCCAGGTTCGTCGAGGCCATCAAGAAGACGAAATCCGGCCCCGACCTCCTCAAGCCGATGTTCTGCTCGCTCGCTGGGATGCCTCACAGGCTCGCCCTCCTCGCATACTGCGGCGTGGACGTGTTCGACTCCATACCACTAATCATGGCATCGGAGACCGGGAGGTATCTGACCACCTCGGGTCCGCTGGACTACTCCGCCCTGAAACATCTGCCTTGCGCGTGCGAGGCGTGCCGCTCGGGCACTAGGGACAAGGAGGAACTCCTGAGGCACAACATCGCGACCGCAGAGGCGGAGCTGAAGCTCGTGTCCCACATGATCTCCCAGGGGAGGCTCAGGGAGCTGGCCGAGATTAGGGTCAGGGCCGATCCTTGGCTGGTCCAGGACCTGAGACTCATGGACATGGGTGCGTACGATCTGCAGGAGATGCACGCCCCGGTCAAGGGCGCCGCGTTCCATGCCGGATCCAAGGAGTCGCTCCTCAGGCCGGAGATCGTGAGGTGGCAGAACCGGCTCAAGGAGAGATACAGGCGCCCCGAGGGCGCCTCCGTGCTCCTGCTGATACCTTGCTCCGCGAAGAAGCCCTACTCTCTGTCGAAGTCCCACATGCGATTCCGGGATGCCGTATTCTCGAGCGGGCGGGCGCCGCTCGTCCACGAGGTCATCGTCACCTCGCCCCTCGGGCTCGTCCCGAGGGAGCTCGAGCTCTTCTACCCCGCCCAGGACTACGACATCCCAGTCACGGGACACTGGGACAGGGACGAGCAGAAGCTCGCCCAGGACATGGTCTCGTGGCTCGTCGGGACTCAGCGGTACGACCTCGTGATATCCCATCTAGGGGACGAGAGGGACGCCGTCGCCGGCGTGCTGGGGGAGCACATGGACACGTCCGGGGGAGACCCAGGTTCCAGGTCGAGCCTCGACCTGCTCGAGCAGACCCTGAGGGAGCATTGTCCCGAGACGAGGGACGCGAGGAGAGGCGGCAGGGCGTTCGAGGACCTACGCTCAATCTGCAGGTTCCAGTTCGGTAGCGCGGGGGACGAGCTGTGCGCAGGGGCGGATTCGTTTGGCAGGTGGCCGTTCGTCAAGGTCGTCAGGGGCGGGTCCCAGCTCGGCATGCTGACCCCGGACCGGGGCATGGTATCACTTACGGTGGATGGCGCACAGGCGCTCGCGCGCTCGGGCGCGTACTGTGTGGAGATCGAGGACTTCAGGCCGAAGGGGAACCTCTTCGCCGTCGGAGTGGAGGATGCCAGTCCCGAGGTGAGGGTCGGAGACGATGTCGCCGTCGTGCATGATGGTGACGTCAGGGCCGTCGGGGTGGCGAGGATGTGTGCTGCCGAGCTGCGCATCGCGCAGAGGGGCGAGGCGGTCCACATAAGGCACGCGGCGTGAGGGCATTTTCGCTTTGCCAGACTACTTTCGTGCACCTCTGGGTGCGAGCTTATTAACCCAGGTTTCCCGTAGAGTGTTCTGCGAAGGTGAAGTGAATGGTTGATGCGGATCACTACAGCTGGGAAGAAGTATACGACCTGCTCGGATGCGAGTCCGAGATCGAGGCAGTCGCTGACTATTAACGCCATCCCGGATAGGTAGGATTGGATGCTCCCGCCTACCTATCAACCCGGGATCCGTATCACGGGGCCGTCGCAGACCGGATTGTCGCGGTGGCAACTATTTTAATCGGGTCGTGCAATGACACACGGAAACCTTACAAGGTCGATGCGATGATCACAGAACCTTGCTGTCCCGGCAGGACCGTCACGAAACGCATATCCATTGGCGGACGCGAGATAGGCATAACAGGCCTCGACGATGTTCTCGACGCAGGGTTCAGGCTCGGACTGTCTCATGAGACAGCCATAAGAGATGCCATGATGAGAGAGCTCAGGGAACGCAACTACGTCCCGCGAGGGGCCGAGAAGGAGTACGAGGACGGCATCTGGGCGGCATTCTCAGAGGTCAGGGACCGCCGCATGAAGGGCCTGTCCGACCGCGAGCCGACATGCAGGTGCGGAGAGACGGGGCCAGGAGGGAACTGACATGGGCGAGAAGTATCACGGGATTCCCAGAGAGGAGATACAGTGGTTCCCGACAATCGACCGTGAGAAGTGCACAAAGTGCGGTGTATGTGTCGAGTTCTGTCACCAGAATGTGTTCTCATGGGTGGACGACGACCCTTCGGTGTCCAATCCGTATGGATGCATCGTCGGCTGCACTGGCTGCGAGGGCAGGTGCGAATCGAAGGCCATATCGTTCCCTGGCATGAGGAAGATTACCGAAGAGCTCAGGAAACTCAAGACCAAGTACTCTGAAAAGGGACCGTGATACCCTGCAGGAGCCGATCCCCGAGCCCAGCAGTTGTCCGTTGCCGGGGAAGAGATTGTCCTTCTTGAACGAGTTCCTGACGGCCTGGATATTCATCGCAATGGCCATCGGCGTCGGCATAGGATATCTCTATCCGGGCATCGCGGATGTGCTGGACTCGATGCGGATAGACACGGTTTCTCTGCCAATAGCGATCGGCCTCCTCGTGATGATGTATCCGCCGCTCGCGAAAGTGCGATACGAGGAACTGGGCAAACTGAGGGAGGCGAAGAAGATGTTCGGGACATCCCTCTTGCTCAACTGGGCCGTGGGACCCGTCCTCATGTTCGTGCTCGCCTGGACGTTCCTCCCCGAGCCAGATATGGCGCCCTATCGATGGGGGCTCATCCTTGTCGGCCTCGCGAGGTGCATCGCAATGGTGCTCGTGTGGAACATGCTCGCCGAAGGCGACTCCGAGTACTGCGCGGTGCTAGTCGCAGTCAACTCACTGTTCCAGATTGTGATGTACTCCGTGCTCGCGTACTTCTTCATCACGGTGATGACACCTGTCATCTCCCCATCCGCCGAGGTCCTAGTGGTCGACATCAGCATGGTCGACATCGCCAGAAGTGTGCTCATCTTCCTGGGCATCCCGTTCGCCGCGGGCGTCACCAGCTGGTACCTGTTGCGGCGCAGGAAAGGAAGCGAGTGGTACGACAGAGTGTTCGCGCCCAAGATCAGTCCTCTCGCGCTCATTGGCCTGCTGTTCACGATTGTCATCATGTTCTCGCTGCAGGGAGAGCACATCATAGAGAATCCGTTCGATGTCGTCCGCATAGCGGTCCCGCTGGTGACCTACTTCCTCCTCATGTTCTTCATCAGTTTCGCTCTGAGCCATAGGCTCGGGCTCACCTACGCCCAAGGGGCCACTCAGTCGTTCACCGCAGCCAGCAACAACTTCGAGCTCGCCATCGCGGTGGCGGTGGCCACGTTCGGCATCGCCTCCCTGGAGGCGTTCGCGACGGTGATAGGCCCCTTGATGGAGGTGCCAGTCCTGATAGCCCTCGTGAACGTGTCCCTCTGGATCAAACGCAAGTACTACGACCAGCTCGGGATGCCTGTTCGCCGCAGGCTCAGCTCAGCGCAAAAGGATTAATTAGGCCGAGGGTGATTGGGGCCCAGCGGGATAGCTGGGATGCACTAGTGGCATGGCTGTCGGGACAGCTTGCCACATCTGCGCGCAGTACCTGACCAGGGTACACGCCATGACGAACTACGGACCTGGTTTGAGGGCACTGGCAGTGATGTCAGGAGGCTATACGACCATGAAAGACCTTAAGCGAGCCGAAGGCCTGCCGGCTCGCGTTTTCGTTGTGGATGACGAGGACTTCATACGTGACCTGTACAAGGACATGTTCGAGTCCCGGGGGCACACGGTGTTCTCGGCCAGGAGCGGTGACGAGGCCGTGAGACTGATCCGGAGCATGCCCTCGAAACCCGATGCCATCATAATGGACCACAGGATGCCTGGCAAGGACGGCATCGAGACGACGAAGGAGATCAAGACCATCGACCCGAGCATCCCGATCATATTTTCCAGTGCGGACGAGACCGTCCGGGAGCAGGCCATCAGGGCAGGGGCCGTGTCGTTCTGGACAAAACCGTTCCCCATAGCAATGCTCATAGACGCGACCATGGACATCGTGAACGCCAGGAAGAGGCTCTACTGAGGCCTACTCCATCTTGTACCGCAGCAGCCCTGCGACCCCGCCCAGCGATTCCAACCTGCGGCCGGCTTCGTGCATCGAACTGATGATTGCGAACTCGCCCCTCGCATCCTCGACCGACCTGAGCAACCTCTCGACCGATGGAGTCCGTACCTTCGTGTCCAGCACAAGCAGGAGACGCACCGCCCCCGCGGAGACAGCGTTGGCGACCGAGGCCTCGCCGTATGCGAACATCCCGTCCTTGCCTATCTCGGCGAACAGTTCCTCGACCATGTGTGTCTCGTGCGCCACGCGCGTGTCGTCCAGCAGCTTGCCCGCGACACCTCTCTTCATCAGCTCGTTTATGCCAGCCATGCCAGCCTGACCCGTGGAGTGGATCGACAGGGACGGGGCCGCCTCCGGCATCTTCTCCCGGATGCGCTTCGAGAGGGCCTCCTTGAGGAAACCAGGGCCGAGCACGATCAACGGCTCGTCCTTGTAGATCGACCTGAGCTTATCCACTACCTCGTCCAGGTACTCGACCTCGTTGGGCTTCGCGTCGTACATCTTGCCCCCAGGGTTGCGAGTTATCGTGGCGTGCTCCTTGAGCCCGTACTCCCTCGCAGCAGCCACGACGGCTTCGGTGTCCTCGATGGATACGAACACGATCGAGGGTTTCTCGGCGGCCGCCACAGACCGCTTGATACGGTCGAAGTGGTGGGACCGCCACACCGGCTTGACGATGGTGATGTCATCCCCTGGGGACAACATGAGGGTGTGATGCTCGCCGATGTCCTGTGGGCCGGACACTATCTTGCCGAGTATCCTGAGCCTGTCGTCGGACTCGTGGAACTCGACCCTCTCGACACTGATGCCGAGCCGCATCCGCACCTTCTCCATCCTCTCGGTGCGGAGCTTGTCAGACAGCTCCTCCTTGCGCCGGAAC
>Ga0208953_1001970_pt1 | contig 10220 bp, 9 predicted proteins | sample RifOxyB2_FD_184033 | JGI IMG/M metagenome (GOLD analysis project Ga0208953, IMG submission 184033) | Groundwater microbial communities from Rifle, Colorado - Rifle Oxygen_injection B2 (SPAdes) | ecosystem: Environmental > Aquatic > Deep subsurface > Groundwater | place: USA: Rifle, Colorado... | reverse complement strand
AAGTACTATTTCTTTTTTATATTTTTCTTTACAAATGCTTACAGAAGAACACGTTAGACAAACCATACCAGAAGGACCATCATGTGAAAAAATTTCAGCAATAACAAAAGAGATTCATAGACAATTACAAGAATTAATTACCGTATTATCAACGGAAGAGGCATCAAAACCAGAAGCAAAATCAGAATCTGCAAAAGAAGTACAAATTTCTGACTCAACAATTCAAAAAACAATAAAAGATTTCCGCACAGAACCTAGCTTAGAAACAATTTTAAAGAAATTAAGAGAAGATGATAAACAACAATTATCTCCAAAAGCCGCAAAAAAAGCGGCTAGACTAGCAACAGGCATTGGTCAAGCGATAGGAGAACTAATGAACTTAAGATATGAAGCTTATGGCTCTATCTGGCAAGCGAAAGATAAAGACAGTGAAAAATTAACTCAAGCAGAAAGTCACCTAAATAGAATAGATGAACTAACTGGTCGTTGTGATGATCCTCGTTATGAACATTCAACAATCACACCAGCTATTTTTGAAGCTTTAAAATTATTATTAACCACAATTATTGATAATCAAGAAATTAGATCTGCCGTGGTAGAAGAAACTGGAGATAAATATTTTCCCTGGAAACTTGCTTATATGATTCAAGGAATCATAGTTATGATAAACGCACCAGAAAATTTATCTGAATTAGAAAAAAAAGGCTCAGATTTAAGAAGAGAACATGGTGAAATTGGTCGAATAAGATCATTAGAAACTGATTTAGAACGTCAAACAGATGCTGGCACAAGATACGCAAAATATTCTACAAGATTATCTCAATTGAGAGAATGGGATTCACAGGCTCTAGCTTTAGTTAATGAAGCTTATACTGCTACTAAAGAAGTATCAGATATGTCTTTAAAAGAATTAGCTATGAGAGCGCAGATTGGAGTTAATTTTGAACAAGCAAAAAAAATTATAGAACAAACCCTAGCATATACACAACCAGGAGCTAGTAATTTTAGAAATCGAGCAAAAAGAGAAACCAATAAGCAATTTCGTCCTTCTGACAAAGTATATCTTTATCGAAAGTTACAACAACGAACTAGAACCAAACATGTTGATCCTAAATCACAACCAGCACAATCAGCAATATTTAAGAACTGGGAAAAAGAAATATTACCAATAATCGAAGCAATTACAAAAGAAATTCCTGGTTTTTCTCCTTTAAACGAACATTTAAAAAATGGCACGATTGTTGCTGTGGATTCTGGAACACCTGAAACTATGTCCAATCCATTAGGAACAACTTTTTCAAGATTTTCCAAAACTAAAGGCGGATATGATAGATTAGAAGTTTCCGTCCATGAACTTGGAGGCTTAGCGATGTATGCCGCCGAAATTGGTAAAATGATAAAAAAACTACCAGAAGATCAAAGAAGTTATTATTGGTATGCCATAGGCGAATGGGTATTTGAACTAATAGGTAACTTATTAAAAGATTACGTGAAAACTCCAGAATTTTATAAAAAATTTAAAAAACAATTCCCAATTTTAAAAAAATTCCAACATGTATTTGCCTCACCAGAATTAAATAAAGATATAGAAAGCTTCAAATTACGATTCAGAGCTTGTTATGCCATATATGATTTAATCATTTCCTGTAAAAAACCCGAATTACTTCTAGAATTCTGCCAAAATAATGAAACAAAATTCAAAAAAAGTGAGCTTCTTGAAGAATATAAAGAAAAACTTGATCAATTAACCCCTGGACAAGTATGGTATATTATTAGCGAAACTTTATTAGGTTATGATATCCCATACGAAGACGAAAGACTTGAATATCAGCATATCGCTAATGTGAATATGCCATTTGTGATTATCCTTCAACGTGAATTCTATAAATTACAAATGACTTCAGCTGTAAGAAATCCATTCGAAATGATTGCTAAACTAACAACACCTGGTTTGCCACTAAGTGGAAAAGTAGCTTTTGCTTTAGGCGACGAAGAAGAGATTGATGATTTTCTACCTCCTTTAGAATGCTATAGATCATTAGCCGCATAATTAAACCTTTTAACCTTTGAATAACCTCATCCTCATCGGCATGCGAGGTAGTGGTAAAACTGCCATGGGTCAACTCTTAGCTAAAAAACTCAAGCGCCATTTTTTTGACCTTGATCAAGAAATTGAGAAACAAGCTGGTCAAACTATTAATGAAATAGTCGAAATTCATGGCTGGCCGCATTTCAGAAAATTAGAAGCAAAAATCTGTAAAGAATTTGGAGAAAAAGAAAATCTAGTAATCTCTTGTGGTGGCGGAGTTGTTGAGAACGATGAAAATATTAAAAATTTGAAAAAAAATGGAAAAATAATTTTCTTGAAAGTTCCTATATCGCTTTGTGCGCAGAGAATTAAAAAATCTCAAAATCGTCCTTCTTTAACCGGCAAGAATTTCCTTGAAGAATTAAACGAAATTTGGGAAAGAAGAAAAGAAAAATATCTCAAAGCCGCAGATTTCATCATGGAAGACGAAAAAGATATTTCAAAAGAAAAAAGAGTTGAAAAAATATTTCAAACTATTTCGTTACTGTAGGCTCTCCATCATCATTTTTCCCGCCAGAATTTCGGGCTGGCATTTCTAATTTTCCTTTTTCCTCAATCGTTGCCATATCATTCGCTTTTACAAAATCTTGCGAAACTGTATATAAATTCTCTCCTATATACAAAATTCTTCGAATTTCTTTGGCGTAATCTGCATACCAATATCCATCATAATTCTCAAATTCATTATCTTCGAAATGAGTAATTTTACCTTTTAAATCAAATCCATTCTCTAAATCTAAATTATAAACATATGCCCCCTGAAAAGTTAATTTTCCACTATCCCAAGCATTTTCAGGAGTGGCATCATATTCGTAAACGGTAATTGGGAAAGCCAATAAATTTTTTGATTTATCAAATAACAAAGCCTTATGATCATACAAAACCTCACTTTCAGTTCCCCTATCACCAATTTTTTCAGAAAAAAGCTCTTTTGGATTATTTAGATCTGTAATATCAAAAAGTGAAATCTTCACACCTTGATACCAAGCGAAATCTATTCCGCGCCTTTCTTGCAAATTTTCTTCAGCCGCGACCGCATCTTTACCGAATCCAATTAAATGATTTTCATCATAAGGATGGAGATAATCACTGTAACCAGGGATTTTTAACTCACCTAAAATTTTAGGATCATACGGATCAGAAATATCAAAAACAAAAAGCGGATCGATTTTCTTAAAAGTTACCATATATCCTCGATCACCCAAAAATCGAGTAGAATAAATTTTTTCACCTTTAGCAATATCCTCAATTGATCCTGTAATTTCCATTTTTTCTGCTTCTAAAATATATAAATTATTTCTAGAAACATTATCTGGATTCCAAATATCCCCGGCTGTTGTCGCAATTCGAAAATATCCATTGTGTTCATCCATACTGAATTGATTTAAAATCGTACCTGGAACTTTTGCCCTAGCTTCATATTCAATATTTTTAGGTTGCAACGAATATCTATAAACTAAAGTTTTCGCATTACTAAAATCAAAATAAAAATCACCATACTCATAATTTGTACTAACTACATATAAATTGTCTTTTGAAGCATAAATATTTTCACTATCACCAATCATTACCTCAGATTCAATTGCATCAGAACTACGAAGAGGAATAGCGGAAATAATCAAATAATTCACTCCCCTTTCTCTTGGGAAATAAACAATACCGTTACAATCAGTCAAATATTTCTCTTCTCCTTCCAAAGAATCTTTATAGCGAGGAAGAAGTTCTTCAATATTCATATCTTCAGGAAGGCTATAAAGATATTGACTCTTATTCAAGACTAAATATAAAGTATCATCAACTTTTCTGGAATCACTATAATTACCATCAAGCTCAAAACTCCTTTTCAGTGTCGGATTGCTTTGATCTTTAATATCATAAATATAAACCGCAGTTCTATTTTGATGAAAATACGGTAAATATATTTCACCTTCGAACCCATAATCAAACACTTCCTGATTATAAATATTTCCCAAAACTACTAACAAATCATCATCTAAATACATTTCATAAGGATAAAAAGAACTATTTTCAAAAGTAATAATAGATGTTTCCGCAAGCTTGCTCGCTGGATAGGCCTCAACAATTCTTACCGTATTGTCTTTCAAAATATAAATATATTTCCCGTCATTTTTTACAATATCTCCTTCATCAACTCCCTGCACCTGCACGTTAGTTTCTGAATAATCATCACTACCTTCAGACGAAACCTCTGATTTTTCAGCGCTTGAAGAATCTACTGCTCCCTGAAGCGATACCGATTCTTCAATAACATAAGCATCAAATCTTTCTTGCAAGAAAAAATCTTTTAATTCAGAGCAAGAATTAATTTTGATAGGAACCCCGGAAAGTTCTTCATATTTTAAACTAGCTAAATCAATTTTATTTTCTTTAAGCCTCCAAATTACTTCTGCCATCTCACCTCGATAAATATCTTTATCTAAATCAGAAATTGAAGTCGGGATAGCATTTTTTTCAGCAATTGATTCAACAAAATTTTTATACCAAAGTTCATTTTTATTAGCTTCTTTAGCGATATTAAAAGCTTTTGCCACCACTTTACTCGCTTCAGCAAAATTTATATTTGCCTCTGGCCGAAAAAACCCATCTGAATAGCCAGCCACAATCTTTTTTGCATATGCATAACAAACATATTTCGCGAACCATTCGGTTTTTACATCAGAAAAACAATTTTCCCCTTTAATCTGATCATCTTCGGCGATTGCTTCTATTACTATTTTCAAAAATTCCGCCCGATTAATTTTATTTAAAGATTTAAATTCACCATCTTCATAACCGCCAATAACTCCAAAATCTTTTAACTCCGAAATCGCCGTAAAACTAGGATCATCATAATTAAGATCAGGGAAAGCTAATGTTTCCGCTGAAAAAGATGTTGTTGGAATCCAAAAAATCGAAGTAATTAAAAACACTTTAAATAAATTTTTCATAATAGAAAATTAAAAACTAAATAAATAATTCACGTGAAATATTATACCTATTTCTATTAAATAGAACGAGAAATTGCCAAAACCGTTACAAAAATCATTTGATATCTGACAAGAGTTAATGTATAAAAAATTTGTTAAAAATTAATTTCTATTATTTAAAATAACAAATATGAAAAAACTTTTTATAACTATAATTGTAGTTAGTTTATTATTAGCCTCAAATATTTCTATTGCTTCTGCTGTAGTCGTACCAGGAGTAGAAAATAACGTGAAATGTTATTTATTCTTAAATAAATATGGGGATCAAATAGAACAAGCTATAGAAAATCTTACTGGGAAAGATCTTTCAGAAGGCGCTTCAACAATTTGGTGTACTAGAGAATAAAGTTTCTAAAATTCCATTTTAACTTTTCAAAATATTTAAAATCCATTAGATTATTAATGTTTTTTAAATTTTTAATTATCTAAAATGTCTGAATTTTCATTTGATATCGTTTCCGAATTCGATTTACAAGAACTTAAAAACGCTCTTGATCAAACTAGAAGAGAAGTATCAACAAGATATGACCTTAAAGATTCAAAGATTGAAATTGAATTAAATGACACTGAAATCACTTTCAATGTTGCCAATGAATATCAAGTTGAAGCAGTAAGAGGAGTCTTGATACAAAAATTAGTAAATAGACAAATTTCAGCAAGGATTTTTGGAGAACAAAAGACTGAAGCTGTAGGCGGAATGAGATTTAAACACGCAATTAAATTAATCAAAGCTCTTGATCAAGAAAATGCAAAGAAAATCTCCAAATATTTAAGAGATAATTTCCCAAAAGCCAAAGGGACAATTGAAGGATCAGCCGTAAGAGTTAAATCAAAAAGCAAAGATGAACTTCAAGCAATTATGAAAGCAATAAAATCTTTGGAAGAAATTAAAATTTCCCTACAATTTGTGAATTATAGATAAATCTTTTTTCTTTCTCCTTTGTCCTTAATCTTAAAAACCATCGGCGCTATTCTCTACCGGATTGAAAATAATCAAATCCTTTATTTACTTTTACAATATCCAGACAAAGCCTGGGGATTCCCAAAAGGGATTCAAGATACAGGGGAAACTTTTGAACAAACTGCCAAAAGAGAAATTTGGGAAGAAACTGGTATAAAAAAGCTTGAACTTGATACAAATCATAAATTTGAATTTGATTATTTTTGTTTTTATGACGGTATCAAACATCACAAATTTGCTACATTATTTTTAGCCAAAACAGAAGATAAAAAGGTAAAAATTTCACATGAACATTTAAATTTTGAATGGTTAAATTTTGAAGACGCTTTACAAAAATTAACTTATGATAATAATAAAAGGATTTTAAAACAAGCACAGGAAATCATTGACAAAGAAAAACTAGGCCAATAGTATAATTTTGTTCAGTTTTTTTATAAAATTCACCAAAATGATTCATACTATTTTAACGTTCCCAAAGGATCCTTTAATTGATGCTAAAGGGATAAGCTTGCTAGCTGATGCTAAAGAATTTTTAAAAATTAAAACAATTTCTGAAATCAGATGCGTAAAAAAGTTTTATCTTGAAGGAATAAATGAAAACGAATTGCAGATTTTAAAAGATAAACTACTTGTTGAAGAAGTTTGGCAGGACCACAAAATTAATCAAGATTTTTACGAAAATCATCATTACAAAGTAGAAGTAGCCTACAAACCAGGCATGATGAATCCCGAAGTCCAAAGCATTCTTGATACTGCTCATGCTCTTAACATAACAAATTTAATCGCGGCTGATACTGGTTTTGTTTATTATTTTTACGGAGATAATTTGGATCAAAATGAAATTACCGCAGTTATAAATAAATTAGTAATGAATACAACAATTGAAGAAATAAGGATTCAGACACCAAAAACTTTAGTCTTATCAGGACAAACTGGAGAAATAAAAACTATACCAGTTAGAAACATGACTGATGAACAATTAATGGAACTTTCCAAAAATACTTTATTTTTGACGCTTGAAGAAATGCGTACTATTCAAAGTTATTTTAAAAATATTGCACGTGATCCTTATGATGCTGTCACAAAACTTTTAACGCAAAACTTATTATTGATGGAGTGGAAAAAGAATCTTTATTTAAAAGACTCAAAAATGCTACAAAAGAGATCAATCATAAAAACGCAGTTTCAATTTTTGTTGATAATTCAGGGGTGTGGAAATTTGATGATAAATATGGAATCTGTGGAAAAGTAGAAACCCACAATTCTCCATCTGCTCTTGATCCATTTGGCGGAGCGGCAACTGGCTCGGGTGGCGTTTTCCGAGATGTAGCTGGCACAGGACAGGGGGCGAAAGTAATTGCCTCAACCGATATATTTTGCGTTGGCTTACCTGATTGTTCTGAATCTGATATTCCTGAAGGTTGCAAACATCCACGATTTATACTTAAAGGCGTAGTAAGAGGAGTTTCCTATTATGGGAATCCGATGGGTATACCAACTCCTAATGGATCAGTTCATTTCCATCAAGATTTTCGTTGCAAACCAAGTATTATAGTTGGATCTTACGGTTTAATTGAACTTAATAAAGCAATTAAAAAAGCACCTAATTCTGGTGATCTAATTTTAGTTATTGGAGGCAAAACAGGCCGTGACGGCATACATGGAGCAACTTTCTCCAGCGCGGAAATGACCGCAGAAACAGCAACTGTGAATTCAACTGCTGTACAAATCGGTAATCCCATTGAAGAAAAGAGAACTTTTGACGCGATTTTAGAATTAAGCCAAAAAAATATGATTAATGCCGTAACTGATTGCGGAGCCGGAGGATTTTCATCAGCTATGGGGGAAATGGGCGAAAAAACCGGCGCTCATGTAAAACTTGAAAAAGCACCTCTTAAATATACTGGTCTTGCACCATGGGAAATTTTTATCTCCGAAAGCCAAGAAAGAATGGTAATAGCTATTGACCCAAAAAATTTAACGAAAGCGAAGAAAATTTGTGAAAAATATTCGGTAGAAAGCACAGTTTTAGGAGAATTCACTGGTGATCAAAGATTATTAGTCACTTATAAAGACAAAACTCTTTGTGATTTACCAATGGAATTTGTACATAAAGGACTTAATCAAATGATAATAAAAGGGAATTTTATCCCCTCAAATTTCAAAGATCCAAATGAAAATGAACTGCAAAAAGATAATTATACAGAAAGCTTAAAAAAAGTTCTCGCGCATTTAAATGTTTGTTCAAAAGAACCAATAATTCATAGATATGATTACAATGTTCAAGGAACAGCAGTACAAATGCCTTTATCTGGAAAAACACAAAGCGCACCAAATAATTGTAGCGTGCTTGAACCAATTCCTGGAAATGGGAAAGGAATGATAATTTCGCATGGCCTAAACCCGATTTTAAACAAAATTGATCCATATTTAGGTTCAAAATGGGCAATTAATGAAGCCATTGCCAATGCAATTTGCCAAGGAGCAAATCCTGAAGATATGGCTCTCATCGATAATTTTATCTGGCCGAAGCCTAATAACAAATTTATTGCTGATTTAGACAAATCAATTTCTGCTTGCGTCGAACTTTCCAAAGCTTTCAATATGCCATTCGTATCTGGCAAAGATAGTTTAAGTTCAACTTACACCAATAAAGCCACTGGAGAAAAAATCCATATTCCGCCAGTTTTATGCGTTTCAACTTTTGGAGTAGTTGACGATATTAACAAAACTATTTCTTCTCCATTTAAAAAAGTAGGAAATAAAATTGTATTAATTGGCGAAACAAAACCTGAAATGGGTGGATCAATTTATTATGATATTTTAGGATATCTTGGTTCAAAAGTTCCAGATATTGATAATCAAGTCGCCTTAAAAACTTACCAAGCCATTCATCAAGGAATCAAAAACGGACTAATCAAATCTTGCGCGGACATCTCAGAAGGCGGTCTCGCTTCCGCAATTACAGAAATGTGCTTCGGCGAACTCTTCGGAGCCGAAATACAAATTTCCCAATTCCAAATCGGTAATCCTCAATTACTTTTTTCTGAATCTCCTGCTCGTTTTATATGCGAAATTACAACTAAAGACTTTGAATCTTTAAAACAAATCTGCGGAGAAATTTTTTGTGAAATAATTGGTGAAATTACCGATACAGGAGAAATTATTTTTAAAAATGAAGAAAAAACTTTAATCAAAGAAAAAACTGGAAATCTGCTAAAAACCTGGCAAAAGCCGATGAAAAAGATATTTGGATAAGAAGAATTTTGCTTATTTTAAAATAAAGATATATACTATGATATATATCAATTAAATTTATAACATGCAAACTGCAAAAATATTTACAAATGGACGTAGTCAAGCGGTAAGATTACCAAAAGAGTTTCGATTTGATGATAAAGAAGTTTATATTAATAAAATTGAAAATATGGTAATTTTAATTCCAAAAGAAAATAAATGGGATTTAATGAGAGAAAGCTTAAGCGGATTCTCTGAAGATTTTATGCAAGAACGAAATCAACCTATGGATTTACAAATTAGACCTTCATTATAATTAAAATAATTAAATACACCAAACTATGGCATATTTGCTAGATACAAATATTTGCATTTATTTAATAAATAAAAAAAATTATAAATTAATTGATAAATTTGAAGAGATAGATAAAGAAAATATTAATATTTCAGCTATTACTGTCAGCGAACTGGAATATGGAATAACAAAAAGCCAATATCCAATAAAAAATCGTTTAAATTTAAATAAATTTCTCGTTCCTCTTAATATTTTACCTTATACAGATAATTCTGCAAAAATTTACGGTGAAATTAGAGCATTTTTAGAACGAAAAGGACAAATTATTGGAGCGATGGATTTACTTATAGCCGCTCATGCACTGTCACTAAATTTAACTTTAATAACAAACAATGAAAAAGAATTTAAAAGAATCCCAAGTTTGAAAGTTGAGAATTGGGTGTAAATACACTCAACCGTTTATAAAATTCAAAATATAAATGAAACGTTTTAGTATTATCTAACATCAATCAAGTATATTGCATTCATCTTTAGCTTCTTCATCCCCACTTGGATTATAACCATCAGGGGAAACTGTTTTTGGTAAAGGGGCTGTTTCTCTTCTTAGACCACACTCATCTAAATACTCATTATCTAACTCTTCCTCTTCCA
>Ga0208953_1001965_pt1 | contig 10267 bp, 9 predicted proteins | sample RifOxyB2_FD_184033 | JGI IMG/M metagenome (GOLD analysis project Ga0208953, IMG submission 184033) | Groundwater microbial communities from Rifle, Colorado - Rifle Oxygen_injection B2 (SPAdes) | ecosystem: Environmental > Aquatic > Deep subsurface > Groundwater | place: USA: Rifle, Colorado... | reverse complement strand
GAAAAAATGGGTAATTGGATTAATTGGTATAACACTAAACGTTTCCATTGGGGGCTAAATTTAGAGACTCCTGTGGATTATTTAATCAATAATGGCTATGTTGTCCAATATGTGGTGAACTAATACATGAGTTGCATTATTGTTTCGCTTTCTGTTATGATTATATTATTAAATTAATAATTTTAATGTCATAGAATTTTGATTGTGTATGCTATTTAATTCTCTTCATTTTTTAATATTTTTTCCTTTAGTTGTTGTTCTGTATTTTAGTATTCATCATAAATACAGGTGGATTCTTTTGCTTGTTTCCAGTTATTACTTTTATATGAGCTGGAAAGCTGAATACATAATCTTGATTATTATTTCTACTTTAATTGATTATTTTGTAGGATTGAAGATAGAACAAACCGATAATCAGAGCAAAAGAAAGAGATATTTAATATTCAGTCTGGCATCTAATTTGGGCATCTTGTTTTTGTTTAAATATTTTAATTTCTTTTCAGATTCATTTCGTGTCCTATTGGCGCAATTTTCTATACCGTTTAATGAAATGCATCTGCAGTTCTTGTTGCCGGTGGGTATTTCTTTTTATACTTTTCAAACCCTGAGTTATACCATAGATGTGTATCGCCGAAAAATAAAAGCAGAGAAGCATTTGGGAATATTTGCGGTGTATGTTTCATTTTTTCCGCAGCTTGTGGCGGGGCCGATTGAGCGGGCGCAAAATCTTTTGCCACAATTCAAAAAAGAAAATTTTTTTATTTATGATCAAGTGATAAGCGGTTTGCGTTTTATGCTTTGGGGATTTTTTATGAAGCTGGTTATCGCTGATCGACTCGCCATCGTGGTTAATCAGGTTTATAATAATCCTTCAGGGTATACAGGACTGCCCATATTGCTTGCAACTTATTTATTTTCATATCAGATATATTGCGATTTTGCCGGTTACTCGCTGATTGCCATCGGCGCCGCCAGGATCATGGGATATGATCTTATGATCAATTTTTGCCGTCCTTATTTTGCTCAATCTATTTCTGAGTTTTGGAGTAGGTGGCATATATCGCTATCTACTTGGTTTCGGGATTACTTATATATTCCTTTGGGGGGAAATCGAGTGGCTAAATACAGGTGGTATGGTAACTTGATGATTGTTTTTCTGGTTAGTGGATTGTGGCATGGGGCGAATTGGACTTTTGTGGTTTGGGGCGGTTTACATGGGGCTTACTTAGTGTTCTCTGTTGCTACTAAAAAATTGAGAAAATATTTGACGCATTTTTTAAAATTAGACAAGTTTCCACAAGTATTAAATGTTTTGCGGGTGGTATTTGTTTATCATCTGGTTCTGATTTCATGGATTTTTTTTAGGGCCAATAGCCTCTCTGATGCTTTTTATATTTTACAGAATATGTTTACAAATTGGTCTTTGGATTTTTCGGGGATTTATTTGGGCGGTTTGGGGGGATGGTTTGGTTTAAAAATAGCTTTAGCGCCCCTTGTTTTTTTGATAATATTTGAATTTTTGGAAGAAAGATATAAGATTTGGGATGTTTTATACAGACAAAGAAGGCTGGTCAGGTGGCTTTTTTATATTTTTATTTTATTATGGCTTTTTCTTTTTGGTGTTTTTGAAGAAAATGATTTTTTGTATTTTCAATTTTAAAAAATATAATACCAATTTCGCTCATTTTGCGAGAATGACTTGAATTATCAACCGTTAAGAGACACAAAATTTCGCATATTGGCATCATTCAATATGAACAAGGATATATTAAAATTTTTAAAACATTTATTCGTCTTTTTATTGTTCTTGGGCGCGGTTTTTTATTGTATAAATTCTATTTACATTAGTCAGTTTGTTTTAAATAATGAAAAAGAATTAAAAGACAATGAAATTTTAAAAAGCATAAGCAATGTTAAATATTTATTTTTAGGGGATTCCAGGCCGGCGACGACCATAAGGCCGGAATTTATTCCCGGATCTTATAATTATTGCTTCGGGGGAGAAAATTATTCGCAGGTATATTATCGGGCCAGAAGGGTTTTGCGGAATGATCGGATGGATTACTTGGTGCTTCCGCTGGATGTGCATTCTTTTTCTGATTATAGATCAAATCCTTATAGTGATATAATATATTGGTATAAATTTTTAAATGTAGAAGAATTAAGCCGGCAAACCGGCAAATCGGAAGCTTTACTGGCCATCAATAAGCATCTGCCTTTTATCGGCAACGGAAGAGATTTTAGGGGGTTTTCTATGTATAATAATGATGGTGGTAATAAAATGTTTGTTGAGGGATGGAGGAGGCTGGGGGATGCGTCTCGCGCAAATGATCCAAATAAAGAATTTGAGGCGCGCAATAGGGTAAAAGAACATTTTAAGCGTTATCCCGAGATCATGAACAAAGAATTATTTGATTTTTTTATTAAAACCATTGAACTGGCTAAAGACAAAAATATAAAAGTAATATTGATTAAGTATCCGTTTTCAGAAGATTATTTAGAAGAGGTCGCGATGCTGGGAATAGATGTTGATAAGTTTTATGATGATATTAATGAAAAAATTATAAAATATGACCATGTTGCGATTTTGGATTATCAAACCGGATTCGATGATGAATTTTTTTATAATTCAGATCATTTGAATACCGGTGGTGCGGAGATTTTTTCCAGACAGCTTGACGAGGATTTAAAAAATTTAAATTTAATAAATTAATAATAATTATTTATGAATCAGAAGAATTTTGTCCTTTGGTTTACCGGACTTTCGGGGGCGGGAAAAACTACCATAGCGGATTTGGTTTTTCAAAAATTAAAACAAAAAATTTTTTCCATAGAAAGATTAGATGGTGATATGGTGCGCGAGCACCTGACGAGAGATTTGGGTTTTTCGCGCGGAGATAGGGACGAAAATATCAGGAGGGTTGGATTCGTATCCCGGCTTTTAAGCCGAAACGGGGTAGTGGTAATCGCCTCCTTTATTACCCCATATAATCATCACAGAGAAATGCTTAGGGAAACTGTGGATAACTTCATTGAGGTTTTTGTGGATGCCCCGTTAGAAGTTTGTGAATCACGCGATCCTAAAGGTATCTATAAAAAAGCGCGAGCCGGAGAAATAGAATTTTTTACCGGCATTGATGATTCTTATGATGTACCGGAGAGTCCGCATATTCACATTAAGACGGATGAAGTGGGTATAGAGGAAAGCGTGGCGATAGTGCTAGAATACTTGAAGAAAAATACATATATAAATTTTAAATAAAAGAAGAATAAATTAAGGGCGAAAAGCTAAAATGTAAAAACAATAGCAAAAAACTAAAAACAAAAATAAATAGCTTTAAATTTTAAGTTGTAGCTTTGAATTTAAAATTTATTTGTAATTTATAAAAAAGTTTCGACTTTTTTATAATTTTATGGTATAATGTGGATAAGTCGAAATAGATTCATTTGAATCTGATATTATTTTTAAACTCCGCTTTCGTTGCTTTAATTTCTAGAATTAAGTCAATGAGTGCGAAAAATAGAAAGTGAGGTGAAAATATGAACAAAAAAGGTTTTACTTTAATTGAATTATTAGTTGTTATCGCAATTATTGGTCTTCTATCAACTTTGGCAGTTGTGTCTTTGAACAACGCCAGATTAAAATCTAGAGACGCTAGGCGTCTAGCTGATGTGAAGCAAATGCAGACAGCTTTGGAACTTTTCTTTACAGATTGTAATGCATATCCAAATGCCGCAGATTGGGGCACTGGAAGTATTAGGGGTGGTACAGCTGGTGGTAACTGTGCTGCTGGAGGAAGCACTGTTTATCTAGGACAGATTCCAACTAACCCATCTCCAATGACAGATGGTGGATGTGCGGGTGTTGATTATTCGTATAACGCTGATACTGTTAATGGTACAGATACTTCATACCATATTATTTATTGTATCGGTCAGACCACTCAGGGTATTGCTGGAGGCGTGGATCACAACGCTACTCCTTCTGGATTGGTTGATGATTAATAAGCCGAGCTATAGTTTAAACATAAAAAAACAAGTCTTTCGGGATTTGTTTTTTTTATCCTAATAGTTTTACATGTTATAATTTTTAAAGAGAAGAATTTGTTAAAATGCTAAAATATTAAAATACTAACATGCTCACATGATTTCGGTTTTGTTATTTTTTTGTTTTGTGGTATAATATTTATAAGTGTATAAGTATATTCATTTTTTATTTTTATGCATAAAAATAACAACATTAAAGGTTTTACTTTGGTTGAGTTGTTAGTGGTTATTGCTATTATTGGCTTGCTTTCTACTTTTGCGGTTGTGTCTTTAAATGAGGCCCGCCTTAAGGCTCGCGATGCCAGGCGCTTGGCTGATGTAAAACAAATGATGACCGCCCTTGAAATATATTATTCCAGTTGTGGACGCTATCCCTCCGCTGTAGTTCCGGGTGGCAGGGTGGCGGGTGGAGATCCGATAGATTGTCCAATGAACACAAATATTTATTTGGGATTAGTACCGAGTAATCCGCTTCCCCGTCCAGACGGCGGATGTCCTGATTCGGATTATATTTACACCAGAGACAATCTCAGTTCTTATACTATTGAGTATTGTATTGGTCAGACAGTGCAGGGTATTAGCGGGGGAGGCAGGCATCATGCAACTCCAGCCGGACTTGTGGATGAATAAACTTAAGTCTCGTAACTCATAATTCATAACTCATAACTTTTAGTTTTGAGTTATTTTTATATATGATGTTTAGAATAAATAAAATATTAGATTTGTTGATTGAGATTTGTTATTTGGGGGTAATTTTTATTACTCCTGTTTATTTTGCGATATTTTTGAAAAATAACAATGTTTTTGAATTGAATAAAATTGCGGCATTTAAAATTTTAGTTTTACTGCTTCTATTTTTATCATTTGTGAAAGCCTGCAGTCATCCTGAGTGCAGCGAAGGATCCCATGCCGCAAGGTTATTTACGGGATTCTTCACTGCGTTCAGAATGACAAAAAGGAATATCCGAATTACAAATACGGTTTTTATTGTCCCTATTATTTATATTTTAACTCTCGCGTTAATTACTTTTTTTTCCATAGACACAAACACCGCTATTTGGGGTTCTTATGCCCGCCAGCAAGGTTTTATTAGTTATGTTTTTTATTTTTTATTTTTTATACTTTTATTTTTTAATTTAAAAAATAAAGGGCAGTTAAACCGTATTATAAAAGTAATTATTTTTTCTTCTATTATTGTTTGTATCTATGGAGTGGTGCAGATTTTTGGGTGGGATGTTTTGAATTGGAGTGAAAAGACGAAAAGGATTACCGCCACCTTTGGCCAGCCCAATGTTTTGGCTGCATATTTAGTTTTAATTATCCCTCTTTTTGTTTATTTATTTTTTGAAACAAAGAATAAATTTATAAAAATATTTTATTTTTTAATTTTAATCTTGCAAATTTTTGTACTTTTAAATACTTATAGTTTCAGCGGTATTTTAGGATTAGGGGCGGAGATGCTTGTTGGTTTTTTGTTTTTTGTTGTTTATAATAAACAAAAAATAAATTTTAAAAAATTAAGTTTATTTATTTTATTTTTTGGTTTAGTTTTTATCATTTTTTTTAATGTCTATAACACTCGGCCGCTCGTAGGTAGGCTAAAAAATTCTATTGGTATGGGAGGTGGGAGTATGGCTTCTAGAATTAATTTTTGGACTGCAAGTTTTGATGCTATCAAAAAGAAGCCGTTTTTTGGATATGGTTTAGATGTGCAGAGTGAAGTTTTGCTTAAATACTATCAGACAGACTGGGGCGTTTATGATAACGTTAACTCTCATCCTGCCAGGGCGCACAATTTTTTCTTAGATATTTTACTGCAGGGAGGATTTGTTTATCTCTTTGCTTATCTCGCCCTTTTATATGTTTTTATAAGAACAGTCCAAAGAAATATAAAAAAAGATAATTTTCGATTTTTTAACTTTTGTGTTTTAATCGGATTAATCGGCTATTTAACCTTATTAATGTTTCAATATTCTTCTGTAACATCAGAAATTTATTTTTGGGCATTTTTAGCGCTTGTACTTAGAATTAATGTTGGCTTTGACAAAGAAGAAGATATTCCATATAATCAAGGTACGAAATATAGGAAAATTATAAAATTTTTATTAATATTAGGATTGTTCTTGCCGATATTTTTTCAAATAAATCGGGAAATAAAAATTTTAATAGCGGATTATTATTATAGGGAAATTAAAGTGGCGCGCTATGATGGAGATTTTTTTGCCGGAGTCGCACTTTTCGGGGATATTAAAAATTTAAACATTCGTGATAATTATTATACCCAAGGGTATTCTGTTATGTTAATTGATTGGATTGCAGAAATGGACCAATATGGGATTGTTTTCAGGAGAACCGGCGAAGGAATTATAAAAAGTACACTGGAAGAAACAAGGGGAAATAATTATTTTGATAAATTATTCAGAAGTTTGGCTTTTACCGCCCTGGCAAGCCCGGAAAAACAAGAATACTACGGCTGGGCGGATAATTTATTTCTGGAGCTGGAAGATTATTCTCCTCAAATGCCCCATGTTTATTATGAGCATGCTAAAATGCAGGCCAAAAAAGGAAATTGGCAAATGGCCGTTGTTAATTATCAGAAAATACTTGATTTGCTTCCCGCGCTTGATCACCCGCATTTAAACAAAGATCATGCAGATGTGGTAAAATATAATATGTATTTAGCTTATCTGGGACTGGGTAGCGTCTACGATGCTATGGGGGACACAGAAAAAGCAGGAGAGAATTATTTATTAGCACAAGAGTATAATGATAAGGATTTTTCCCTGAAGGAGAAAATTGAAAATTTAGAGTAATAAAAAACAAGGAGTGATCAAAAACAAAAATTATATAATTTAATTAAGTAAAATATTTGCATAATTTGGTTCGTTGAATTTGCATGCCAATTTGCAGATTTGCTTATTTTTTTATGAAAAAAGCTTTAATAACCGGTATTACCGGGCAGGACGGTTCTTATTTGGCCGAATTATTATTAGATAAGGGATATGAGGTGCACGGCATTATCCGCCGCGCCAGCTCTTTTAATACCGGAAGAATAGATCATTTATATAAAGATCCGCATGTCAACAATCTTAAATTGTTTTTGCATTATGGAGATATTTCGGATAGTTCCAACCTGAATCGACTTTTGGAAAAGATTAGACCTGATGAAATTTATCATTTAGCCGCCCAAAGCCATGTACGGGTCAGTTTTGATATGCCGGAATATACCGGAGATGTAACCGGTCTGTCTACTATCAGGATATTGGATGCAATCAAGGAATCGGGAATTGATACCAGATTTTACCAGGCTTCATCTTCGGAGATGTTCGGCAAAGTATTGCCGGAGCATCTGCCAATTACCGAAGAAACTCCTTTTCACCCCCGCTCTCCGTATGGTTGCGCCAAAGTTTATGCTTATTGGATTACTAAGAATTATAGGGAAAGCTACGGCATGCATGCTTCTAACGGTATTCTTTTTAACCATGAATCGGAAAGAAGGGGAGAGACTTTTGTAACCAGAAAGATATCGCGCGGACTTACCCGCATTAAAAAAGGATTGGATGATAAATTGTATTTGGGAAATTTAGACGCCAAGCGTGACTGGGGATATGCACCCGATTTCGTGTATGGCATGTGGTTGATGCTGCAACAGCCGGAAGCGGACGATTATGCGCTTGCCACCGGAGAGACTTGGAGCGTAAGAGATTTTGTGAATATTGCTTCTAAGATTTTGGGTATGGATATAGAGTGGCAAGGAGAGGGGCTAGAGGAGAAAGGAATAGATAAAAACACCAATAAAACAATTATAGAAATAGATCCGAAATATTTCCGTCCGGCGGAAGTAGATGTGTTGCTCGGAGATTACACTAAAGCCAGGGAAAAGCTCGGATGGGAGCCGAAAGTTAAATTTGAAGAATTGGTAGAGAGAATGATTAAACATGATCTGAAAAGTATTTAGTATCAAGTATTAAGTATTTTTTATGAATAAGGATTCTAAAATTTATATAGCTGGCCACAGGGGATTGGTTGGTTCGGCTTTGGTGCGGAATTTGCAAAACAGGGGTTTTAATAATTTAGTGTTAAAAAGCAGACAAGAACTTGACCTTTTGGATCAGATAGCCGTTAGAGATTTTTTTGTAAAAGAAAATCCTGATTATGTTTTTTTGGCTGCAGCCAAGGTGGGCGGGATAGCTGCAAATAGTACTTATCCGGCTAATTTTATTTATGAAAATTTGCAGATTCAGAATAATATTATCCATAACTCCCACCTAAACAATGTAAAAAAATTATTGTTTCTAGGCAGCTCCTGCATTTATCCTAAATTTGCCCAGCAGCCAATCAGGGAAGAATATTTAATGACCGGAGAATTAGAACCGACTAATGATGCTTATGCTACCGCCAAAATTGCCGGAATCAAGATGTGCCAGTCATACAACAGACAGCATGGAACCAAATTTATTTCTGTGATGCCGACTAATTTATACGGGCCGAATGATAATTTTGATCTGGAAAACTCCCATGTGATGCCTGCCTTGATCAGAAAGTTTCATGAAGCAAAAATTAATAATAAAGATAGTGTAGAGGTTTGGGGGACCGGTTTGCCGAAAAGAGAATTTTTGCATGTAGATGATTTAGCAGATGCTTGTATTCACCTTATGGAAAACCATGAAGATTCTGATATCGTGAATATCGGGACAGGAGAAGATGTAAGCATAAAAGAACTTGTAGAGATTATTAAAAAAATAGTCGGGTTTGAAGGTAATATTGAATGGAATACCAGTAAGCCTGACGGTACGCCAAGAAAATTATTGAATGTTGAAAAATTGCATAATTCAGGATGGAAGCATAAAATAGATTTGGAGAAGGGAATTCGTGATACTTATAGGTGGTATGTAGACAACATATAATATTAAGGATACAAGATACAGTTTATATATAAGGATACAAGGTACAAGGGCACAAGATACAAACAAATATCCAAATTAAAAATTAAAATAACCAAACTGTTTGAAATTTTTAATTTGTATCTTTTAATTTGTTTGTTTCTTGTGTCCTTTTAATTTGTGTCCTTATTTGTTAAAATATTAATATACTTGGAATAATTAATTATGAGCGAAAAAGAAACAATAATAGAACCTAAAAAAACATTTAGCCTGGATGATTTTCGTGAAATTTGGGAATATCGGGAGCTTTTATACTTTTTTACTTGGCGCGATTTAAAAGTTCGTTATAAGCAGACTTATATTGGTATAGCTTGGGCTTTTTTTCAGCCATTTTTTGCCATGGTTGTTTTTAGTATATTTTTCGGAAAATTGGCCAAAATGCCATCTGATGATATACCTTATCCTATTTTTGTGTTTGTCGGTCTCCTGTTATGGCAGTTCTTTGCCGGAAGCCTGACCGCTGTCAGTAATTGTTTGGTTGGTAATAAGCAGATTATTACCAAGGTATATTTTCCGCGTCTAATACTGCCAATCTCCGCTGTAATTACTAAATTTGTTGATTTTTTGATCGCCTCGCTTATTTTAGTGGGGCTGATGTTTTATTATGGGTATCTCCCTCACTTATCAGGTTTTTTAATTTTACCTCTTTTGTTGCTTATTACTTTTATGGCAGCCCTGGGTTTAGGTCTTTTTTTAGCTAGTTTAAATGTAAAATATAGAGATGTGGGCTATGTTTTGCCATATTTTATCCAGATGATGATGTTCTTAACACCGGTTGTTTACCCGGCAAGCCTGACCGGTATTTACTCCTGGTTTTTAGCCATGAATCCGATGACCGGTGTAATTAAAGCGGCTAGAGCCGCGCTGCTTGGAAACTTTCCTATAAATTGGCCTCTATTAGGAATTTCCAGTTTGGCTTGCCTGTTTTTGATGATATTTGGTTTCTATTATTTTAAAAAAACAGAAAAATATTTTGCGGATATTGTCTAGCGAAGCTAGACTAGTTGAAAGTCCATCCCGCCCGAGGCGGGTCAATCAAAATATCAATTTATTTAATGCTGATTTAAAAGTCAAAAGTTAAAAGCCTGGACGTATATCACTTTCAACTTTATAGACTTTACAAACTTTTGACTTGCCGATAGGCATGACTTGTATAAGTTCAGATACATATTGGACTGCGAAGCAGGACAATAAGTATGCAAATGGGGTTTAAATATAAATATTGCAATGGTTTTGGCAGAATGTATAATTATGGATTAAAACATTTTAATCCAAAT
>Ga0208953_1001964_pt1 | contig 10273 bp, 8 predicted proteins | sample RifOxyB2_FD_184033 | JGI IMG/M metagenome (GOLD analysis project Ga0208953, IMG submission 184033) | Groundwater microbial communities from Rifle, Colorado - Rifle Oxygen_injection B2 (SPAdes) | ecosystem: Environmental > Aquatic > Deep subsurface > Groundwater | place: USA: Rifle, Colorado... | reverse complement strand
GATTCAAAAATCAATTTCCAATAAAGTGATTTCTCAAGTTTATGATCAAGGAGTTTCGGCTGAAACGGATAAGGTAACTTTGACCTTAAAAACAGAAAGCCGTGTGACTTTTTATTCTGAATCGCAGTTGAAGCAGGTTGTTAAAGATGCCGTACAGGCAAAAGCTCCGGAAGGATATTTTGTTACCGACAAAGATTTAATCGTCAGCTCGGAGTTTTTAAAAGCCGAAGATAACGGAAATCTTACCTTTAATGCCAAGGCTAGAACGACTATTTATCCGACGATTGATGAGGCTCAACTACGTCAATCATTAAGAGGAATTACTCCGGCTGAAGCAGAAGCCTATTTGAAAGGAATGGATAAAGTTTTGGGATACAACATTTCTGTCTGGCCTCCGTTGCCTGATTTTATTCGTCGAATGCCTTTTATTGATACTCGTTTAGAGATAAAGACCACCATTCAAGGGGAATAAATCTGCAGCTAAAATTTAAGTTATATGAATTATTTAGGGATTGATTTTGGAGAAAAGAAAATAGGATTGTCTCTTTCTGCCGGAGAGATTGCCCGGCCTTTTTTAGTATTAAGAGTAAAAAGCCCGGAATTGGGAATAGCCGAGATCAAAGAAATTTGTGAAGAAGAAGAGGTTGAAAAAATAATCGTGGGATTTCCAGAGTCAGATAAAAACTCGGAAATTGCCGCGAAAATAAAACAGTTTGCTGCAAATTTATCGCAAGCGATAAATTTACCTCTCGTTTTTCAAGATGAAACCCTTACTTCTTACGAAGCGCTACAGAAGATGATTGTTTCTGGCAAAAGCATGAAAAAGAGAAGGAAAGAAGATGCTTTTGCCGCGGCGATTATTCTTCAAGACTATTTAGATAAATTAAAAATAAAAGAATAAAGATCAAAAACAAATGAAAAAAAAGATATTTGTAATCGGAATAGTCCTATTTATTTTAATTGCAGGAATTGGGGTCAGTTTCTATCTCTTCAATTTTTACCAGACTGCTCCGTCTACTGAGATCATTACTTACCCGTTTACTATTAATGAAGGTGAAACCGTAAGTACTATAGCCAAAAATCTTCAGAGTGAAGGTTTTATTCGAAACGAGTTGATGTTTCGCTATATTGTTAGGAAAGAAGGACTTGTTTTACAGGCGGGAGAGTATCAACTTGCCAAAAACTTAGACGTGAAGAATTTAGCCTCCAGACTTACTCTGGGAACGTTTGATACCAAGATTACCATTATAGAGGGATGGCGGAGGGAAGAAATTGCCGATTATCTTTTTTCAAATAATGTTTTACCGGAAATTACGGCTAATGAAACAGATATTTTTTCCTTACGACTGAATATAATTAACAAAATCAAAGAAGGATATTTCTTTCCGGATACCTATGTGTTGCCAAAAAATACCAATTTATCTCAGCTTATCCAAATTGTAAAAGACAGTTTCAATTCAAAAGTGGAAAGTGAGATGATTAGCCAATTTCAAACTCAAGGACTGACTGTTGATGAAGCGGTGATTTTGGCTTCAATTGTGGAGAGAGAAGCCAGGACTGCTGAGTCCCGGAAAGTTGTCGCCGGAATTCTTTTGAAACGATGGCAAAATGATTGGCCTTTGGAAGCGGATGCCACAGTGCAATATGTGATTGCCGATCGTGATTGTATCAATAAATCAGATTGTACTTGGTGGACAAAAGAGATTACCGAAGATGACCTGAATCTCAATTCTCTTTTTAATACCCGTAAGAATTTGGAATTACCACCTGAAGCAATCTGTAATCCGTCTTTATCTTCTTTACAAGCAGTAGCTGATCCTACCGAAACTGATTATTGGTTTTACTTAACCGGTAATGATGGAAAGATGTACTATGCGGAAACTCTTGAAGAGCATAATGAGAATATTTCTAAATTTCTTAACTAAGTTTTTATATTTAGTCTGAATTGCATCTTGTAAAGCAAAATGTTATCTTAAATATTGAAATGCCCAAATTATTTAAAAAAACTTCTGTTTTCATATTATCTTTTGCTTTGTTATCTTTAAATATCAGTTCTTCATTTATTCAGAACAAAATTATCCAAGTTAATGCGATTAATGAAACTAGTACTCCGGCAACTATAGTAGTCGGACAAAGTGGATTTAGCAGTTGTGATGGTAGCCCGAATCAAGGGAATCCAGAAAAGGGTTTTTTTAACGCAGTGGGAAGTATGATTGCTGGAAATAGGTTATATGTATCGGATTACGGTAGTCACCGAATTTTAATTTATAATACGATTCCGACTTCAAATTATACTTCACCTGATGTAGTTATTGGACAACAAAATTTCTGTGATCGTAGTCAAAATCAAGGTGGTTTAGTGACAGCTTCAACTCTCTTTTATCCATGGGGAGTCTTTTCTGACGGTAACAAGTTATTCATAGTAGACCGTTCCAATCACCGTGTTCTTATTTACAATACTATCCCGACTTCTAATAATGCTTCTGCTGATGTTGTAGTTGGTCAGCCTGATATGAGTAGTAATACTGTGAATAATGGTGGTATAAGCGCTAGTACTCTGAATTATCCGAACGGTGTTTTTTATGATGGATCTAAATTGTATATTTCTGATAGTGGAAACCATAGAGTGCTTATATATAATGCTTTACCAACTTCAAATGGAATAAGCGCGGATGTAGTTGTAGGTCAACCTAACATGACTAGTGGAACTGCTAATAATGGCGGAATTAACGCAAATACTTTAAATGCGCCTTCTGGAATATATTCTAATGGTACAAAATTATTGGTTTCAGACAACAGCAACCATCGTGTTTTAATTTATAACACCATTCCAACTAGTAATAATACCTCTGCGGATGTAGTTGTAGGTCAACCTAACATGACTAGTGGAACTGCTAATAATGGTGGTATTAATACAAATACACTTAATTCCCCACAATCAATTTTTTCTAATGGTACTAAGTTATCTATAGCTGATAGAGGTAATCATCGAGTATTAATATTTAATACAATTCCGAATTCCAATAATGCAAGTGCTGATGTAGTTGTCGGACAACCTAATATGACTAGCAGTACTGTAAATAACGGAGGTATCGGAGCAAATACTTTAAATGGTCCATATAATACTTTTATAAATGATTCCAAAATGGTAATTGTTGATGTATTTAATCAGAGAGTACTAATATTTAATACGATTCCGAATTCCAATAATGCAAGTGCAGACGTAGTTGTAGGTCAGTTAAATATGACTAATAATATATATTATGGGTCTTTAGGTCCTGATTCGAATACACTTTCAACTCCTTTTAATGTTAATGCTTATAATAATAAACTTTTTATTGCTGATCGAAATAATAATCGAGTTTTAATATATAATACTTTGCCGAATTCCAATAACGCTAATGCAGATGTGGTTGTAGGACAGCAAAATTTTACAAGTGGTAGTATTAATCAGGGAGGATCAGTAGCAGCAAATACATTAAATAGTCCAAATGGGGTTTTTTATGATGGGAACAAATTGTTTATTAGTGAATACAATAACCATCGAATTCTAATTTATAATAATTTACCAACTTCCAATAATGCAAGTGCAGACGTAGTTGTAGGTCAACCTAATATGACTTCTGGAACTGCTAATAATGGGGGAAGGAATGCAAATACTTTAAACCAACCACATCATATATATTCTGACGGTATAAGACTTTATGTGGCAGATTATAATAATCATAGAGTTTTAATTTATAACACCATTCCAACGAGTAATAATACTTCTGCAGATGTAGTTGTAGGTCAACCTAATATGACTTCTGGAACTGCTAATAATGGTGGAATCGGAGCAAATACAATTAATCGTCCGTTAGGGGTTTGTGCTGTCGGTGGTAAGTTCTTTGTGGCGGATACCAACAATAATAGAGTTTTAATTTATAACACAATTCCAACTAGTAATAGTACCTCTGCAGATGTAGTTGTAGGTCAACCTAATATGACTAGTAATAGTATTAATCAGGGAGGATCAGTAGCAGCAAATACATTATACATGCCATATGGTGTCTACTCGGATGGTACAAGATTATACATAGCAGATTCATACAATAATCGAATACTAATCTATAACAATATCCCTACTTCTAATGATGCAGTAGCAGATATTGTTGTTGGACAGCCAGCTATGACGACTAATATAGCTAATAACGGAGAATCTGAAAACAGTCAAAGAATTAGTAATCCTGCTGCTGTTTATTCTGATGGAAGTAATTTATATATTTCAGATAGGGGTAATGAACGCGTATTAATCTATCCTCTCGGTCCTCAGAATGACAGTATGAGTACTCCAAGCTTCAGTAACAGTGAAACTATTAATATCACCTTAACAGCGGATGATGCTAAAGAAGTAATGATCTCCGAGGATAATAGTTTTACGGGAGCAACATGGGAAACATACTCAAACAGTAAGGAATATACCTTAAGTAATACAACTGAAGGAACAAAGACAATCTATGTAAAGATGAGAGATTACGCTCACTATGAAGGTGAAGTCTTAAGTAGTAGCTTAACCTATGATAAAACATCTCCAAACGGAAGTGTTACCTTTAACTCCGGAGATGAGATCACCAATAATCTAGAAGCAACCTTAACTCTAAGTGCCAGTGATTCTTTGTCAGGGGTTACTTCTATGATGGTGAGTAACAGTAGCTCTTTCTCTGGATCTACTTGGGAGAGTTACTCAACCTCCAAGGATTGGACGCTAAGCACTGGAGACGGAATAAAGACTGTGTATGTGAAGTTTAAGGATGCAGCGGGAAACATTTCTACTATATATACTGATACGATTACTCTGGATACAGGGATACCAGAAGGACCAATAACCGTAGAAGAGGGAATCACTTATGAAGAAACTCTGTATGTGAAAGAGGAGATAGTTACCTTAAACCTGGAAGGAACAGATGAACTGTCAGAGATAGTATTGATGATGATCTCTGAGGATCCAAACTTTGAAGGAGAAAGCTGGGAGAGTTACAGTAATACAAAGGATTGGAATCTTTCTCAAGGAGATGGGATTAAAGTAATCTATGTGAAATACAGAGATGGAGCCGGGAATGAGAGTCAGATCTACAGTCTGAGTTTGATCTTTGATACCCAAACAACTATCAATCTCTCTAAGATAGGGAATCAAGACTTCAACTCAGATCTTACTAGTTGGGATACCATTGAGACTAAACCTACCTTCCAAGGAACTGGAGAAGTAGATGCTACTGTGACGATCTCTATCCATTCTAACCAAGAGATCACCGGAACAGCTACCGTGGATAGTGAAGGTAACTGGAGTTATACTCCAGAAACTGCTTTAGCCTTAGGAGAACATACTATTGATATCTCTTCTCAAGATATCGCTGGGAATACGGATGACTTAAACTTTAACTTAAACGTTTTGGGAGATACAAATACCACTCCGATTGAATTACCTGATACCGGTACACAAGCAACCATTATCTTTCTCATGGTAATCGTATTATTCTGGACAGCTACCAATCTGAGAATCATTAATAAACTAAAGAGTTTTATGAAGAGATAGTATAAAAGTGTAAGGATAGATAATATCAGTCGTTTGGAGCTAGAAAATACCACTAGCTTACGTTAGTGGAGCTTCATGAGAGAAACTTATTTCTGTTGATTTTCTGGAGATTCTAAGTCTTGTTTCAATTCTTTAAGTAGTGTTTCAATTTCTCCATTCATAATACTTTCCATATTATGCCACGATTTCTTGATCCGGTGATCAGTAATTCGATCTTGAGGGTAGTTGTAAGTTCGAATTTTTTCAGATCGATCTCCAGTTCCTACCTGAGAGGCTCTATCGAAAGAGATTTCTTTGGCTTTTTTCTCTTCCTCCCTGGCGTATAGTTTAGCGCGAAGCATATCAAGGGCTCTTTCACGATTTTGATGCTGATGACGTTCCTGTTGACAAGTAACCACAATTCCTGAAGGTATATGGGTAATTCTGACCGCGGTAGAAACTTTGTTAACGTTTTGTCCACCTTTACCTCCAGAGCGATAAAAATCTAATTTTAGGTCATCATCTTTAATAACAACATCAGTAGGTTTTACTTCAGGGAAAACAACCACTGTAGCGGTTGAAGTATGGATGCGACCAGAGCTTTCGGTTAAAGGAATTCTTTGAACGCGATGTACTCCAGACTCATTTTTTAATAAATTATAGGAACCTTTACCATTAATTGCAGCGATGACTTCTTTGATGTTTCCGATGCTGCCTTCGTTACGGGATAGCTCTTCGAACTTCCAGTTTTTCATTTCCGCGAATCGTTGATACATACGATATAGGTCACCGGCAAAAATTCCAGCTTCATCTCCTCCGGCTGCAGCTCTAACTTCCAAAATGATTTTATCTCCAATAATATTTGAGTTAGTATCATCTTCCTGCATATGTTTTAAAGCTTTTTGTAGGGCTGATTTTTGCATTTCAAGAGTTTTAACCTCTTCTTCAGCAAGTAGTTTGAGATCAGGATCTAGAAGCATTTTTTTTGAGTCACTAATTTTTGTTTCTATTTCTTGAATTTGTTTTTCGGTAAATAGTTGATTGTAGTTCATAATAATAAATAAAATAGATATCGTTATCTAAAAACATTACGGCATATTTCTAGCCATCGAGTCTGTAATTTTTAACTTCTATTTTACTACTGTTTAGTAGCGGTTTTAATAGTTTCAGGTTGGGATTTCGAAGATTGATCTTCTTTTGATTCTGATTTTTCCTCTTCAAGAAGCTCTTTGAGATTTGTTGGTCTAACTTGGGATTTTTCGGCTTGTTTACGTTTTTCCTTAGCTTCTTTAACGGCTTTTCTCTTTTTACGTTTACGGATGAATTTATCTACACGACCTTCAGTATCGACAAATTTCTGTTCACCAGTAAAAAAGGGATGGCAGGCGGCACAAACTTCGACCTTGATCTCTTTTTTGGTCGATCCGGTAACAAAAGTGTTTCCGCAAGCGCAGGTAACAATACAATCACTATAATATTTTGGATGTATATCTTTTTTCATAGTATGTAGTTAGTTCACAAATACGCAGAAGATTATATACCGAAATGTACCTATTTTGCAATAGCTAGTTGTAATTTCAGGATAAACAAAAGAACCAACATCTTAAATTTTAAAACGGAGTTGTTTGGACGATACTCAATTACATTTATTGTAAATTTGAGTTTATTGAGTAAATAACAGGGAAAATGTTTAAGTGCAAGTGATAATTTACCTTACAACTTCGTTAAAGTATAATAAAAATATGCCAAAACTGAAGATATCTCTCAAGAATGACAAGTTTAAAAAAGCTCGAGGAAGTTACTCTCGACTTCTTGATATTTCTTGTGAGAATTGTCAGGAGCATATCTGTTTCTACCAAAAAGATGGTCCAGGAATAATCAAAAGAATGTATTTGGATAGAATATATGAATCAACGCAATATTCAAATCTAGAAAAACAGTCTTTAAATAATATACCGAAGTTCATTTGTCCAAAATGTCACAGAGAATTAGGAAATGCTTATATTTACGAAAAAGAAAATAGATTAGCCTATCGTTTATTTGTAGGAGCAATATTAAAGAAAATAGTGAAGAAAAATAAACAATCAGTTATGCCTATATTTTTTAAAAAGAAAATTAAAGAAAAATCAAAACTTGATAAACACGGGGGACAATGGATAGCCGTAAAAGGTCAAGATGATATTGTAGCTTATGGTGAAACTGTTGAAGAGGTGATTAGTCATGTAAAAGTTGAAGGTAAAACAATAAAAGATAAGCTTCCAGATCCGCGAGAAGTTCCAACCGCGATGAAACTTCCAGAGAATAAAAAGATTTAAACTATGTGTTTTCATTTCAAAAAAGATACCAGTAATAAAGAGTTTATTTTTTCATACCAATTTTATCGTGGTTGGTATTTTCCGATTATCAAATTTTATATTGCCAAAGACCAAAAGAGTAACCCCATTGCAATATCGGCTTTAGTTGATTCCGGGGCGAATTTGTCGATATTCAATAAAGAAACAGCCGAAGTTTTAGGTCTCACTATGTCATCGGGAAGAAGACGAAGTTTTTCCGGAGTTTCAGGTAATAGTTATGGATATGAACATCAGATTTACTTTGATGTTCTAGGTCTGAAATTCAATGATGAGGTAATATTTTCCTCAAACATGGGGGCGTACTTTAATCTAGTAGGAAGAGAGTCATTTTTCAATCAATTTGGAAGAATTTGTTTTGATGAAAATAACAAGCAGACAATTTTAGTAAAAAGATAAACTTTAACATTTTTACCCTTTCAATTTTCTAATTAATGCAGATAATTTAACTTTTTCCTGTTTTTTCTGCTGCATCCATTTGATTACTACTTCGTTTTTAGTAATTTCTTCCGGACCTAAAATTAACACGACTGGAATTACCTTACGATCTGCTAATTTCAGCTGCTTATCGAGTTTGACTCCTGGTTCAGGATATAAAAAGGTGTTAATTCCTGTTTCTCTAAGCTCATTTGCCAGTTTTATGGAGTCATTTTTAGTTTTTTCATTAAAAATAGTTACCAGAACTTGAGTACTGTTCTGCAGAAAATCAACCATTTGACGTTCTTTTAGAACGATCATCATACGTTCAATTCCAAAAGAGCCACCGGTTGCGGGAATTATTTCATCTGTTCCCAAATACTTGCTAATGACATTATCATATCGACCGCAGCCAGCTACTGATCCGACATTACCTTCAGTGATTTCAAATTCCCACACCGGGCCGGTATAATGAGCCAGTCCTCGAGCAATTGTGGGATCAAAGCGATAATATTTAGAATTTACTTTATTTGCCTCAAGGTAATTTAAAATTTCCTCAACTTCATCCAAAGCCTCACTAACCTTTTTGTTTTCCGAAAATTGCTTGCGGAAAGCTTTAATTTTTTCTTCATTTGTTCCGGATTGTTCAATTATTTTTACAATTTTTGTGGCAACCTCTTTGCTTAGATTTTCTTTGTTCATCAATCTTTCAATCACGCCATCTCTTCCAATTTTCCGGATATTATCGATCGTCATACAAACTCCGTAAAATTTATTTTCTGGAATTTGGTATTCAGAAAGCATGCCATCTAGTAATTTGCGATTCGATATTTGGGCGTAAAATTCCCTAAAACCGAAATTATTTAGAATTTCAATTCCCATCTGTATAAATTCCGCATCAGCAATCATAGATGATGTACCAATTGTATCGGCATCACACTGCGTAAATTCACGAAGTCTACCCTTCTGAACATTTTCCGCGCGCCAAACTCTCTGAATTTGATAGCGTTTAAAGGGAAAGGTAAGTTGATTTTTGTATTGCGCAATTACCCGGCACATCGGAACCATGACTTCGTACCGCATCACAACATCGCGACCACCGTTATCGGTAAAACGGTAAAAAAGCTTTTCAGCCTCTTCGCCGGAAATACCAAATAGGGTTTCTGCATACTCTAAAGCCGGTGTTTCAAGTGGTTCGTATCCGTATTTTTCAAATACTTTTTTAAAGGTATTGATCACATATTCACGTAAGCGCATATCATCAGGTAAGAAGTCCTGAAAACCTTTTAAAGTTTGTAATTGTCGTTCTTGATTACTCATTATTAATCCTTTCGAAGATCTACTGTTTTATATATCACCCATAGACAGGAATTTACCATAGTAGATTCATTTTATCATTAAAGCATAAAAACATAAAAGTATAGAAGCAATTTAATCATAACGAATTATTTATATATTCTTGTATTTTTGATCATTTTTCATTAACATATTCTTGGGCAGGGTTTTTGTTGCTCTAGTTTTTATTAATTAGAGATGACAATATATTCCATTTTCGGAATATTTTGAGGGCTTAGCTTAACCCTAAAGTTCTCAAAACCTTGCCTCTTTTTTGTTAAGACAGAGGAGGGGAACCACTTTCACAACGAAAGTTGTGTGGACACAAATGGTCCCCCTCTTTTTCTTTCTCCTTTCTTTAATGTTCCCAACCGCCACCAATTGGGATTATTAGGTTTTTCTGTTGCAAAGTCTTTGGAGTAGCAGAGTCGTTATGCATGGTTACTCGTTCATAATATAGACCTGTAACATCGGTGCTCCAGTAACCTCGATGTTCATAAGTCGGATCAGTAATGAAAAAGTCTCTCTGAAACCCAAGTTTTTCGTAAAGCCTTACGGCGTTAGAAGCTCGTTCATCAGTACGGAGAAATACTTTATTGATACAGCACGAGCTGAAATG
>Ga0208953_1001963_pt1 | contig 10273 bp, 4 predicted proteins | sample RifOxyB2_FD_184033 | JGI IMG/M metagenome (GOLD analysis project Ga0208953, IMG submission 184033) | Groundwater microbial communities from Rifle, Colorado - Rifle Oxygen_injection B2 (SPAdes) | ecosystem: Environmental > Aquatic > Deep subsurface > Groundwater | place: USA: Rifle, Colorado... | reverse complement strand
GGGCGGCATGGCGTACTGGATCGCAGACGGGATCAATGTCTATCCCGCATCCGGCTGGACCTACGGCGCTGAGTTCAAGGCCGAGGCAGGGGACGCGGTCGCCTTCATGGGGGCTTACGCAGGCACCCACGGAACGATGACATCCTCGTCGGCAGTCGCTCAGGGATTGACCATGGGAGGACAGCTCGGGGGCATGGCGCCCGGTGCGAGACTCATATGCATACCCTTCACCGGGAGCACCGTGAACGCCTGGATGTTCGCCCAGTTCGGAGCCGACGGCACTCCTGGCACTGGCGATGAAGCCACCCTTGTGACGAACAGCTACGGCTGGTCGGATACCGCGGTCGATGCGGGCTACACGGAGCTGGACATGATCATGACCACCATATCGATGCAGGGCCCGACGCTCTGGTTCTGGTCCACCGGCAACGGCGGCCCGGGATACGGCACCGTGCACAGTATCGTTGACGCGACCTCGGTCCATGTTGGTGCAGGCACCACCATGCAGTACAGGTACTGGCTCGGATACGAGACCATACCAGGCGAGCAGAAGTGGGGCGATGTCGCTCCGTTCTCGAACTCGGGACCTGGCAGGAACGGCAAGCTGAACGCGGAGATCATCGCGTCCGGCATGTACTCGCTCGAGCCGATGCCGCTCAACATCGCGGACGAGTTGGGGACCATAGGCAACGGCGCTGCCCACCTACAGGTCGGGAGCGGCACGAGCCATGCGACCCCGACGACTGCGGGAGGCGCGGCTCTCGGATACCAGGCATTTATGGAGACATTCGGCGGGGCGCCTGACAAGGACTACGCGAAGGCAGTCCTGATGGCGGCCGCGGACGACATGCACTACGACCCGTTCAAGCAGGGCGCTGGCTGGCTCAACGCCGGCACATACGCTGATGCGATGAGCGGCTCCGATGGCGTCGTGTCGATGGTCGACGGCGAGCTGTTCGCGAAGGCTGCCCTGTACCCGGGAGGCCTGAACGGCGTGAGCTACGAGATGTCACCGAACTTCATACTGCCAGGCGAGTCGGACGTGGAGCTGGTCACGACGACCAACCTCGGCGATGAAGATGTCACTGTCGACATATCGAGCCAGCTGCTCCTCAGAGATCCACTGGAAACCGATGTGATCGAATCGGTCACCAAGACGACCGGCGACATCATGCTCGACGTGACGGAGTACATACCGGAAGGCACAGACCTGCTGAAGGTCACGATGTTCATGCCGCTCGAGCAGCTCGACCCGAACATGGACTATGTCCAGGACTTCGAGTACTGGCTCGAGGTGCACGACTGGGTCGACCTCAACGGCAACGGCATCCTGAACGTCAAGGGCTCGAACTGGGAGCTCCTGAGGTTCAGCGTGGACGGGTCCCAGTGCAACGCGAACCAGATAATGATCAAGGACCCGCTCGACAGGATCACCGACGGCATGATCGTGAGGGTCAGGGCGATAGTCCCGACCGCGGGCATCGATATCAGTATCCAGCTGGACTACTACACGCTCCAGCCGTTCCCATGGGCCCAGGCAAGGCTCTCGGGCTCTGAGGACTGGGAGAGTTCGCTCTCGGCCGATGTGCCCGCTGGCGGACAGGTGTCCTGGGAGCTCAAGGTGACCGTGCCTGAGGATGCGCCCGTCGGATCCTACGGAGCCGCGGTGTACATCGACGACGAGTCGCGCGTGCAGAGCATGCCCATCCTGGTCAATGTGCCTGCGACGGACTACGAGTTCGAGTTCGGAGGCGACTCCCTGTTCGACACGCCCTACAACAACGATGTAGTGGGCGAGTCGGACAAGTGGTGGAGGTTCGAGGTCGGCGACTGGCGCATATACTGGTCGGTGCCCTCTGAGATGCCCGACGAGAACGCGTACCTGATGACATCTGTCGACTGGGAGGAGCTGCCCACGGACATCAACATACACGTGTTGGCGCCTATCGCGGTCGACCCAGATGCTGCAAACGAGCAGATCTTCGCGGCGCCGTACGGTCCCGGCTTCTACCAGACGGGCATAGCGTCGAGCGACGAGAGGTACATGGGAGCGGGCATATTCGCCTCGTGGACCAACACCGGTGGGCCGAAAGAGGTCATAGCTGCCCCATTGGGCGCTTATGAGAACGCCCTCGGGGCCCCGGCGCCGTTCGCGATAGTGCTCAGGTGCCCGCTCATGGCGGGCGACGAGGCCAGAGAGCAGTTCGATGGCGTGACCAAGTGGGTCGTCCTGAACGACCTCAACCCGTCCTCGGTCGACTTGACCGTGGACTTGTCAGATGGCGACTCGGCATCAGGCACGATCGACGCGTACTACGACATCACGGTCGACGGGACCGTCGATGTGCTCGGCGGAGGCGTGGACCCGACCATCGCGACGCAGTGGGACAGTATACCGATCTACCAGGACGTGCTCTCGTCCGACTTCGTGGCGGACCTGGCGAACGCGGCGTACACGATGCCCATATCGGTCGCGACGGCGAGCATACTGATCGTCTCCGTCTGGGAGGTCGAGAACTGCCCGGACATAGACCTGGGCCTGTGGTACGACGCGAACATGGACGGCGTAGCGACCCTCGACGAGCCGTACTGGTATGTCGGCATGGGAGGGTCCTCGGAGACCCTGACCCTCAGGGACATCGCTGACGGACAGTACCTGATCAAGGTGCTGGGCTACACCGTCTCCGGAGACCCGGGATACTTCGGCCTCAGCGTGATGCAGGGCATACAGGGCGCGAGCATACTCGCGTCTGGCTTCGATTCCCTCGTAGGCTCCGGCGCGCACGAGTTCGTCATCGAGTGGAGCGTGCCGGCGGTGCCGGGAATATATGTCGGCGCCGCGACCTTCGGGTTCCTCGGCTCCGCGGACATGTTCAGGATCGAGGTCCGGATAACGGTCGTCGAGTGAGCCCTGGACGCGATCGAAAACCCCTTCCTCAAACCCCAACTGCCTTTTCTAACGCCTTGAAGGATAGATGAGCCACTGGAGGGAATCGAGCCCTCGACCTACGCCTTACCAAGGCGTCGCTATACCTCTAAGCCACAGTGGCATACTGCTAGGTCGCAAGTCATCTTGCCTTGCGTAGAGAGGGCAAGGAGTTCCTCCATTTCCATGTGGGCAGGTGGCTCTACGTCTTGAAGAGGGGGCAGGAAATGCCACAGCAGCCCTCCGACTTCGCCATGATGCTCAGGAAGAGGGTCACGAACGCCCGATTGGCGGGCGTGAGGCAGCAGGGCTTCGACAGGATAGTCGTGCTCACGCTCGAGAAGGGCGGAGACCCACGACCTCGTCCTCGAACTCTTCGCGGACGGCATTGTCATACTCGTGAAGGATGGCACCATAGTGCAGCCGCTCACGAGCCACATCTGGAAGCACAGGGATGTGAAGGCGAAGAGGGATTTCGCATTCCCCCCGCCCGTACCGGACCCGGCCACGATGGACGGCAGCGCGCTGTCCGCCATACTGTGGGCATCCGACTCCGACCTCGTCCGCACACTCGCGACCAAGCTCAACATCGGCGGCAAGTACAGCGAGGAGCTGTGCGCGAGGACCGGGTTCGCCGACCCGACGCAGGGAGGTAACATGAGGGACTGGTACGACAACCCCGTGCTCGAAGACATCTTCGCAGAGCAGGCCCAGATGCTCTCCTACGGGCCTTTGGGGGCGCTTGGGAATGCGTCTGTGGAGCTGACTGAGGAGTTGCCTTCAGAGGCTCTGGCGCTTATGCAAGACTACCTGAAAGGGCAGATTGGCACTATGGAATTCGTCACAAAGGCCGAAGCCATCAGGTTGAGAAACGCCCCAGTTCAGCTAGCTCGTCCAGAAGCGTGATTCAAGATACCTGTTTCAGCTTGTGAAATGGTTAAATACGCTACATCTCGGTTACACCATGCTTCAGGAGAGAGCTTCCCCCAAGTCACTTTCCGAGGGAGGATCTAGGAGGATGATGTTGTGATCAGTGAGTGTAGACGTCCGAGCCTGAGCTTCCTGCTGATGGCTCTGATGGTGATGGCTTCGTTCGTCGTAATGGTATCGGCACCAGCACAGGCCGAGACCGTGGCGGCGGACGACGGGACTGCAGACTATGAATCGATTGGCGGATTCGCTGTCACGGACCCGTTCGAGAAGATGGATTCCTGTCCAGTGATGGCCGGCCACACCGCCCAGGACACCCTGTACGGGTACACGGCCTTGATAGGGCTGGGCGGATACTCTCCGGCCGACGTGTGGCTGTTCGCCCCGCAGCCCGGGGACGTGCCACTCACCGGGGTCGTCGAGGGAGGATGGTATGACATCACCGTCACCGACACCGTGGAGGTCATGGGAGGAGGGGACGGCCCCTACGAGCTGTTCGACTACCGCGACATGGAGATCTATCCGGACGTCTTGACGGGCGACTTCGTGTCGGATCTCGCGGACGCGGTGTTCACCATGCCAGTCTGGGTCGAGGACAGCCACGCCCTGATCGTCACCGTGGAGGAGGATTGGGGATGCCCCGACATCGACCTCGGGCTCTGGCACGACGAGGACATGGACAACATCGCCGACCTGACGGAGCCGTACTGGTACGTGGGGGCCTCAGGGTCCTACGAATCCATCGAGCTGGCAGCGCCAGACGACGGACAATACCTGGTCAAGGTGCTGGGGAACGATGTGACGGGGTGGCCTGGGTACTTCTCCCTGTCGGTGCTCGCCGGGGTGCCAGGGTACATAGAGGTCACGGACCTGGAGACGCCTGTCGGCACAGGGGTTCATGACTTCAACATATCGTACAGCGTGCCCGAGAGGGTCGGCGTGTTCGTGGGATGGGCCACCCTAGGGTTCATGGGCTCTAACGACTCCATCAGCATACCGTTCGAGATAAGGGTGTTCGACGTCGGGGAGCCCTCGATAGATGACCTGTACCCCGTGGGCGGCTCGGTGATACCCTCCACGGACCTGGAAGTGTCGTTCTATGTGAACGACCACACGGAATTCTACTCCGGGTGGGACTCGTCGGACTTCTACGTGGTCCTGGACGGCATTTGGGACATTCAGCCATACGCCTCAGTCGATGACGCCAACGTCACGATAGAGTGGATATACCCGTTGACGCAGGGAGACCACTACCTCGAGATATGGGCCCACGACATAGCCGGAAACTGGGTCCACGAGTACGCGGAGTTCTCCGTCAACTCCGTCATAGAGGAGTTCTGGGCCGAGTTCGCGGATCCTGAGACGGAGGTCGCGATACCCGACAGCACGACCTTGGCCCTGACCGAGGTCATCGTGAGGGGCTACACCGACCCGTACTCGGACGTGTCGATCACGACCGAGTCTGACTCGTACGACATCGCCGCAGATGTGGACGGGTACTTTGAGCAGAACACCGTCGCGCTGCAGGAAGGGCTGAACATCGTGACCATCGAATCCGTCAACGACGCGGGCGTCAGCGACTCAGTGGTCAAGATGATCGAATCGGACACGCACTGCGGGCTCTGGGTCCAGGACGTCGACTCCCCGACGGCGACAGACTCCGCCGAGGTGGCGGGTTGGACGGACGCCGACGCTGAGCTGACGGTCAACGGGATCTCTGTGGCCGTGATGCCGGACGGGTCGTTCTCAGACACCGTGGCGCTCGCCGAGGGGGACAACGTCATCGTCGTGGAGGCTACGGATGGCGTGGGCAACCAGGCGTACACCGAGTTCGCGGTCGTCCTGGACACGACCGCCCCAGCCATAGCGGTCACCTCGCCTCTGGACGGGGCGACGGTCGACGATGCGGCACTGACGGTCTCAGGCACTGTCGATGACCCGTCGGCAGAGGTCTGGGTCAACGGCGTGTCTGCGGAGGACGGCGCAGGCGGGTTCAGCGCGGTCATAGCCCTCTCCGGAGGGGAGAACACGGTCACGGTCGTCGCCGAGGACGGACTGGGCAACTCCGCGAGCGAGAGCATCACCGTGACCTACGAACCGCCCGCGTACGTGACGCCCGGGGAACTGCAGGACCTGCTGGAACGGCTGGACGGCATGAACGAGTCGCTCCTGCAGGAGATCGAGGATCTCCAGGACATGATAGACGCCCTGGAAGAGGAGGCACAGCAGGACTTGGACGATGTGAACGCGCGGGTCGACGACACCGATTCCTTCGCGGACATGTTGATGTACATGTCCATAGGGCTGTTCGTGGTCGCGATCGTCCTGCTCGCCGTCGTGTGGCTGATGCTGAACCGCAAGAAGGGCGATGGCAACCCCGGAGAGCCGGTCCCGCCCCCGGACGAATAGACGAGGCCGCGGGGCCCCCGAGAAGATGGCCCCGGGAACAGGCGTCTGGCAAAACCCCTTCCCAAATCCCAACCGCCTTTCATCCCGCGTCGAGAAGGATGGAGCCACTGGAGGGAATCGAACCCTCGACCTACGCCTTACCAAGGCGTCGCTATACCTCTAAGCCACAGTGGCGCTCTGACTAGGCCGGAAGTCATCTTGCCTTGCGTATTAAAAGGTTGTTGAGGGGTTCGACGCGCCAGCAGTCCCAGGTCAGGGGGCGTCGCATCATTTATTACCGTACCTGGACATCAGTCGGACATCATGAAGGAGGCGTTGAGCAGCTTCGATGTGATGGCCGTGGTCGCGGAGCTCCAGCCGCGGGTAGGCTGGCACCTCGACAAGGTGTACCATCCCCATTGGAACCACCTCATCCTGTCCATCAGAGGGGCGGGGGAGGGCAAGGAGTTCCTGCACTTCCATGTCGGCAAGTGGCTCTTCACATCGAAGAAGTCACGTGACATGCCCCAGCAGCCCTCAGATTTCGCGATGATGCTCAGGAAGAGGGTCACGAACGCCCGCATAGCGGGCGTGAGGCAGCAGGGGTTCGACAGGATAGTCGTCCTCACGCTCGAGAAGGAGGAGACCTTCGAGCTCGTCCTGGAACTCTTCGGGGACGGGAACGTCATACTGGTCAAGGACGGCGCAATCGTGCAGCCCCTGACGAGTCACACATGGAAGCACAGGGACGTCAAGGCGAAGAGAGAGTTCTCATTCCCACCACCGGTGCCTGACCCCAGTGTCATCGATGCGCCGGCACTCCTCGAGATACTCCGGTCCTCGGACGCGGACCTCGTGCGGACGGTCGCCACGAAGCTCAACCTGGGCGGGAGGTACAGCGAGGAGCTGTGCGCGAGGACAGGGATCGCGCCGGCCATCAAAGCCGCTGAGGTAGGAGAGGCCCAGGCAGAGGCTCTCCTGGAGGCGATCAGAGAATTGATGGCGGAGGCAGCGGCATCTGGCAAGGGGTATCTCGTGAGCAGGGGCGGAGCGCCCGAGGACGTGGTCCCGATCAGGATGAATGCATACCAAGGCCTCGACACGCAGGAGTTCGGCTCATTCTCAGAGGCGCTCGAGGAGTACATATCCCGCAAACCAGCGACCAAGAAGGATAAGCCCAAGGAAGATACGAAGGAGTTCGACAAGCTCAAGAGGCGGATCACGCAGCAGGAGGCCGCGGTCATCAAGCTGCAGGACGAGGCCAGGGAGGCGCAGGCGACCGGGGACGCGCTATTCGCCAGGTATTCCGAGACGGACAAGACCATCACGGACGCGCGCAAGAAGGTGGAAGGGCACGTGAGCCTGGAGGACACACCCGGGTTCGTCGGATACGACCCTAGGAGGGCTCTCCTGACCATCCGCGCTGAAGGTTCGACCATCATCCTCGATGTCAAGGGCACTGTTGAGTCGAACGCCCAGAGGTACTACGAGGAGTCGAAGAAGGCCAGGAGGAAACTCGAGGGAGTGCTGAAGGTCATCCATGAGACCCGGGACGACGTCGACGGCATGGCGCGCAAGGAGGCCGAGAAGCGGGAGAGGAAGGTCCTCAAGCCGTCCAAGAGATTCTGGTTCGAGCGGTACAGATGGTTCATCTCCAGCGAGGGAGTCGTCGTGGTCGGCGGCAAGGACGCAAAGAGCAACGACACCCTAGTGAAGAAGCATCTCGACGCAGGGGACAGGTATGCGCACGCGGACATGCACGGCGCGCCGAGCGTGGTCGTCAAGATGCGCGAGGGAGTGACCGACATAACACTTCACGAGGCTTGCGAGTTCGCGGTCGCCACATCGAAGGCCTGGAACGCCAAGATAGGCTCCGCGAGCGGGTACTGGGTGCTCCCGGAACAGGTGAGCAAGACGCCCCAGAGCGGGGAATTCCTGGCAAAGGGCGCGTTCGTCATCAGGGGCAAGAGGAACTACTCTGACAAGCTGAGCATCAAGCTGGCCGTCGGAGAGGTTGAGCACGAGGGGGCGCGCAAGGTCATGTGCGGGCCCGAGTCAGCGGTCAAGGCCCGGTCCAAGAAGTTCGTGGTCCTGAGGCCCGGAGGCAAGGACAAGGATTCGTTCGCGAAGCTCCTGGCCGATGAGCTGCAGGTCCCCATCGAGGAGGTGCAGAGCGTCATGCCTCCGGGTGACGTGGACGTCGTGGAGAAGGTCGGCCTTGAACTGAAAGGCCTCACTTGACGACAAGCGACCTGAGCGCCTTCAGCTCCTGCTTGTACCCCTTCTCACCCTCAGGGGTCTCGAGGACCATCGGGATGTCGTCCCAACGGTCGTCGTTCATGAAATGTCCGAAGCACTCGAGCCCGAGGAAGCCCTTCCCGATCTGCTCATGCCGGTCCAGATGCGACCCCTGCTTCCCCTTGGAATCGTTGATATGCATGGCCCTGACCATCTCGATACCCAGGACTTCGTCTAGCAAATCGAAGGTCTTCTCGTAACCGTCGCTCGACCGGACATCATAGCCCGCAACGTAACCGTGGCACGTGTCGAAGCATATCCCCACGTTCTTCTGGTCATCAAGCATGCCGATCACCTTCGCGAGCTGCTCGAAGGAGTGGCCAAGCACCGTGCCCTGGCCCGCGGTGTTCTCGAGGACGAAACGGACATCCCCGGAGCCGAACTCCTTCCTGACCCAGTTGAGCGAATCCGCGACCCGCTTCAATCCGGCCTGTTCCCCGGCCCCCATATGCGCGCCCGGGTGGAATATCAGGTTCCTGACGCCGAGGTGCTTGGCCCGCACGACCTCGTCAAGGAAGGCCTCCCGGGACCGCTTGAGCAACGCGTTGTCCGGGCTGCCCAGGTTTATCAGGTATGAGTCGTGGATCACGGTCTCGCTGATATCGTGCGCTCCCATGTTCGCCTTGTACTGTTCCGCGTCCTCGAGGTCCAGCGGCTTGGACGCCCACTGCATCTGGTTCTTCGAGAATATCTGCATGCAGTCGCATGTCACAGCACGCGCGCGCTCGGGCGCGTTCCTGACGCCGCCCGTGACCGATACATGGCCGCCAAGGAGCTTCATCTGCAGACCCGGGATGTAATCCTGCTCCGGCTAGATAATCAATCCTGGAGGTCCATCGTGAACAGGTAGCTGCCGTTCACGATAGATGACCGAGGGGTCACGCCGGCCTTGTGCATGAGCGCTATCATGGCGACGTTGTCCCTGAGCACCTCGGCCGTCAGGCCGCGTATGCGCTTCGCCCTCGCGATCTTGACCAGCTCCTTCATCAGGTAGGTGCCTATCCCACGGCCCTGCCAGTCGTCAGCCACGAGGAACGCGATCTCGGCCCTCTTCGTCGACGGGTTCATGTGGTAGCTCCCGACACCGACCATCTTCTGCTTCGGGCGCTTCCCGTGCAGGACCACGAGCGACATCTCGTCCTCGTAATCGATGACACAGAACTCCTGGAGCCTCCTGTGCGGCATCGACTTGAGCATGCTGAAGAACCGGTTGATGATCGTCTGGTCGCTCAGGTCGTAGAACATGTCACTGAGCATCTCCTCGTCCGTCGGCTCGATCGGCCTGACCAGGAGCTTCGTCCCGTCCTTCTCCACCATCGTGGTTTCGAACTCCTCTGGATACACCGTGGTCTCTGGAGTAGGCTTCTGGTCGGCATACACGTAGTTGAGCTTCTTGGCACCCTTGAGGAGCTCCGCCCGGAACTTGGGATGAGCTATGTTGATGAGGGCCATGGCCCTCTCGCGTATGTTCTTGCCGTGCAGGTAGGCCGCGCCATACTCCGTCACGACGTAGTGCACATCGCCCCTGGTCGTGACCACGCCAGCCCCTTCCTGCAACCTGACCGATATCCGGGATATGGCGTCATCCTTGGCAGTCGCGGGCATCGCGATGATGGGTTTGCCACCCTTCGACCTCGCCGAACCCCTGACGAAATCCACCTGCCCGCCTATGCCAGAGTAGAACATGGACCCCAGGGAGTCTGCGCACACCTGTCCCGTCAGGTCCACCTC
>Ga0208953_1001953_pt1 | contig 10335 bp, 6 predicted proteins | sample RifOxyB2_FD_184033 | JGI IMG/M metagenome (GOLD analysis project Ga0208953, IMG submission 184033) | Groundwater microbial communities from Rifle, Colorado - Rifle Oxygen_injection B2 (SPAdes) | ecosystem: Environmental > Aquatic > Deep subsurface > Groundwater | place: USA: Rifle, Colorado... | reverse complement strand
ACATGGTGTCCCGTGTTCATATCGTGCGCCCCCTGGACGCTATCTCTGTGTTCATCCAGATCTCAAAGAGCGCGGTTCTTCGCGCCCTGACCATCAGAGCCCCGGGGAATGCCTTGGCGGTTCTTCCGAGCAAGTTCAATCAGCTCCTTGTTGGACACCAATGGTGCTTTGTCCTAATAAAACCTTCGTTTTAATGAGTAATACATGCGTGATAATACGAAAAACGACATAGTAGTGCGAAAAGCATTATATTACTGTGACACCATATGTTTTAACGGTGATAACGCTTGAAGTCGATCAAGACCATCAAGGACCCAAAGGCCTTCGAGCTGCTGGCTGATGAGACCCGGAGGAAGATCATCTACCTCCTGAGGGTCAAGGAGATGACGGTAAGCCAGATCGCCGCCGAGATGGGACTCACTGTTCAGGCGATATATCACCACATCAGGAAGTTGAAGGCTGCGGCCATGGTCGAGGTCTCGCGCGAGGAGCGCGTTGGTCACTTCATAGAGACATATTATCGGTCCGCCGCGGAGATGTTCATGCTCTCTCACGGCGAGGCTGCCCATAAGCAGACATACAGCGAGTTGGCGAAGGGCGCCCTCGAGGGACTGGCAAAGCTGGGCCTCTTGACCCCTATGGACCCCGACGCAGTTTCGAAGGTCGCAGGGATCGTCAAGGAAATGGACTCCTGCTGCAAGACAAACGAATGGTCGGACAAGATTGGAGAGATGGGCGATGTCGCCTTCTTCGTCAAGCAGAGCATGATGGAGTATGTCGCCCTGCTGTCAGAGGACGATGAGCAGTTCGAACAGAGCGTCAGGCTCCAGAGGGAACTGAGAGACGTCCTGCGGTCGTATGGTGCGCGGCCCGCGAAGGCCAAGCCTAAGAAGAAGTGAGTTCCCTCATCATCCGGTAGTCAGAGCAGTCCCATCTCGACTATCTCGACGCTCTGCACGCCGGGCACGCCGGATATGGCCGTCTCGACCTGCTCCGCGCCGCCCTTCTTGTCGTCGAGCACGATGAGCACATGGAGCGCCTTGAGCCCGAATGCGACAGGTCTCTTCTCTGCCATCTTCAGCGCTGCGCCTTCAGGCAGGGCCGCCTTGATGCCCTTCTCGAGCTTGTCAAGGTCCACGTCGATGTCCTCTGGCAGGACCCTGTATTGGAGGCCGACTTCACCCAATCAAAACACCTCACGGACCTGTGAACCCGCATGCGGGGCACTTGTAGTGCACGCTCTGGTCCCTGCAGTTCATGCACCGTCCGATCTCGGCCTGCCCGCACTTTGGACAGAGGAACGTTGTCTCTGTCTTCTTCACAAGGCGGATCCCGCAAGAGGAGCAGACCTTCTCCTGGCTTTCCAAGTTCTTCTACCTCGGGGCTGAGGAATATCCTATCTGTATATAATGCTATAGCACTCCCCGCGAGCGGGATCGAGATGAAGGGAGTCATCGTCTACGATAGCGTCTACGGCAACACTGAGCTCGTCGCCAAGATGATCGCGGCGCGGCTCGAGGCCGAGGGTCACTCGGTCCGGCTCGTGCGGGTGAAGGACGCCCTGAAGGAGCGGACCGAAGGAGACTTTCTGTTCCTGGGCTCTCCTACCAGGATGGGCGGCATGACGGGCAGGATGAAGAAGTTCATCAAGGGCGCGGACTGGGACGCCTGGGGGAAGAAACCCGTCGCGGCCTTCGACACCGAGATGGATGAAGTGATCGCCAAGGACGGCGCGAGCGCGGCCGCGAAGATGCACGACCTGGTGCGTTCCAAGGGCGCGAAGGTACACACGCCCGTCCTCAAGGTGGGCGTGACCGGGGTCAGAGGGCCCCTGTCGCTCGGTTCGGAGAAGGGCATCGAGGCATATGTGAGCGAATTCCTGTCATCGGCTGCATGCTGAGGCCTCGACATACTGGCATGTCTGCGGGTCACAGGCACACCAGACCGCGTGATACTGACTGGCACAGGGTGGGTACATAATCGTTGTCCAAGCGGGGCAATTTATCTTGGGATTTATATTTAAAATGAGCACAACAAAGGGTGACACCCTCGCTCGGGCCGGGGAATCCGTTGATTCAAAGGAGTCATTAAATACTTGAAGAGACTACACGGCCTGCTAACGCAGCCTAGGGTATCCACGCCGCCCAGGGCCCGTAGCTCAGCTAGGTAGGAAATCTCATGCATTCTCGATGTGTCGGTTTCCCTAGAAAGAGCATCTGCCTTTTAAGCAGGTGGCCCGGGGTTCGAATGACTATGCCTAACAGACTAGTCTCGGAAATCCCCGCGGGCCCGCCGGGCGACGGTATCGGTCTGTGGGAGAAACGGGGGAGCGGCGACCAGTGGAACATCCTTGGGCTCGTGCGGTGATGTAGATGGCCGGAGAATTTAACGTTCTGGAGCATGAGCTCGTGCCCGAGCATCATCTCCTGTCGGAGAAGGAGGCCGAGAAGATTCTGAAGGACCTGAAGCTGACCAAAGACCAGCTTCCGAAGATCAGGATCTCGGACCCGTGCATTCGCGCACTCGACGCGATATCGGGCCCAGTCGAAGAGGGAATGGTAGTCAAGATCGTCAGACGCAGCCGGACCAGCGGCGTCTCAACCAGCTACAGGCTGGTCGTGCGGGGGTGAACCCTTGAGGGAACTTGTAGAAACCTATTTCCGAGAGCGCAGCATCGTCAACCACCACATAGCATCGTATAACGACTTCTTGCCGACGATAGACCATCCGAACAGCCGGATGCAGAAGATCGTGGACAACGTCCGCGCATCCCCTGATGAGAGCGACAGGGGCGTCATCAGACTCGATTCGGACAGGACCGAGGGCAAGATCATCGAGATCAGGATCGGCCGCAGGCGGGACGAGAAGACCGGGCTCATCGACGCGTCGGCCAGGCCGACGATCACGGTGGGCAGGCCCGTAATCAAGGAGGCCAACGGCGCGACCCACGACCTTTACCCGATGGAGGCCAGGCTGAGGAACCTCAACTACTCCGCCCCCATCATGCTCGAGTTCACGATCCTGGAGGACGGCATCGAGAGGGAGCCGGAGAAGGTCCATATCGGCGACCTGCCGGTGATGGCGAAATCCAAGAAGTGCAACCTGCACAAGGACAACATCGACATGGACCGCGAGCCCACCCCCGAGGACGTCGACAAGTACCTGGTCGAAATGGGCGAGGACCTCTGCGACCCAGGCGGCTACTTCATCATCGGCGGCACCGAGAGGGCGCTCATATCGCTCGAGGACCTCGCTCCGAACAGGGTGATGGTCGAGACGAACGAGCGCTACGGCACCAGCCTGCACGTCGCCAAGGTGTTCTCACAGAAGGAGGGTTACAGGGCCCTCACCCTGATGGAGAAGAAGAAGGACGGCATACTGGCCGTCTCGGTCCCGGCCGCATCCGGCCAGATACCGCTGATAGTGCTCATGAAGGCCCTCGGGATGGAGAACGACGAGGAGATCTACAAGTCCATAGTCTCCGACCCGCAGATGGCCAACATAGTGTACGCCAACATCGAGGAGTGCCAGAACAAGAAGCTGTACCCCCCGAATGGCATATACACGACCGAGGACGCGATACTGTTCCTCGAGCGCAAGTTCGCTACAGGCCAGGCGAAGGAGTACAGGGCGAAGAAGGTCGAGAGCATCATCGACCGCTCGCTCCTGCCGCACCTGGGCGACACTGCGGACGCGAGGATGAAGAAGTCCATATTCCTCGGGCGTGTGGCACGAACGATCCTGGAGCTGGAGCTCGGCAAGCGTAAGGAGGACGACAAGGACCACTACGCCAACAAGAGGCTGAAGCTCGCAGGCGACCTCATGGAGGATCTCTTCAGGGTCGCGTTCACGAACCTGATCAAGGATCTGAAGTACCAGCTTGAGAGGGGTTACACGAGGAAGAAGGGTCTCAGGATATCCTCGGCCATAAGGCCGGACCTGCTGACCCACAGGCTGTTGCACGCGTTCGCGACGGGCAACTGGGTCGGCGGCAGGGCCGGAGTGTCCCAGCTGCTGGACCGGACGTCCAACATGAGCGCGTTGTCACACCTGAGGCGCGTCACATCACCACTCACGAGGAGCCAGCCGCACTTCGAGGCCCGTGACCTGCACCCGACACAGTGGGGCAGGCTCTGTCCCAACGAGACGCCTGAGGGCCAGAACTGCGGCCTTGTCAAGAACTGCGCGCTCATCGTAGATGTGAGCGAAGGCACGGACGACAAGGATGTCATCTGGCTGCTCCGCGACCTCGGCGTGAAGGAAGTGAGCGAGCAGCAGACCACGGAGACACGTGTATACGTTAACGGGGACCTCATCGGCCTGCACGACAAGCCCAAGGAGCTCGTCGAGGAGATCAGGCAGAGGAGGCGCTCTGGGCTGCTGTCGCCCGAGGTGAATGTGCGCTTCGACGACAACATGAACGAGATCATTATCAACTGCGACGAGGGGAGGCTGAGGAGGCCGCTGCTCGTCGTTCGCCACGGGAAGACCCTGTTGAACCACAGGCATGTCGAGGACATGCGCTCGCACAAGGCGAAGTGGGCGGACCTCATCCGTGAAGGCGTGGTCGAGTGGATCGACGCCGAGGAGGAAGAGGACACGTACACCGCGGTGTCGGCGTTCAGGGCCCCTCAGAAGTGCGACCACTGCGGCAAGTTGCTGTCCGATACGGACGTTGACTGGCGCAACCCGGGCGAGGAGGGCAAGGTCGTCCTGGAGTGCAAGAGCTGCGGCGGCACGATGCAGATCGAGTCGCTGCTCAGCGACGATCACACCCATGTCGAGATCGACCCGATGGTCATCCTCGGCGTGTGCTCCGCGCTCGTGCCATATCCAGAGCACAACTCCAGCCCGAGGGTCACGATGGGCTCAGGCATGGCGAAGCAGTCGCTCGGTCTGAGCTCGTCAAACTACAGGACCAGGCCGGACACGAGGAGCCACGTGATGCACTACCCGCAGAAGCCCCTGACGACCACGAAGCCTATGGAGTTCGTGTCGTTCGCCCAGAGGCCTGCGGGGCAGAACTTCGTCGTGGCGATCATGTCGTATCACGGGTACAACATGGAGGATGCCATAGTCATGAACAAGTCCTCCGTGGAGCGCGGCCTCGGCCGCTCTGCGTTCATGAGGACGTACAGGGCGGAGGAGCGCAGGTATCCTGGCGGCCAGGAGGACCATTTCGAGATACCGAGCCCCGATGTAAGGGGCGCGAGGGCGGACCTCTCCTACAGCAACCTGGGCGAGGACGGGCTCATCAGCCCCGAGACCAGGGTCGAGGGCGGCGACGTTCTCATAGGTAAGACATCTCCCCCGAGGTTCCTCGAGGAGGAAGCGGACTTCCTGACGCCGCAGAAGAGGCGCGAGACATCGGTCACCGTCAGGCCCGGCGAGAAGGGCTGGGTCGACTCGGTCATGCTGACGGAGTCGGAGAACGGCTCCAGATTGGTCAAGGTCAAGGTCAGGGACGAAAGGACCCCTGAGCTGGGGGACAAGTTCGCATCGAGGCACGGCCAGAAGGGTGTCGTAGGCCTGCTGGTGCCCCAGGAGGACATGCCGTTCACGGAGGACGGCCTTGTGCCAGACCTCATCATCAACCCGCACGCCATCCCGTCGCGTATGACCGTGGCTCACGTGCTGGAGATGGTCGGGGGCAAGGTCGGCTCGATGGAAGGCAGGTTCATAGACGGCACTGGTTTCAGCGGCGAGAGGGAAGAGGCCCTCAGGGACGCCCTCATCAAGAACGGCTTCAAGCAGAACGGCAACGAGGTCATGTACGACGGTATCACTGGCCGCAAGATCGAGGCTGAGGTGTTCGTCGGCGTGATCTACTACCAGAAGCTGCACCACATGGTCTCAGGCAAGCTCCATGTCAGGAGCAGGGGCCCGGTCCAGATACTCACGAGGCAGCCGACGGAGGGGCGCTCGAGGCAGGGCGGCCTGAGGTTCGGCGAGATGGAGAGGGACTGTCTCATAGGCCACGGCGCGGCCATGGTCATCAAGGACAGACTCCTGGACGAGTCCGACGGGACGCTCCAATATGTTTGCGGCAACTCGAACTGCGGCCACATCGCGATCCTCGACAGGCGCGGCACCCTCAGGTGCCCGGTCTGCGGGAACAACTCGAAGGTATACCAGGTGCAGACATCATACGCGTTCAAGTTGCTCTTGGACGAGTTGCTGTCCCTTGGTGTGGTCATGCGTCTTCAGCTGGAGGATTTGAAATGATGGTCTCTGGCGTAACCAAGAGGATATCTGCGATCAAGTTCGCGCAGCTGTCGCCGGACGAGATACGCAAGATGAGTGCGACGAAGATCATCACGGCCGACACGTACGACGACGACGGCTTCCCGATCGACATGGGGCTCATGGACCCGCATCTCGGTGTCATCGAGCCCGGGCTCAGGTGCAAGACCTGCGGGAAGAAGGTCGACGAGTGTCCCGGTCACTTCGGGCACATCGACCTCGCGATGCCCGTTATACACGTAGGATACGTGAAGGAGATCAAGAAGCTCCTGCAGTCCACCTGCCGCTCGTGCGGCAGGCTTCTGCTCACAGGCGAGCAGGCGGCCGAATACCTGAGGCAGAGGGACCGGATGGAGGAACTGGGTGGAGACACCCTGGACACCGCCACGGTCACCAAGGAGGCCGCGAAGGACGCTGCGTCCAGGACCACGTGCCCGCACTGCGGGACGGTCCAGCTCAAGATAACGCTTGACAAGCCCACGACCTTCAGGGAGGAGGGGCACAAGCTCACCCCGAAGGAGGTCAGGGAGAGGCTCGAGCGCATACCGGAGGGTGACCTGATCTCGCTCGGCATGGACCCGGCCGTGTCCAGGCCGGAGTGGATGATCCTGACCTCGCTGCCGGTGCCGCCGGTCACAGTGAGGCCATCGATCACGCTGGAGTCCGGGGACAGGTCCGAGGACGACGTGACGCACAAGCTCGTGGACGTGCTCAGGATCAACCAGAGGCTGAGAGAGAACAGGGACGCGGGCGCGCCCCAGCTCATCGTTGAGGACCTCTGGGAGCTGTTGCAGTACCATGTCACGACCTACTTCGACAACCAGACATCGGGCATACCGCCCGCGAGGCACAGGTCAGGCAGGCCCCTGAAGACCCTCGTGCAGAGGCTGAAGGGCAAGGAAGGCAGGTTCAGGTCGAACCTGTCAGGTAAGAGGGTCAACTTCTCCGCGAGGACAGTGATATCCCCGGACCCGATGCTCTCTGTGAACGAGGTCGGCGTGCCGATCGCGGCCGCCAGAGAGCTGACGGTGCCGATAAGGGTCACCGAGAGGAACCTGGCCGTCGCGAAGGAGATGGCCTCGCGCGGGCCGGCTCCGCCCGGCGACGTGTACAAGGCTGGCGTGAACTACGTCATCCGCACGGACGGGCGCAGGATCAAGATCACGGACAAGAACGCCGCGACCGTCGCGGAAGGCGTCGAGGCTGGGTACATAGTCGAGAGGCACCTGATGGACGGCGACATCGTGCTGTTCAACAGGCAGCCGTCCCTGCACAGGATGTCCATCATGGCGCACGAGGTCAGGGTCATGCCGCACAAGACGTTCAGGTTCAACCTGTGCGTCTGCCCGCCGTACAACGCGGACTTCGACGGCGACGAGATGAACCTGCACGTGCTCCAGAGTGAGGAGGCGCGTGCCGAGGCCAAGGTCCTCATGAGGGTCCAGGAACACATCCTGAGCCCGAGGTTCGGAGGGCCGGTCATAGGGGGCATACACGACCACATCACGGGCGCGTTCCTCCTGACGCACGAGGACTCGAAGTTCACGAAGGAGGAGACCCTCAGGATCATGGAGAAGACCCCTGGGCTCGATATGCCCAAGCCCCTGGTCAAGGAAGGCGGGGTCGAGTACTGGGGCGGCAAGCAGCTGTTCAGCCTCATACTGCCCAAGGACCTCCACATGACCTTCAAGTCGTCCATATGCCAGAGGTGCGACGAGTGCAAGAAGGAGGCGTGCGAGCACGACTCGTTCGTGGTCATACGCGACGGCATCCTCGTGGCCGGCACGATCGACGAGAAGGCCATCGGGGCGTTCAAGGGCCGCATACTGGACAAGCTGTCCAGGGACTACGGCCCCGACACTGCGAGGATGTTCATCGACCAATCGACCAAGATCGCCATCGGCGCCATCATGGTCCGCGGTTTCACCACGGGCATCGATGACGAGGATATCCCGGACCAGGCCAAGAGGGAGATAGACGATGCGATGACCCAGGCGAGGCTCAAGGTCGAGGAGCACGTGGGCGCGTACAGGCGCGGTGAGCTCGAACAGATGCCCGGCAGGTCCCTCGAGGAGACACTCGAGGTCGAGATCATGAAGGTCCTGGGCAAGGCCAGGGACACAGCGGGCCAGATCGCGGGCAGGCACCTCGGTATGGAGAACTCGGCCGTCATAATGGCCAGGTGCGGCGCGAGGGGCTCGATGCTGAACCTGTCGCAGATGGCAGGTGCCATCGGCCAGCAGGCCGTCAGGGGCGAGCGTCTGTCCAGAGGTTACTGGAACCGCACGCTCCCGCACTTCAAGAAGGGTGACCTCGGGTCCGAGGCGAGAGGGTTCATCAAGAACTCCTACAAGAGCGGCCTCACACCGACCGAGTACTTCTTCCACTCGATGGGTGGCAGGGAAGGACTGGTCGATACGGCCGTGAGGACATCGAGGTCTGGATACATGCAGAGGAGGCTCATCAACGCGCTCGAGGACCTGAAGGTCATGCAGGACGGTTCCGTGAGGAACACGGCCGGCACGATCATCCAGCTCGAGTACGGCGAGGACGGCATCGACCCGACCAGGAGCGTTCAGGGAGAAGCCGTCGACGTCGACGACATCATACTGAGCGTCCTCGGGGACAAGGGCGAGCTCATCGCAAAGGTCCAGGAGAAGGGCGTCGTCAGCTATGGTATCCAGGACAGGGACCTGCTGGAGACCCCGGAGGAGCCGGAGACGGAAGAGGAGCCGGACTTCGAACCCGGCGGCGGAGAGGAGGGATGACCAATGGGTAAGGATCCAGCAGAGGTCTTCCTGAACAAGGGCGTCGATGCCAAGACAGCCGAGATGCTGGTCAAGGCCGGCTACACGTTCACGAAGGTCGCGAGGGCCCACGAGAAGACCCTCAGGGAGATAGAGAAGCTCATAGGCGAGAAGAAGCTCAAGCAGGTCATTGCTTCGGTCAAGGCCAAGGAGAGGGCGCCCAAGAAGAAGAAGGAGAAGCCCCTCAAGACGATCAAGATCGAGAGGAAGGAGGTCCCGGCCAAGGTCCAGAGGTCGACCCCGTTCGAGATCAAGCTCAAGAAGATGGTCGACGACATGGGCAGGAAGCTCCCATGGGAGGTCCTGCACGAGATCGCAGCCCGTCTGGACGGCGCTGAGATCCCGGACAAGCACCTGAAGAGGATCTTGGAGCTCACGTGCGACAGGCACGAGATGCACAGGATAGACCCGAGCGAGTCCGTGGGCATACTCGCCGCCCAGAGCATAGGCGAGCCCGGCACACAGATGACCATGAGGACTTTCCACTACGCGGGTGTCGCCGAGATGAACGTCACGCTCGGCCTTCCGAGGCTCATCGAGATCGTGGACGCTAGGCGCGTGCCCAGCACCCCGATCATGGAGATACACCTCGAGAAAGCCGCCCAGGACGACCTCGAGAAGGTCCGTCAGATCGCGTCCAACATCGAGTTGACCAAGATCATCGACATCGCGGACGTCGAGACGGACATCAACAACATGGAGGTCATGGTCAGGCTCGACAAGCGCAAGATCGAGCGGAAGTCCATCACTCCCGAGGAGGTCCTGAGGAAGCTGAACAAGGCGAAGGGCCTCAAAGGCCTCGCGGAGATGCGCGAGGGCAACGTCGTGATCAAGTGCGATGAGCCATCGTACAAGAAGCTCCAGAGGATATCCGAGGACACGAAGCACACGCCCATCAAGGGCATCGACGGCATCACGAGGGCCGTGATACGCAAGGTCAGCGGCAGATACGTGGTGTACACCGAGGGCTCCAACCTCGAGAAGGTCCTCGAGATAGACCTCGTCGACAGGGCAAACACCACGACCAACAGCATACTCGAGATATTCGAGGTGCTCGGGATCGAGGCGGCCAGGAACTCGCTCATAGTCGAGGCGTCGAAGACGCTGGACGAGCAGGGCCTGACGGTCGACATACGGCATATCATGCTTGTCGCGGACCTGATGACCAACGACGGCGACGTGAAGGCGATCGGCAGGCACGGCATATCCGGCCGGAAGTCGAGCGTGCTCGCGAGGGCGGCGTTCGAGATAACATCGACCCACCTGTTGCGCGCGGCCATCACCG
>Ga0208953_1001951_pt1 | contig 10342 bp, 8 predicted proteins | sample RifOxyB2_FD_184033 | JGI IMG/M metagenome (GOLD analysis project Ga0208953, IMG submission 184033) | Groundwater microbial communities from Rifle, Colorado - Rifle Oxygen_injection B2 (SPAdes) | ecosystem: Environmental > Aquatic > Deep subsurface > Groundwater | place: USA: Rifle, Colorado... | reverse complement strand
GTGTATTTGTTGACCATCGAGTCCATGTTGCCGGATGAGATACCGAAAAACAGGCGGGGTTTGCCGAATTGTTTGAAATCTCCGGCCGAAGTCCAGTCGGGCTGGGCCAGTATGGCGACCCGATAGCCGGCGGCTTCGAGGACGCGCCCGATGAGGGCCATGGCGAAGCTGGGGTGGTCCACATAGGCGTCTCCGGTCACAAGCACGATGTCAACGTAGTCCCAGCCTCTGGCTTTGATCTCTTGCGGTGTAATAGGTAAAAATTTGCCGGTGTTCATGATTTCCAAACTAAAGTATAACATTTTGAGGTTTTGGCCCCGCGGGATCCATAAAAGAAAAGGTAACGCCGGGCCGGTCGGCTTTGGGTATAGAGCCGCGAGATGTCAAGTCGGGACGCCAACGGATTTTCCGCGTGCTCCGAGTCCGGGTTTTGTGGAGAATAAGACCGGTGTCTTCCGCCGGCTGTGGAACGCACCGTCCCGCATAGCGGTCCGGTTTGGACGGTCCTCGCCGTCGCTAATGATAGCGATGCGCTCCAGCCCCCGGTCTTAAAACCCTCCGAATGGAGTGCGCAGAAAACCCGCCGCCGCCCCTTCATGAAACTTACATCTGTTATGCTCGCTCGGTGTTGTTTTCCGGCGCTTCTTTGAATTTATAGGTAAGGCCAAAGGTAACAGGTACCTTGGCTCACTCCAGCAGGAACACTTCTTCTACGGTTTTTTTGAAATAGCGGGCGAGCTTTAAACCCAGGAGCAATGATGGAACATAATCCCCTTTCTCGATGGCGATGATGGTTTGCCTCGCCACACCCACAGCCTTTCCCAGATCTTCCTGAGTCATGTCCTTTTCGGCACGCAGGACCTTTAAACGGGATTTTATATAGGGCATGATCATTTATCCAAATGAAGCGAATCTTGGACAATGTTCCAGTGCATCAAGAGTTGGAAGACGGCCGGTATCACTAGGGTTATGCCTATCAGCACAATGATGGTGGTGGAAATGCTCCCATAGTGAAGTTGCTGGCGGATACCAGCGGCGATAATCGCTATCTGAGTGACCATGAAGGCAAAGGTGTAGACAATATGGGCTATATAAATTTCCCGCTCATCTACTTCAGTGGCTGTCTTACGACAATGTTTGAGGTAAACAACAAGGAAAAATATGGCCCCAAGACTACCGCCGAGCCAACGCATCATACCAGTCAGGCCTGTGCATATTAATGCCAGAGCAGTCAGCATTACCATCGCGATCATAAACTTTTTGAGTTTCCATACAACTTTTGTGTCAATCATATTATTCTCCTTATTTTATGCCAGTGCTGTCGCCTTCAACTAACATATTGTTGTATATTTATTACATATTGTCAAGCGGATTAACATTGGGCGGTTCACGCCTTGGATGGAGTTCAGGGCGTATTGCAGTGTTTAATATTCTATTTCCACCGGATTATTATTGACTTGCAAATATTATGGGCGGGGTCGCAATATTACATTTTAAACGCTGGGGGCATGAAACATATAGACCGTAATATGCATAAGTTTCGCGAAGGGGCGGCGGCAAGTTTATCACTGTGGCGTTTTTAAAGGAATAGGGATACGGTATTATTATACGGATCGTGGCGCCGTATTGATGCGAAAGCGGTTCGCGTGTAATAAAGTGGCTGGACTTTTGGTGATTTTATGCTCGTTAACGCGCCATTACATTTGATTTTGTTCCCGCTTTTGTCGAATTTTAGTATACTTTTATCATAGTAAGAGATATTAATACTCTGTGTTTTATGGAGCGATTCTTATGAAAAAGCTGATCGGATATATCGGTTTGGCCGCAATACTCGCTATGTGTTCATCCTCCAGGGGATGGGCCGACACTTTTGATCCGCTTGACGCTTTCAAGACGAATCTGGCCGACGGTTTTCTAAAGCCGTTCGCGGCCGACCTGGGCGGGCTCATCGGCGGGGCTGATTTTAGTTCCGGCAGGACCGTAGGCTTTCCCGGTTTTGATGTCGGGGCGGTCGGAATGATACAGGCCAAACCGGACAAAGATAATCTTATTCTTAAAAATGCGAAAGTTAAGGCGTTCGGCCTGGGGCTGCTTCAGGGTTCCGTCGCGCTGCCGTTTCTTGGGGCTGACTTGGCGGTCAGGGGTGTTAATTATTCCAATCTCTCCATTATCGGCGGGGGCATACGCTATCCGCTGTTCAGGAGCGGGACGTTGACCAAATTCATACCGGATGTATCGGTTTCCGCTTTTTACGACGCCGTGGATTTTAAATATTTCACCGGCAGGCATTTGTCGGCCGATGTCGCGGCTTCTTTTGATCTGCCTTTTATAAAACCGTTCGCCGGTATCGGATATGACAGGACAAGAGTGGAAATAACCGGCGTTTCCGCGGATTTCAACGGGATGGACGCTATTGTCGCCAAACCCAGATATACCGTGGGAGCGCGGATCGTGCCCTTCCCGTTCCTGTATGTGTTCGGGGCCTATACGCTGTTGCACTCCCAGCATGGCTTTAATTTCGGCGCCGGCGCGAGATTTTAATCAAACAGGCGTTTTTTGAATTTATTGTCGGATGTCCGGAGCCCCAGCTTATTATAAGGAGACCAAAATGGAAACCAATCAAACACAGAGTGCCGAAACACAAAAGTTTATTGAGATGGCCGAGCATTACGGCGCCAACAACTACCATCCCCTGCCGATAGTCATTTCGCAGGCCAAAGGGGTTTGGGTCAAGAGTCCGGAAGGTAAAAAATATATGGACATGCTTAGCGCCTATTCCGCGCTTAATCACGGGCATCGGCATCCACGGGTGCTGAAAACTCTCGTAGAACAGGCTAAAAAAGTGACTCTTACCTCGCGCGCCTTTAACAACGATCAGGTGGGGCCGTTCTTCAAGGAACTCTGCGAATTCACCGGTTATGAGATGGTTCTACCCATGAACACCGGCGCGGAAGCGGTAGAGACCGCTCTGAAAGCCGCGCGTAAATGGGGCTATAAGGTTAAAGGCGTGGCGGAAGGGAAAGCCGAGATCATAGTCTGCTCCAATAATTTCCATGGCAGGACTATTTCCATCGTGTCATTTTCCACAGAGGCGCAGTACCGGGACGGCTTCGGCCCGTTCACCCCTGGTTTTAAGATAGTGCCCTACGGCAATATTGAAGAACTTAAAGCCGCCATCAACCCGAACACCGTGGCCTTCCTGGTGGAACCCATACAGGGCGAAGCCGGGATCATGGTACCTCCGGCGGGATATCTTAAGGCCGCCAGCGATCTGTGCAAGGTCAACAGAGTTCTTTTTATCGCCGACGAGATCCAGACCGGCTTCGGGCGCACCGGTATGAAATTTTGCTGCGAACACGAAGGGATCAAGCCGGATATGATGATCCTGGGAAAGGCTTTGGGCGGCGGCGTGATGCCGATCTCCGCGGTCGTGTCCTCAAAAGAAGTGCTGGGTGTGTTCAATCCCGGCGACCACGGCAGCACGTTCGGAGGCAACCCGCTTGCCTGCGCCGTGGCCCGGACAGCCCTCAAAGTGCTGGTCGAAGAAAAACTGGTTGAGCGCTCCGCGGAGATGGGGGCCTACTTTATCGAGAAATTACGCTCCATAAAAGGGAAGCATATTGCGGAAGTGCGCGGCAAAGGCCTGCTTATCGGCGTGGAACTGGACACTCCCGCCCGTCCCTATTGCGAGCAGCTTATGGCCTTGGGCCTGCTTGCCAAGGAAACGCACGACCACGTTATCAGGTTCGCCCCGCCATTGGTCATCACTCAAAAAGAAATTGACTGGGCTTTCCGGCGCATAAAGAAAGTCCTTCGTAAATAATAACGCCGGTTAGTAAGGGAGAGAGGCTCCTGGGGAACTCTCTCCCTTATTTATTCCGCATCCCGTTATCCTCGCCCGCTGAAGACTAAATGCGCAATTTTAAGTCACAATCCAACTGGCTTTATTTCCAGGTGGTGCTCGCCACCGCCGTATGGGGGGGCGCCTATCCATTTACGAAGCATCTTGTTACGGAAATATCGCCGGTAACCATAGTCTCCGTCCGCGCGCTTGTCGGTTCTCTTCTCCTGATACTCTTGACCGGTTCGCGGCTTAAAGCTTCGGATTTCCGGCCGGGGCATATCTGGACGATATTCGTTATGTCCGTCCTGGGGGTTTCGGCCCAGCAGTTCGTGCAGGCCTATGCGCTCGCTTACACCAGCGCCAATCACGCCGGCTGGCTTATAGCCTCCACGCCTATTTTAGTGGCTGCCGCTATGACTTTTTTGGGCGGGCGTTTAGGAATACCGAAGATAATAGCCTTTATGCTCGGTTTTATGGGCACGTTGGTCGTGATCTTTTCCAAAACCTCCGGCACGGGCCCGGCTGCTCTGCCTTCCACAAAAGCGGACCTTGTCTTTACCGGAACCTGCGTCGCCTGGGCGGCCTACGTGGTTCTGACCAGGAAGTGGCTGACTTTCTGGAAGCAGACCAAGGTGACAACGGTTACCATGATAACCGCCATGTTTACGATGCTGCCTATCTGGTGTTTTTCCGGTAAGACGGGGGAACTCGCGAATCTTACCGCTAAGGGCTGGTTTTCCCTGGGGTATCTGTGCCTTTTATCCTCTGCCCTGGCGTATTGGTTCTGGAATAATTCGGTGGAAGGTTTGGGGGCCGTAAAATCATCCTATTTCATCTATATAGAGCCGTTCGCGACCTTGCTTTCCGCCTATGTTTTTCTGGGTGAGCCGCTCTCCGCGGCCGCTTTCGCGGGCGGTCTTATGATAATGGCCGGAGTTTATTTTGTAAACGCCGACAGGGATTTGTTTTCCGTTGCGGGTAAAGCATCAGTCAAGGCAGGCGGACATGATTGAACTATACGGGCCGATAAAAGAAAGATTCGGAGCGGATTGTCTGTTTGACCGGCCCGCTTCCGCTTTTACCACTTACAGGACGGGTGGACCGGTTGACGTAGTGGTGAAACCGGGCTGCCGGGAAGACTTTGTCTGGCTGAAAGGTTTTTGCCTGGAAAACGGTATCGCATCCCTGACGCTGGGCGCCGGTTCGAATATACTGGTGAGCGATAAAGGCCTTAAAAGCGTATGTGCGCTTACTCTGAAACTGGATAAGATAGTAATCGCAGGCAATACACTTACCGCCGAAGCCGGCGCTTTGTGGGACAATGCAGTCAAAACCGCCGTAGAGGCGGGTTTGTCCGGCTTGGAAAAAACATCGGGCATCCCCGGGACCGTGGGGGGCGCCGCGTTCATGAACGCCGGGGCGTTCGGGCAAGAGACTTTTGACTGCCTGGAGAGTTTAGCGGTAATGGATCGTTCAGGTTCGGCGCTGATTTTGAAGAAGTCCGATGTCAGGTACGGCTATCGCAAAGTGGAAGGCCTTGAGGGCTTGACGATCCTGAGTGCGGTTTTCCGGCTTCAGGCCGCGGATGGTAAGGCGCTGGCGGCGGATCGGGCCTGCGTTCTGGGCAAACGGGCCGAGAAACAGCCTCTGGATTTACCGTCGGCGGGAAGCGTGTTCAAGCGCCCGCCGGGCGATTTCGCTTCGCGGCTTATAGATACGGCGGGGTTAAAGGGTTTGCGGATAGGAGATGCCCAGGTGTCGGAAAAGCACGCGGGATTTATCGTAAACCGCGGCAAAGCCACGGCTTCAGATATTTATGCTCTCATAAAAAAAGTTCGAGCCGAAGTAAAAGTGAAAACCGGCGTAGCTCTTGAATTGGAACAGATACTCCTTGGAGAATTTGAATAGAAGCCATCCCAAAACCCCTTTGATACGCGAAAACGCGGATTTTGAGCCGAATGCCAGGCGTGAGGACGAAGGCGTACCTGTACGGTACGTTGAGGACGAGCAACAACGCAGTCGGGCAAAAGCTGCGTTTGCAGACGCCGAGGGGTTTCTGGATGGCTTCCAATCATCCATTGCACGGGAATATGGACAGGCGCGATTTTATAACACACATAAATAAAATATAATAGCTGTAGTGACTTCGAAATTTGTCCGTTCAGGAGGAAGCTTGCCGGAATAGTTGCTAACGGCGGCTAAAACGAAGCCTGAAAATAATGAAAGAAACACTTTCGATGTGTGCTTGTATTCCGACCGGGTTGATGCGGGGCTTCCCTGTAATCTTCTTCGGTTTTTTATTTCCCGGACTTTCCTGGGGCGTGCCAGCCAATCCTAAAAAGATGGAATTATCACAGCCGGATGGCGTCAGGATAACGGTTTTCCTCAAGGGCGACGAATATTACCATTGGAACGAGGATGAGAACGGCTACACCATCCTAAAGGACAGCATTACCAGGAGTTGGGTTTACGCTGAACAGGATACCGACGGATCAATGAAAGCCGGTAAATATAAGGCCGGCTCTTATGACCCCGGGAAGCTGGGTCTCGAAAAACATTTTAGAGATAAAGGACGAATAAATTACGCGAAGAATATGCGGAATAAAAGATATTTTTCCACCTTCCAACCCGGAGCCGCGGCGCCCGCCAAGACGCCCATACTGACCGGAACTATGAAGAACCTGGTCATACTGGCCAGATTTTCCAATCAGACCACCACATATTCCCAGGCGCAATTAAACAGTCTGTTCAACGATACCGGATATGTTACCGATGGAGCCGTAGGTTCGGTAAAAGATTTTTATCATGAGATTTCTTATAACAAGCTTACCATGGAGTCCACTGTAAGCCAGTGGGTCACGCTTCCGAATACTATCGCGTATTACGGCGCGAATGGCGACGCTAACGCTCAGCAAATGGTTTCGGACGCTATAGACGCTCTGGATACCGCCGGTTTCGATTTTTCCACTATGGACGGGAATGGCGACGGTTGGGTGGACGGGCTCGATATAATACACTCCGGCCGTGGCGAGGAATTCGGCGGCAATAATCCCGACTATATATGGTCCCACATGTGGGACCTCAACGCTCCCGTGACAAAGGACGGCGTACAGATGCAGCTCTACCATACCGAGCCCGAAGTGCGGGGCTGGGATACCGATCTATCTTCGGGGATAACCCGTATCGGGGTTATTTGCCATGAAACCGGCCATTTTCTGGGTCTCCCGGACCTTTATGACACCGGTTACGACAGTCAGGGGGCCGGAGATTTCTGCTTAATGGCCGGAGGCTCATGGAACGGTGATTCTGGTTCTTCTCCGGCGCAGATGAGCGCGTGGTGTAAGAAAACGCTGGGCTGGGCCGCGCCCACGCAACTGGTCATGTCCGGTAATTATTCCCTGGCCAGGGTGGAGGATGACGCTAACGCGATGTACCTTTTGAGAGGCGCCGGGTTCGCGGCCACCGAGTATTTTCTTATGGAAAACAAACAGGCATATGGTTTCGATGCGGCTCTCCCCGGCTCCATAAGAGGCATACTCATATGGCATGTTGATGAAACTCAAACCGACAATGACGATCAGACGCACTACCTGGTGAGCCTGGAGGAGGCCGGCGGAATACAAGATCTGAGGAATAATACGAATGCCGGTGACGATGCCGATTACTACCGTCTCGGTAATAATACCGTTTTTAACGATACCACCACGCCTAACAGTTTGAGCTATTCGGGAAAACCTCTGGGTATGACCGTGCAGGATATAACGGCAAGCGGCAATAGTATGAGATTTTATTTAAGGGGCGTGGATCCGGCCCTGCCCCCGATGACCGTTTATCCCCAGCCCTGGAAACCCGGTTCCGGCGGTTCCCATGACGCGGCCGGGATAACCTTCGCAAATCTTCCGGATGAGGCCACGGTGAGAATATATACCGTCGCCGGCGAATTGGTGCGCGAATTTTCGCTGACCAAAGCCGACCTGAACGTTAAAATATGGGATGGAAAGAATTCCGCGGGCAGGAACGCCGCAAGCGGCGTGTATTTCGCCAATGTGAAAGTTTCTTCCAGCAATATGAAAATTCTGAAGATCGCTATAGAACGATGAAAATAAAATTTATTCCGCCGGCCGCGGCCTTGCTGTCCTTGCCCTTTGCCTGCGCGCTTGCGGCATCCGGCGGCAATTCAACCGGGCAGATCCTTAAACTCGGCGTCGGGGCACGGAATGCCGCGCTTGGAGATGCGGGCGCGGCGGACAGCTGGGATTCTTCAGCTATATTCTGGAATCCGGCGGGGTTAGGTTTTGTGAAACGTTGTTCCGTGTCCACAAGCTATAGCAGTTTGTTTGAATCCGTCTCGCACGGCGCCGCTTCCGCGGCCTGCCCGGTTGATAGCCTGGGTGCGCTCGCCGTAGGCGGACAGTTTCTGAATTACGGTAAGATAGCTTCCCGCGATAACCAGGGCGCGTTAGACGGGGAGTTTTCGCCCTCGGATAAAGTATTCTCCGCGTCCTGGGGATTCGGCGTGGGGAAAATCGCGGCGTTCGGAGTTACGGCTAAGAGGCTTTCCGTTAAGATAGACGAGCATGCCTCGGCCAATGCGGCCGATATCGGGCTTATGTTGCGCTTCTCCGCGATAACCGTCGGCGCCGCGCTGAAAAATACCAGGGGGAAACTGAAGCTTGGCGAGGTGTCGGAGAATCTGCCGAAAACGGCCACGATAGGCGCTAAAGCGGACCTGGATCCGATAACTATTATGGCTGATATGAACAGTGCCAAAGATGGCGGCTGGATTTCCGGCGGAGCCGAGTACTATTTCTCTCCAAAAAGCGAGGGGTCTCCGGTTACGTTAAGGGCCGGCTATTCCACCCGCATGAAAACGAAAGGCAATAATTTAACGTTCGGCGCCGGTATAGCGGAAAAATCCTGGGCTTTGGACTACGCGCTTGTGCCCTACGGCGAACTCGGCCTTACGCACCACCTGACCGTTTCTTACTTGTTCGGAAAAACCGCGCGTAAAACCAGCGCCAGGATCAAAGATAAAAGCGAACCCTTTCAAGACAGGCGCGGTTTGCCGTCCGACCATGTTATCCTTATCCCCACCGAGATGATCCCACAGAACTATAAACCGTAATACGCATTTTTTTGCGGTACCGATGAACCGTACTTGAAAAAGAGATCCTAAAAATGAAAACTTTTTTCTCAGTTCTGTTGTTAGTCATACCGCCATGCTTGTTTGCCGTCTCGCCAGGACAGGGGCCCGCGGAACTTCAAAAAGCCGACGCTCTTTTTGAAAAATCGCTTTACCGGGAGGCTCTCGTTCTTTATGATAAAACCGCACGACTATCCGGTGAGGCCGCTCTTAAAGCCGCGTACCGAGCGGCGGAATGCGAAGGACTTCTGTTCCGTTACGGAGAAGCGGCCGGGCGCTTCTCAGCTCTCAAACTTCCCGGCGACCCGCTTTGGCGCGGCAGATACCTCCTGCTTAAAGCGGAACTTGCCAGGCAGTTCCTGGCGCGGTACGGCTATTCCCTGCCGGCCGATATCCAAAAGGGAACTACCGACGTCACAAAACTTACCCGGGACGAGTGGCGCAGCCGCATAGAGGCGGATTATGACGGTCTCTGGGAACTTCGGGACGTCCTGGCCGGATCCGATATGAAAAATGAGGCCTATTTTATCGATATCAAGCATGCCGCTCTTGATTACACCCCCACGCTTTGGGATTTCGCGGCGCTTCGCTGGGGGGATTATCTCCTGAATGGATCTGGCGACAGCGAAAACACGTTGCCGGACGCGATCAAGTTCGTAACCGAAAATTATAAAAGCGACTACGCCCAAGCCGCTCCCGCCGTGGAAAAGGCGGCCGCTATTTATGAAGACGCCGCCGCCAGATCCGCCAAAGGCCGCGAATTTGCCGCCGAACAATGGCGGATAAAACGTCTGCTGATTCCCTTCGGCCACGGCGATAAGGCCGCTATCCGCGATATGGCCGAACTCAAGGATTTGGCCGTCATTATTCTAAAAAAATGGTCGGATGCCCTGACCGCGCCGTTCTCGCGCGCTTTGGCCGCTTACGAAGCCGCGTCCCTGCTGAATGAAAAGCAGGACTATGAAGGCGCGGTTGACCTGTGCAAAAAAGCGGAAGATCCGGCTCCCCGTACAAAACCCGGAGTGGAATGTTCAAAAATGCGGGCCCAGATAGAGATGCCGCAGCTGGAATTGTCCGCTAAATTCGCGCCCCCGCCCGGCAAGCGGATACTGTCCGTCAATACTAGAAATCTTCCGGCCGTCTATTTCAGGGCCTATCGGACGGATCCTCCGGAGCTTGCCGCGCTGGGGCGTTACCCTGAAAGCGGCTGGGGCGGGCTGCGCTATCTGCAGAATGAGACGGCGGAGGTGTTTCTCTCCAGAAAGGCCGATCTGGAGTGGGAGTCAAAAATTGAATATACCGGCCCGCACCAATACGCTAATCGGGAGATAATATCTCCCGAACTTAAAAAAGGG
>Ga0208953_1001950_pt1 | contig 10352 bp, 6 predicted proteins | sample RifOxyB2_FD_184033 | JGI IMG/M metagenome (GOLD analysis project Ga0208953, IMG submission 184033) | Groundwater microbial communities from Rifle, Colorado - Rifle Oxygen_injection B2 (SPAdes) | ecosystem: Environmental > Aquatic > Deep subsurface > Groundwater | place: USA: Rifle, Colorado... | reverse complement strand
GCTGCTCCTCACCACGGGATAAAATACCGAAAATAGTTGTCCGAACATCATTGCCAAGCTGATCATACGCCCCTATACCGACCGAGTATGGCTGGGTGTAAGTGCTCACAATAATAAACTGGTACAATCCCTCATCTGGATTGCCTACGTCAATATAATAATATGGATAATCTTCATTATAATTTTCAAATGTGTATCTTCCATATCGTATTTCCTGGTACACTTTCTTTGTAGCTGCATCGTATCCAACCCTATTGCCTCTATAATCAACCAATAAACCATGGCACTCGTGACAATGCATCACTAATGCAGATGCATTCATACCAGCACACGCTTCACCGATAATAAACATTACAAGACATATAATGTAGTACATTAATCTATGGTTCATTTTTCTTCCCCAGGATAGGCCTTTATTGAAATAGCGCTATAATTGTCATTCCCGTCACTGGGTTTAAATCTTATTAAATCCGTATATTTACCGCTATATCTCTTATTTAGGCTATAACTGAGAGAATATCCTGGATCGTTTATGGTATAACCAACTGCTGGACAGGAACCGGTTGCCACAACAAAATGTTTGGTGTAATATATCGAACCAGTTTGGGAATTGGTATGAGGATTATCAACTTTAAACAAAATTGGCATTCTATTATGCATATATGAATTCACCGTTCCATCATTTGAAATTTCAAATTCCTTTGTCATCATTACTGCTCCGCTACTTATACGAACAACGTCATGAAAATCAATATCAGCCAATCTATAATACCAACTATTTGCAACAAGCAAATCATTTAATTCTTTCGGGTTTCTTCTTACTATCTTGGCACGCATTTGGGCTTCGGGATGATAATCGGCATAGTAATTAACTATCATCGCCATTGATGTTAAAGCGCATCCTTTAACAGTGATACTACTTACTGATTTAAGATATTGTTTACTACCCCATTCCGGGTCGAATTGTTTTATGTCAGGGACGTTAAGCATTGTTGTCGCTTCTACTATGTTTGACAGGTCGGACAGGTTGTTATCGTCGTCTTTCGACTTGGCGGCAAAATAGTATTTTGTTCCCTGGCCAAGCGCATTGATTCTGAATTCCTGCTTTTGGCCGGCAGGAACCGATGTGGATATTTCAATCATCCGCGCCGCGGAAAGGCTTTCCTCGGCAATGGCGGATGTCGAATAGTACATGTTATAACCGGTTGATTCCCCGGGAGCAGTCCACGTTAACGTTATGGAATTTGCCGTAAGCGTACGGCCGCTATCCGTCCACGTTTTCATGGCCAGGTCGGTAATGGGCAGCGGGCCGTCCTTGATGTCTGCGTAATATATCTCGTAATCGTTTCCGTCGAAACCCTGCCATACCAACCTGTTGGCGTCAATTGCAGGATCAACATTATTGTAAGCGGTATGCGTAATCTGCGTTACCTCACTTCCGTCATAAACAGATACTTGGTAGCTACGCCCGTCAAACCCCGCCCACGCAACCTTACCGTTCGATATCGAGGGCGCGCCGTCGTCATAATTGTTGTTTGTAAGCTTTAGTGTCCGGGTGCCATCAAACATATACACTTCATAATCATGCCCGTTTCATCTCATATTTTAGGCGGTGTTATGCCTTGCTGGGACTGGTATTTGCCTTTTTTGTCGGCGTAGGAAATGGCGCAGGATTCGTCGCTTTCGAAGAAGAGCACCTGGGCTATGCCTTCGTTGGCGTACAGTTTTGCGGGGCGTGGGGCGGTGTTGACTATGCCCATGGTAACGTAACCTTCCCACTCCGGTTCGAACGGGGTTACGTTGACGATAACGCCGCAGCGCGCATAGGTTGATTTGCCGAAACAGATTGTAACCACGTTGCGCGGTATGCGAAAATATTCCAGGCTGCGCGCGATTACAAACGAGTTCGGGGGCATCAGCACGAAATCCTTCGTGATAATAGTCTCGAAAGCATTACTGTCGAAACTTTTTGGGTCTATCACGGCGGATTGGCCGCCTCTGAACAATTTGAACTCGTCGGCAAGGCGCATATCGTAACCATAGGACGACAGGCCGTATGATATGTTGCCGTCGCGCACCTGCCCGTCAACAAACGGCTCGATCATCTTATTTGACAGGCACATTCTCTTTATCCACGAATCAGGTTTAATCATATAATTACCAGCACTTTGAGTAGCCGCAGGAACGGCAGACAACGCAGCCTTCGCCGAACTCAAGCATCTCGCCGCACTCGGGGCATTGGGGGCATGAGCCTACAAAATCCCTCTTGTTTAACTGCAACTCCGGCGCCGCGGCAGGCGCAAGCGTTTCCTGCTCCACATTCTTGATAAAAAGATCCGGGCTCATTTTATCTTTCTGGTAATTAAGCAGCGCTTTTGAAATGGCATCGGCGCAGGAAAGTATCGCGCCGCCCTCGGTAAGTGTCGGAACCGGGCAACGTATTCCTTTAAGCTGGTTTACTATCTGCTCCTGGCTTATGCCGGAACGAAGCGCAAGCGAAATAAGCCTGCTGACAGCCTCCGCCTGGGATGCCGTACACCCGCCCGATTTTCCAAGCTGGGTGAACAATTCGCAGGCGCCCTGCTCGTCTTCGTTAATGGTAACGTACATTTTTCCGCAGCCGGTATGCATAAGCAGCGTTACACCGTGCGTAACACGCGGGCGCTGGCGCGGCTTGCGTTGCTTATACTCCTGCTGTTTTGCAGCTTCTTTAGTGCCGACGTTTAACACCTGCAAATCGCGGGAGCCGTCCCTGTAAACCGTAACGCCTTTGCATCCGAGTTTGTATGCAAGATTATATACGCGGGCAACATCGTCCTTTGTCGCGCCATGAGCGAAATTGACAGTCTTTGACACCGCATTGTCGGTATACCGCTGGAAGGCGGCCTGCATACGCACGTGGTCCTCCGGCGTAATGTCGTGCGCGGTTACGAAAACCTTGCGCACTTTTTCCGGTATTTCCTTCATTTCTTTTATGCTTCCCTTTTCGGAAATGCGCGCCATAAGCTGCTCCGAATAAAACCCCATTTCCTTTGCGGTTTTTTCAAAATACGGGTTTATTTCAAGCATTTCCTGGTTATCCAGCACGTTTGCCCTCTTATACACGAGGCCGAACGCAGGCTCTATCCCGCCGGATGCGCCGGCTATGATGCCTATGGTGCCTGTGGGCGCTATAGTGGTCAGCGTAGCGTTGCGGCGCGGGGCCTTTCCCGCAAACACGCTGTTCTTATAGTTGGGGAAGGAGCCGCGCTTCACGGCAAGTTCGTCGGAAGCATCGCGCGCCTTCTGCTGTATGAAATCCATAAGTTTTTCGCCGAGCTTAAAAGCTTCGTGCGAATTGTAAGGTATCCCAAGCTGAAAAAGCATGTCCGCCCAGCCCATTACGCCAAGCCCTATCTTGCGGTTGGATCGCGTCATCTGCTCTATCTTTTGTATCGGAAAATTATTCATGTCTATGACATTGTCCAGGAAATGGACCGAGGTTTTGATAATCTTTTCAAGCCGTTCCCAGTCCACGTTCCCGTCGGTAACAAGATGCGAAAGATTGATAGAACCGAGGTTGCAGGATTCATAGGGAAGAAGCGGCTGCTCGCCGCAGGGGTTGGTGGATTCTATAACGCCGATGTCAGGCGTAGGGTTGGCGTCGTTCATGCGGTCAATAAATACTATGCCGGGCTCGCCGTTTTTCCATGCCTGCTCGATTACTTTTTCAAACACTTCCTTTGCGCGCAACGCTCCCACTTTTTCCCTTGTGCGCGGATTGTAAAGAGCGTACTCGCTGTCATTATCCAGCGCATCCATGAATTCCTCGGTAATGGCGACCGATATGTTGAAGTTGGTCAGGCTGTCATTTTTGTCCTTGCAACCGATGAAATCCATTATGTCCGGATGGTCAACGCGCAGTATACCCATGTTTGCGCCGCGACGGGTGCCGCCCTGTTTTATTGCCTCGGTGGCTGCATTAAAAACCTGCATGAAAGAGACAGGCCCTGACGAAACGCCGTGCGTGGAATTTACAACATCACGCTTTGGCCTGAGCCGCGAAAACGAAAAACCGGTGCCGCCGCCCGATTTATGTATCAGGGCGGTATTTTTAAGTGTTTCGAAAATTGATTCCATGGAATCTTCTATAGGCAGCACAAAACATGCGGAAAGCTGTTGCAGGGCGCGGCCGGCGTTCATCAGCGTAGGAGAGTTTGGCAGGAAATCAAGGGTGGCCATCATAACGTAGAATTCCTGTGCCGTCATTTCCGTGTCGGCGTTTGGGTCATAGTTTTTATCGGCACGCGCAATATTTTCGGCAACGCGCCAGAACAAGTCCTCCGGCGTTTCCGCCACCTTGCCCTCGGTATCCTTGCGCAGGTACCTTTTTTCCAGCACGGTTAACGAATTATCCGTTATAGCCGCTTTTACATTACGCAACAACTCTTCACGATTTAAGCTCATAACCATCCTTGCCTCCGATCACAGTAGCCGACCCAATTTTTATGTACGCATATCTTTTCGCAGTGTCTCTTTAGCGTTTTGAAGTTGTCGTCGTCATTGCGAGCCCAAAGGGCGCGGCAATCTCGCTTTTCATCAGAAGCAACGTCGAGATTGCTTCGCTCTCGCACGCAATGACCTAAAACTGCTAAAGAAACACTTTTTGCAAAACGCACCGGCGGTGGCTCAACCGGTATTTTGCATCCGCGCTTGCGACGGTTTGGGGAGTTTTCGCAGGCGTTCTTTTTTTAGTTTCTTAAGTTCTTCTATAAAGGTGTCTATGGTGTCGAACTGGTGGTACACGGACGAAAAACGAATGTAGGCTATCAAATCCATATCCCCCAGTTTGCGAAGAACTTTTTCCCCTATGATTTTTGAGGGTACTTCCATGACGTAATCCTGCAGCTCGAATTCTATTTCATTTACTATCTTTTCAATTGCATCCGAAGAAATCGGCCGCTTTTCACATGCCCGCACAATGCCTTCCCTTATCTTCTGCCGGTTAAACGGCTCTCGCCGCTGGTCGGATTTCACCACCATGAGCGACGTTTCTTCCAGCCGTTCATAGGTGGTATAACGCTTGTTGCAATCCAGGCATTCGCGTCTGCGGCGGATAACGGAGACATCATCCATCTGGCGCGTATCAAGCACTTGATCATTAAAACCATTACAAAAAGGACAACGCATTTAGCATTCCTCGGTGGACTGTTCTAGTCTAGTACTCTGTAAGACTGATTCTTTGCGTTTTGAAGTTGTCGTCATTGCGAGCCCAAAGGGCGCGGCAATCTCGCTTTTCATCAGAAGCAACGTCGAGATTGCTTCGCTCTCGCTCGCAATGACCTCGAACTGCTAAAGAGACACGACCATTCAAAACATCAAGAATCAACTTGACAGTCCACTAACTACAACCGGTAGTATTTTTTGAAGTCATGGGCATACGGGTGGATTTCTCGGGAAAAAAAATTAGGCCTCACGAATGGTAATATTCGTCTGCCTTATAATTCATGATAACGACAGTCTGATTATAACAAAGCGCTACAGCAGTGTCAATAACTATTTTATTTTAGTGCTGCCGAACAGCAAGCCTGTAAGCCAGAACAAATCCATTCCGACACGCGGGCCTCTTAAAAACGTATCCATCATATCGCCGGCCAGTATTCCTATCACTCCCCAGAAAAGGCCGAATGCGACTACCCTGTTAATGCCCGCGCCGACGGTAAAGCAGCGATGTATTTTTTTAAGCCAGGCGAACGTTATCACAAAAAATATAACAAGCCCCGTAAGCCCGAAATCCGCGGCAAGGTTTAAATAAAAAGAATGCAAATGAGGAAATGTCATCACGTTCTTTCTGTGTTCCGGCAGAAAATCAAAAAACTCTTTCTGCCTTATGCCAAGCCCCGGGCCAAAACCGAAAACAGGTTTGGCCTTTATTTCCCTTAATGCCACGCTGTATATGCACAGGCGTTCCTGCACATTGGTATCATTAATATTGGTGCGGTTTATTCGCGTTTTAATATCGGGCGCCAGGAAATATAACGCCATTACAAGGCAGGCGGATCCGATTACTGAAAAAATTACTAATCCGGCAGCCCGTTTCCCTGAAGTTAACAAGACGGTAATGCCGAATAGCGAATAAACAAAAATCGCGGATAAGTAATACCCCCTGGACCCCGTCAGAAATAAAGCGCCCAGGAAGAAGAATACCGACAAAACAAAAAACCGTTTTTTGGGAACAGACAGGTTATCGGCGTAAAGCGCCTGTCCAAGCGCGAAAAATGAAAACATTAAACATAAACCCGCAAGCCCGATGTGCGAGTTCAGCCCCTTTAACAACCCCTCCCTGGCCAGGTATAAATCAGGCCCGATTTTTTGGAAGAACAAACCGAAATACGCCAGCACCGAGAACGCGACAAGCACAAAAAACGCCGTGTAATACGTCCAGAATGTGCGCCTGAATGCAATCTCACTTGAGACGATATACCCCAGTATAAACGGTATTACCCAGTGGCTGAAATAAGCAAATACAGTATTATATGCTATAGCCGGCTCAGTTGAAAACACGGCGCGTATAAGGCCATATATAATGAATACGCCTAAATATATGAGAAATTTTTCTTCTTTCAGCTTGCGGAAATAAAACCAGGATAGCAAAACGGCAATTCCACCCAGCACATAACCGGTAATGTGGGTAAAATGAATGCTGACGCCAAGCAGCAGGTTGGCCACGTTTACGTAACCATTTATGAAATTACTCATTAACTTTTTTCATGTCTCCTTAGCGTTTAGAATTTATCGTCGTCATTGCGAGCCCGAAGGGCGCGGCAATCTCGCTTTTCATCGGAAGCAACGCCGAGATTGCTTCGCTCTCGCTCGCAATGACATCAAACTGCTAAAGAGGCACCTTTTTCCAGGGTTTACCGCAGGGTTTGTCTTCGGAGCAGGCGCCGCTTACGCACGAGGGGCCGCAGCTTCTAAACAGCAACGGCGCGGCGCGGCGCGCAAGCGCAAGCATCTCAACGGCCATTGCGCGAATCTCCCACTGTGCGCGGTTACAGCAGCGGAGCGAAAAAAAATGGCGCAGTTCGCGCGCATTCATGGTAAGTATAATTTTTGTGGCCGCGGCCTGTGGTATTACGTAGCGCGCGTCTTCGGCTGGTATGCCTGATAGTAACAGGACATCGTATAGCTTTTTGGCTTCGTTAACCGCCAGGGCATACGCTTCAGCGATCTCTCTCTTGCGCGCTATGGTAGGCGGCGTTACAAACTCGAACTTGTCGCTGAATTTTACGTACCGCTGGCTTTGAACGGAGAACGAGGCTATCCGGTGGCGCGTAAGCTGCGCAAGCAGCGCCCGCGACACGCCCTCGACTGCAAAAGTAAACGAAGCATGTTCCAGAACCGACAGATGCCCGGAACGAACGATTTTTTTAAGGAGATCCTGCACCAGGGGGCGCGTAAACTTACGTTGAAGGTTTCCGATGGAAGTGTTGGAGTAGCAAAGCCGCGCCGCAACCGCGCATGATTTTTCCGGCTCCGGTGTATGACGAATAAGTTTTACAAGCATGGTTGTTAATTCGTGTCTTTTTAGCTCACGTTCCTTCTCCCCGTCGGGGAGAAGGCCAGGATGAGGGGGAGTTCGTTGTAATATTGAACCACCCCTCACCTTAATCCTCTCCCCTGATGGGAGAGGAAACCTAAACGGCATTGCTCCTAAAGAGACACGTTAATTCTTGTAGTACTCTTGCAGGGATTTTACGGGCCAGTCTTTGCTTTTCTGGGCGCGTATGCCTTCAACGGTCGCGCGGGCGGCCGCAAGGGTGGTAACGATAGGAACGTTGTATATGACGGCGCTGCGCCGTATATGGTAGCCGTCGGCTCTGCTTGCTTTTCCGGACGGTGTATTAATAATCAGGGCAACCTGCCGGTTTTTTATTATATCAACCACGTTCGGCCTGCCTTCGTCAATCTTGTTTACCTCGCGCACGGGAAGCTGGTGCTTTTGAAAAAATTCCGCCGTGTGCCTGGTGGCAAGTATCTCGAAGCCCATGTTAAGCAGGTCGCGCACCACCGGCAAAGCGTCTGTCTTATTCTGCGGCCCAAGGCTTACCAGCACGGCGCCGGAACGCGGAAGCACCGAACCTGCGGCAAACTCCGCCTTGGCAAACGCGCGGCCGAAGCTTGAGTCAATGCCCATTACCTCGCCGGTACTCTTCATTTCAGGCCCTAGAACGACATCAACGTTGCTAAACCTCGTCCACGGCAGCACCACCTCTTTTACGGCAACATATCCGATCGACGGCGGCGAGTTTTTAAGGCTGGAATCCGGAAGCAGTTTCTTAAGCCTTTTCCCCACCATCACACGTGCGGCCAGTTTCGCCAGCGGAATACCGGTGGCCTTTGAAACATAAGGAATCGTTCTTGATGCGCGCGGGTTGGCCTCAAGTATGTAAACTATGCCGTCTTTTACCGCAAACTGGATATTGAGGAGACCTTTTACTTTTAACGTAAGCGCCAGCTTGCGCGTATATTCTTTTATTTTATCTATTATGGCTGCGCTTAACGTGTGCGGCGGCATTACACAAGCCGAATCCCCCGAATGGATGCCGGCTTCCTCGATATGTTCCATAATGCCTGCAATATAGACATCGTAACTGTCGGAAAGCGCGTCAACGTCCACTTCTATGGCGTTATCAATAAATTTATCTATGAATATGGGTTTGTCCGGGGTTACGTGCACCGCCTGTCCCACGTATTCCTGCAGCATGGAATCGTCGTAAATAACCTTCATCGCTCTCCCGCCCAGAACGTATGAGGGGCGCACCATTACAGGATAGGTTAACCTGCGGGCAACTTCCCTGGCCTGGGTATAAGATGTGGCGGTGCCTGAGGCTGCCTGCGGTATTTTAAGTTGTTTTAAAATCTTGCTGAAACGTTTGCGGTCTTCCGCGATATCAATGGATTTCGGCGATGTCCCGAGTATTGTTACGCCGTTTTTATCCAGCGATGATGTAAGATTTAACGGGGTCTGGCCGCCGAACTGCACTACAACGCCCATAGGTTTTTCTTTTTCCACTATGTTAAGAACGTCCTCGGCTGTTAACGGCTCAAAATAAAGCCTGTCGGATATGTCGTAATCAGTGGAAACCGTTTCGGGGTTGCAGTTGACCATTATGGTTTCATAGCCTTCATCGCGCAACGAAAGAACGGCATGAACGCAACAATAATCGAATTCTATACCCTGGCCTATACGGTTGGGGCCGGCTCCCAAAATCATCACTTTTTTCTTTTTGCCGTCGGTTTTTACGTCATCTTCATGCTCATACGTGGAGTAGAAGTACGGCGTATATGCCTCAAACTCGGCAGCGCACGTATCCACTAACTTATATGCAGGCCGCACGCCAAGTTTTGTGCGCATGGAACGTATTTTTTCCGCTTTCTGCCCCGTAAGCCAGCCAATCTGTTTATCTGAAAAACCATACTGCTTTGTGGCAAACAGGAAATCCTTCTTATCTTTCAACGGCATTTTATTGAGCGCCGGTATCTTCTTTTCCCACTCAACGATCTCGGCAATCTGCTTTATAAACCATGGATCAATCATGGAAAGCTCGCATATTTCCTCAATGCTTAAACCGGACTGTAGAGCGTATTTTATGTTAAAAATCCGGTCGCAGTTGGGCGTGCGCAGCTTGTAGCGTATTTCTTCAAGCATTTCCTGCCTGGACTTACCGCCGTCCTTGCGCGCTTTATCAATGCGTTTGTCGTTGGCATGGCCGTCCCCGCACAGGCCGTAGCGCCCCACCTCAAGCCCGCGAATGGCCTTCTGCAGCGCTTCCTTGAATGTGCGCCCCAAAGCCATTACTTCACCCACGGACTTCATGGCGGTATTCAGCGTCTGGTCGGCTCCGGTGAATTTTTCGAACGCAAACCGGGGAACCTTTACAACACAATAGTCTATAGCCGGTTCAAATGATGCCGGCGTCTTTTTTGTAATGTCGTTTGGAATTTCGTCCAGCCGGTAGCCTACGGCAAGCAGGCTGGCTATTTTTGCTATGGGGAACCCTGTAGCTTTAGATGCAAGCGCGGAAGAGCGGCTTACGCGCGGGTTCATCTCGATGACAACTATGCGCCCGTTTTTCGGGTTAACGGCAAATTGTATGTTCGAGCCGCCCGTGTCTACGCCTATTGCGCGTATTACCTTGAACGCCCAGTCGCGCATTTTCTGGTACTCTTTGTCCGTCAATGTCTGGGCAGGCGCCACCGTTATCGAATCGCCCGTGTGTACGCCCATGGGGTCAAAGTTTTCTATGGAGCAGATAACCACGCAATTGTCCGCGTTATCGCGCATCACTTCAAGCTCGTATTCCTTCCAG
>Ga0208953_1001932_pt1 | contig 10460 bp, 6 predicted proteins | sample RifOxyB2_FD_184033 | JGI IMG/M metagenome (GOLD analysis project Ga0208953, IMG submission 184033) | Groundwater microbial communities from Rifle, Colorado - Rifle Oxygen_injection B2 (SPAdes) | ecosystem: Environmental > Aquatic > Deep subsurface > Groundwater | place: USA: Rifle, Colorado... | reverse complement strand
CCAGCGTTTCACTAATGAAGTCTTGATCACACCGTTTATATGGTCCTTTCTTTTTTCCCATAAAACACCCCCCTAATATATTATCAAAATCTCTAATTACTGTGTCTACTAAAAGGGGGGAGGGTCAAGTCCGAGGAATTAGCATTCCAGGCTATTTGGTTTTCTTCAGTCAAGGAATTGGAAGCATTTTCCCAAGTGTAAACAAGTTCGCCTGTATTTGAGTTGTACAATTTTACTTTGACTTTTATTTCCTGATTTGGATTTGAAGATTCATTTGTCATTTGAAATTTGTCATTTGTCATTACTTTGTACGACAAAGTAGTCTTGTATTTATTAGTGCCCGAATTCATAAGCACATACGGCATTGCGGAAGCCTTTGTAATTGTTGGCGGCGTTCTGTCTATCAAAACAGATTCCAAAGTAACAAGCGAGCTAACATTTTCTGCGTCGTCTTGTACTGTAACCTCTATATTATATACACCGTCTTCTAAGTCAGGAGAAAGGGAATCTCCAAATTTCCAAGTGTATGAGAAACTTTGAGCCCCTAAATCCCCTGAAGGGGACTTTGAATTAGAAGTTGTAAGGTATGCGGTGACTTTCTTTGTCGATGTATTTGTTAATCTTATAGATATGGCGGATTTTTCGGTTACATTTCCAGAGAGCTTCAGCTCGCTTGCTTTTGATGAAACAGGATTTGGCGTTACTGCAATATCAGTAACAAGTGGCGGAGTTGAATCAATCGCAAGCGATTCTTCAGTTGTTGAGTAATTACCCGCTAAATCGAAAGCTTTGATTCTGACTTTGTAGCTACCATCCGAAATTTTTTCCCCTGCTTCATTCGTGCCGTTCCATTTAGAAAATCCATCGCCTAAGGAAAGGGTGTCCGAATTTGAGATTGTGGTTATCAGGTTATTGTTGGAATCGTACAAAATACATGAAGCGGTTTTTATGACAGGCGATAAATTGTCGGAGATTGAATATTTTATATTTGTTGGCGACCTTGGAGAATAGGACTTAAATTTTTCCATTGTTATCATTGGCGCTTGTGTATCTACATAGAAATCTGTTACAACCTGATTTGAGCCGATATTGCTTTCAAAAACAGCAATTAGCACATAGTGTCCGTCATCAAGCCTATTTAGTGGGGTGTATTCTACTTCCATGTGTTTGTCATATGCCCCACCACCTATTTTTGTTTTCATATCTGCGGTGATGTCAACCTCAATGCTTCCACAAATTAATTTTGCGGTCTTTAAGGAAATGCTTTCAACGCTGGCACTGCTATAACTTGCCTTTCCTTCCTTGAATTTAACCGTAGGTTGAGGATTGTTTGTGTAAATTCCAGGCGTTGGATAAAATTCAGAGGCTTGCATTGGAATGGTGTTTAGAGTTATGAGGAGTTGTTGGTTTGAGGTATATCCAACTTTATTTTCCCCTCTAAAGGCTATAACATTCTGCCCTTCGCCAAACTTCAATCCTGTTATTTCAAAATTACCCCATTCGTCCAATATCTTTATATCTTTCCACACCGAAAAGTTTTCTGAATATTGAAAATATTGCATTTTTTGCGGCATAAAATCTCGAAGAACTCCAGTTATCTTTGTAGGAGCCTCTTTAACTGTTACCGATTGGACATATTTATCTTTGCCCTCTATTACAATAGGAAGAGAATTTAGTGTGTTAGATTCCTTCATAGCTTCAATGGTTATTGCATGATAATCGGATAGTGTTTTTATCTCCGATCCTTCTTTTGTTAAGTTGGTCGAGAGAATTAGCCCAGCTTGACTTAATGATATTTTGGTAGAACTACCCGCAACTGGTAGCTCAAATAGGGCTTGTTCAAGCATTGTTGGCTCATTAATATCTTGAACAAAAGAAGATGGGCCCTGCAACCCTTCAAAAGAAGCATATTTAACAGGATGTTCTATAATTGCATAATCTTTCATTGCATTATGCGCAAAGAGATATTGTCTTGCGTCATCGCACAAACCACAAGACAATCCAGCAGAGAGAGCAATCATATAAGCAGCAGGACCAGGCAAAAAATATGATGTAATCAAAGCAGTATCAACTACAGAAATTAAAAGGCTTATTGATGGGCTCCTAAATTCATGCTCGTAGATGCTTGCGGAAGACAAGCTTTTTATTCCAAATCCTTTTTGGCTATCGACAGATGAAATAAGATCTCCGTCTTCAAAAAATGGATACCCCGTCAACAATGTAAGGTTCATGCTCATTAATTTCTCTTCATAATTTGATTGTTTTCCATTTGAAGCAATATTACTAAGTGAACTCGTTAATCTCGCAAACAAAATGGCATTATCAAGCATCATTATTGTTTGCTTGTCCATGCTTGGAGTTGGAACGCCTCTACCAACAATAAGGCTATAAATTGGGGCTTCTGTTGTCCCTGGAGGACTGTCGATATTGTTCAACTCATTTAAAAAACTCGAATCTGGGGCTTGTTCCTTTACGATTGGCTGATGGCTGTGCCTATCCATAAGCCCAAACGCGGCCATATCAAGAGATTGTGAAGCAAGAGAAAGAACTGCGTTTGATACCAAAAAACTTTGCGTTCCTTTATCAAATGGGAAAGCGCTTAATCCAAGCATAAACCAAGGGACTGCAAACCTTTCTATTTCATTCTTTTCGGCCCATATAACCGCTTCCCCTGCTTGGCTTCCAGTATGCGGGGTGTCGATTGTAATAATTTTCTTAACGCCGCCAGTATAAAAAGGCTGTCCATTCTCATCTTTTCCCATCACATAATATCTCGCCGCCAGCCCTCCGGCTGAGTGGCAAATTAGGATGAAGTCATTGGGTGTTGCTTTATCTTTATTTATACTATTATGGGAAAAATCATTTTTTGCCTTCTCAAGCCAACCTCTTAATTCCTTCGCCCATGTTTTTATACTCCCAAATTTATCAGAGAAAGCATATTTGTACACATATCCATTTAATCCTAAACCACCATTATCAACACTCTTATTTAAGTAATCGTAAACATTACCAAAGCAATTAGAATCGTCTCCTGTCCCATGAACAAGCAGAATTATATAATTTTTAGCATTGTCAATATTTTTCAAACGATCATCGGCTAATGTCGCAAAAGAAAGTTGCGAGCAACTAGTAAAAATAAAAAACAATATTGTTAAAAATCTAAAAATCTTCATAAATAACTTTATTTTATTTGTTTGAGCCCTGTTCCATCAATATTTGAAAGCCAAATACTGAGCCCCGCTCCATCGCTATAAATTATTCCAAGAGATGACCATTTAGGTCTATATAACTGTTTATTTAAAATAGATGTTTTGATGCCAGAAAATATATTTATTGTATTAATTGCAACATCTGATCCATTGTCATAAATAATAGTTTGATTATCAGACGCAAAATCAGGATCTCCCCCCTCTCTTGTACCTAAAGAAGAAATCTTATTTATAACTTCATTTGTTGTTAAGTAAGTACACAACCCATCACCAGAGGGAACTCCAGATAAACGATAATACCTATCAAAAACTATCAAACTTTCACTAGGAGCCCATACAGCAGTCATTCCCTCAGATAGTTTCTTCTTATTAGAGCCATCAATATCGCTTATATAAACCGTTGTATAAGGATCGGAACTATTTACATCATTTAACGTAATTGTGTACACTATTTTATCCTCACTCGGATTCCAATCTATTTCACTAACTTTATCCGTCGTAGGCTGAAAGCTGTAAAGTTCTTGATTGTCAGCCCTTCTTATAATATGAACACTTGAAGTGCTATCTACATATGCGGCATAAAAGCCTTTTGGTGAAAAATAAGGATAATAGCTATATGGTAATGTTTGCTCATCATTTCCGTTTGTGTCCATCGTCACATAATGGATTTCTTCACTATCCACATATTGATGCAACCCGCCCATAAGCAACCCATCCCATGATTCTTTGTAATGTGATATAACTTGCTTCGCGTAAATCAACCCTTCAGGCGTCCAGTTTGGATCATAATAGGAAACAACATCCCAATTTCGATTTCCGCAGCCAGTAATGAAAAATGGCAAACAGATGACAAGAAACAGGACAATTAATAGCTTTTTATACATATGTACCCCTTTTATTTTTTAGACATCTTTATCGAAAGTCCCAATTTTTTCAAAAACTCCTCCAAGTACTTATCTGCAGATGATTTATCGGAGGATGACAGGGAACTAATACTCGAATCGGTGCTTCCCACAGTAAAAGGAATTCCCCCAATTTGAGAATAATCAGAATATTTACGAATATCCTCCTGATTGAAATTAGTAATATCAAAATTATTATTTTTAAAAGCTAGTAAAGCTAAATAATAGTTGCCATCTACTAAATTCGCAGATTCTCCACCACTTCCTATAGGAAAAAACGGAAAAGAAATATAGTTTTTATCAGTTATCCCAAACCATTTTGTATAATGAGTAGAATAAACAACTGGCATATATACATATTCATTTCCCAAAGATTCCCATTCAATTTTCGGAGTATTGCTCACCCCTGCCTCACTATATCCAGGATATTGAATCTTAAGATAAGATGGCAAAGTTATGTCACAGGAGGCTTCCCCATTTATAATAGCCAATTTTTCTATATACGAATTACAACTTTTGGAAGCATTTTCATTATTAGTGGAATACAATGTACTACCAGCATAAATAAACCAATTAAAACCTTTTATTTTATAAGGAACATATAAAGAATATGAATCATCTGAAACATTTGCAAAAGGCGAATAACGGTAATAATAATTAGAGGTGCTTACTCTCACATCATTGTCAAATTTCAGACCAAAACAAACATTAATATAATCATTATCTTGAGGATATGAGATTTTTCCGTGAATAAGAGAAACTTCTTCACTTACAATCATTTCTCCTAAATCTATGGAATCTTCATCATTATAAGGAATTTCCTTAAAAAAGCTATTAAATGTTTCTTTTGTAGAAATAGAATATCCTTCATATGTCATTTCTTGCTTTTTATATAAAATAGACAAAAATAAATTTGTATTTTGTTTTCCTTGCGACAATGAAATTGTATTTGAAAAACTACCATCAGAAGCCATATAAAGATAGCTATTTCCATTCGAATAAAATATAGTCCCCAAATAATCACTTGTTTCAGAAATAGAATATGGATAACTTGAAGAATAATGTGTATAAGCATCAATAGGTTCTCCATATTTATTAACAAATCTCCCACTAATTTTTACTTGTTTACTTTGAGAATAGTCATAAGAACTATTAATTGATGGTATTCCTAAAGGAATATTAACGGATCCCTTATCTGTTCCAATTGTTGTAGATATTAGATTAGCCGCCGTTGCAGAGATTGATTCGGTATCCTTAGAAACTCCCAATAATTCATAATGTCCATTAATATCCGTTTTTATCGTTTTAGCGCCAGACATAACTACCGCAGAAGAGACAGGCAAATCATTTGAAAAGATATCTTTAACATACCCGGTGATTGTTTTTCCTCCTTCATCAGAAACCACAACCTCTGCCGTCCCTCGTATCCCGTCTATCGCAACCAAAATCGTACCTTCCCCCGTCTCGGTCGCCGTAAATAATCCTGTCGCATCGATTGTTCCGATACCGCCCGTAACCTCCCATGTTGCAGAATAGGATGTATCGCTTTTTAGAACCATTCCAGATATTGTAAATTGCTGGGTTTGCCCTACATATAGCTCTGCAGATTCGGGGGAAATTTTTAGCTCCGTTGAATTCTCAACAATATTTTCTAAATTCTGTCCGCACCCAACAACAAACACCACAACAAACATCAGAAAAATAAACAAAAACCTCTTTAACATTTTGACTCCTCCATTTTTTATAGGGCTCAAAAATAAACTTTCTTCAAGCAATCACTTAAAAACTGATAACCCTCTCCTTTTTATATCTCAAACTTACTATCACTTATCCCCTGATTAACCTTCACATTTTCAAACTTAACGTCGATTGTCATATTCATCCCCATAGTTTTACTCTCGGTTAAACTTTTAACTGGAACAAACGCGCCAGAAATTTCTTTATAGTCTATTTGTGTTTGAGTAATAACTTTATCGTGAGTGTCATAAATCAGAATTTTTGTAGAAACCCAATTCTCGCTATCAATATATATTTCCATCTTGCCTAAAAACTGATTCTTTTCTTTCGGCGTCCCTTCTATTATATAACCGTCATCAGTAGCTTTTACTTTTGGATCAAAGGCTTTTTTAAGTTTCTCAATGTCAATTTTTGACTGACTCCCCATACTCCCCATCGTCGAATTATTCACATCATTAACCGTCTTATGCCCGCTCGAATCAATTATCGCAGACTTATCTCCATTCCTTATAACCGTCTGCTTAACAGGACTTTCCATCTCCATCCTCGACTTGTCCTCCCCTTTTGTCCACATCTTGGCACTTTGAGTCATTGGACTTCCTGTCCCTTGTCTAATCGTAGTATTCATTTCACAATACATATCTTTGATTTTATCTTGATTGGCTTTGAGGTTGGAAACAAGATCTTTAAGAAACAAGTCAGAAGCAAAGGAAAAAGAAGAAACAAAAAGGAGCAAAAACAAATAACTAAAACAAACTTTTAATAATCTGGTCATTTCATACCTCCGTTTTTTGGGAGGTTAAAAGTATCTTTGGGTTTAATGTATCTTGTTTCAATATCTTTTAACCTCATAATAAAGCGTAGCAATTAGCATGCCGACACTTACCTCTCTATTGTCCCTTAAAATAGAGGTAAATTTCAAGCAAAACCTTTATTTCACCGACTAGATTTCGTCAGCCTCTAAATCCCCTAAAGGGGACTTGCCTTCCCCCCACGAAAGGGGGCTGGGGGAACATATAAGTTTTCACAAAAAGAAAATCGGAACAGTATTGCTACTGTTGAAAGGAGATAACATATGTGGCAAAAATAATGTTATCAATAAAAAACTTTTTATGCAAGCAGAATTTTTTATAACACTAGCGTTGGTATAAAAGACCTATAAAGGGTTATTAAGAAGTTTCATCCGAAGGAAAGGAATCATTAAGAACTAGTGTTTAAAGCTTCAGATTTTAATAGCTTATCTCTTTCATCGTGATCCGGCATATGAACAGCCATTAAACTTTTCCAAAGTTTTCCATGATTGGGGATATAATAATGTAGTAATTCGTGTAAAATCACATATTCGCCGAGTGATCGATCCATTCCGAGCAACTCAATATTAAAAGTAAAATAACCATTTGTCGAACAGCTTGCCCATTTTCGAGCCATTGGACGGATAGTAATTTGTTTGACTTTCACTTTAATTTTATTGGCATATACATATGCTTCTTCTTTAAATTCCTGCTTTGATTCCCATGTTTTTATTGGCTGTCTTTTTTTCATGAGCTTGTTCTCATAAGAGTTTCAACTATTTTGTCAGTTATCTTTTTCTGATCTGCAATAGAAATACCAAGTGATTCAAGGCGATTGTAAATGCCGTTTCGCAAATCTCGAGTCAATTTATCGCTTTTCCTAAATTCGGGATATTCATTTATTATTGACTCCAAATCTTTCACTGCATGAATATCAACAATATTCTCAGCGATCAAAACATCTCTAATAAACCAGGCAATACTCGATATCCCCTCTTGCTCCTGTTCCTGATTTCGCTTTGCTTCGTTTTCAGCTAATGCAATAAGCTGCTTCAATGCATCCTGTGTTGTTGTTTGGCGTCTGGCATAAGCATCCATTATGCTTTCAGCTCGTTCTTTAACTGAAATAAGAACAGGGTCATTAGATTTTTCATCGGCAAGCCGTTGAATGCTTTTAACAAGGTTGATAATTTTTATTTCGTCAGGCTGATTTTTGTCTTTTATAATTTCAATCCCTTCAGAATCGATTTTGTAAAGTTCAGAGCCTAATTTAATCGGGCTACTTTGAATATGCTCCTGAACCAATGCAGAAGTTTTCTTTTGAAATTCACGGTCAACCTGTGGCTGTTTTGAGTATGCGTTACGAATTACTTGATACATATTAGAAAGCGTCGTGTAACTATCAATATAAGGGCGCAAAAATGCGTCTGGGGAAATAATCTCATATAACATTTCTATCTCATTATAGAGTTTAAAAAATATTTTACGTTTCCCTTCATCGCGGAAATATTCAATCAAAGCGCCTGCAAGCCGATCATCAAAAGGCCCAAGAAGAAGATCAAAATACTCCTGTGAATCTTTAGTAAGTTTTTGAGCAAAACGCTCTTTTAAGAGTGAAAGGTCTTTAACTACAGCATTAACTTCATCGCTATCAAAAGAGAGTGCTTTTTCGAGTTTGTCAAAGATGCCAACAAAATCAAGTACAAACCCATGCGGTTTTACCATTTTCATCTCTTCATTTTCGTAAGGGCGATTGACACGGGCTATAGTTTGAAGCAAAACATGGTCGCGCATAGGCTTATCAAGATACATACAATAAAGAATTGGCGCATCATATCCTGTAAGCAGTTTTTCTGTGACAATAAGAATTTTTGGGTTAGAACCGAACTTAATAAAATCACGGCGAATTTCTTTTTCTTTATCTTCTTTATGAGTAAATTCCTTAAGAAGCTCTGAATCATTATTGTTGCCGGAATAAACAACTTCACTCCATTCGGCAGGCAAATATTTATCCAATTCTTTTTTATAAAGAGCGCAAGCTTCACGGTCGACAGCCACTAAAAACGCTTTATAATCCATAGGTTCAATATATTTCTTAAAATGTTCGGCTACAAATTTGCCAACTTTTTCTATACGCCCCTGCCCTTTGAGGAAATTTCTAGTATTAACCGCACGCTCTAATACAGCATTAAGCTCTTCAATATCAGTTACGCCATGCTCTTGGGCGAGGTTCAAAAATTCCCTTTCAAGCATTTCTTTTGGTACCAGCATTTCATTTGGGGCAAGAGAATAATAAAGAGGCAAGGTTGTGCCATCTTCAATACTTTCGCTTATATTGTATTTATGCAGATAACCTTTAGCATCTGCAACGCCAAAAGTTTTGAATGTCCCTCTGCCATATTGCGTCTTATCAATAGGTGTTCCCGTATATCCTATAAATGTAGCATTAGGCATAGCTGCCATCACAAATGTCCCAAGGTCTCCGCCAGTTGTTCTATGCGCCTCATCAATTAATACAAAGATATTTCTTCTCATATTTAGATTTGCCGGAAGTCCTCGGAATTTGTGGATCATTGTCACCACAATACCGCGATAATCGGTTTTTAGTATTTCAACAAGGTCGTTAATCGTTTCAGCACGGCGGACATTTTGAAGTCCCGTTGATCGAAGATTTTTCTCCATTTGGTCTTCAAGCTCATTTCGGTCGAGCATCATAACAACGGTTGGTTTATCAGCTTCATCTGACTTAAAAAGCAATTCGGCAGTTTTAATCATTGTGAATGTTTTACCAGAGCCTTGAGTATGCCAAATCAGGCCTCGAGTTTTATCATCACAAAGCGCACGGGCAACTACAGCCTCGACTGCGCAAGCCTGATGTTCGCGAAGAATAATTTTTGTGAGTTTCTCATCTTTTTCGATAAACATCATATATTTTTGGATAACATTTAAGATATGTTTAATATCAAAGAATGTTTTTATTTTATTTTCAAGATCGCCGACTTTGTCACCTTTCCAAGTAAAAATATTGCGCCGAACAGTATTCCAGGTTACTCCATATTCAAGCCGCATCCCTTCACTTGCAAGATATGCCTGTTCAATTGCCAAAAGCTCTGGAGATTCCCTGTGATATCTGCGTATCTGGTCAAGCGCCTTATCAATCCCTTCGGATGTTGTAAGATTTTTACATTCGATACTCATGACAGGTATCCCGTTTATAAGAAAGACAATATCTTGCCTGTTACTGTAACGGCTATTAGAAAAAGAGAATTCATCAGTTACTTCAAAAATATTATTATTGGGATTTGTAAAATCGATTACTTTTATGTTCCGTTCCCGTTTTTCTTTTTGATCATAAGCGGTGCTTTGTCCTCTAAGGAATGAAAGCGCATCTTTGTTTCCTTCGATACGGGGAAAGAACTCAGATGGCACAAAATCAGCAGGAAGCCACGGGTTAAACTCATAAAGTTTTTCTAAAATAAGGTCATTATAATACGGCCGGTTTTTATAGAAAATCCCGCTATCTCGTCGGCTATCGCTCTCTTCCCTAGGCACATAGACCCAGCCAATCTGCTTAGCATATTCAATTATTCTTTTTTGGACTGATTGAGATTCGGTTGGTTTCATATTGATTACCATGTAGGCATTATAGTATCTCTACACACTATTTTTAATTTTTTCCATTCTACGTGGCTGTTATAAGTGATCTTCCCCCCAAAAAGTAGACAGTAACTTAATCATTCACGAACCGTTTTTCGAAGTTGTCTGGTGACAGAAAGCCAATGGCCGAATGTCTTCTCTGACGATTATAGAACACTTCGATG
>Ga0208953_1001926_pt1 | contig 10484 bp, 6 predicted proteins | sample RifOxyB2_FD_184033 | JGI IMG/M metagenome (GOLD analysis project Ga0208953, IMG submission 184033) | Groundwater microbial communities from Rifle, Colorado - Rifle Oxygen_injection B2 (SPAdes) | ecosystem: Environmental > Aquatic > Deep subsurface > Groundwater | place: USA: Rifle, Colorado... | reverse complement strand
GAAATACAGGAATACAAAAAAGACCTGGCCCTGCAAAAGATTTCATTCCCTGAGGTGCAGCCGCCGGAGCTTGCCACCTACAATTTAGGGCCTCTTAGTTCCCTTTACCGCCGGACCCTTGAGGAAATATCCCCGGAAAACGGCAAAGGCGGCTTTCAGGGGGTGCGCTACAATCCGGCGCAGTACCTTAAAAAAGAGCATAAGCTGGCCTATGCCGAAAGTTTTACCGGGTTAAGAGGGGCGGAGGCCATAGGCTTGCTTGAACAAGGGCAGGCCAACCTGGCAATTTTCATGCGCCGCTTGCTCGTGCGCCGGTTTGAAAGCTCTATCTATTCTTTCCGCCGCTCGCTGGAATTTATAATAAAGTCTTCCGAGAAAATAAAAAATTACTACGATAAACTCGGCAAGGTCCCGGTCTATAAAAAAGGCGATTTGCCGGATGTTGAAACCCTTCTTGATTCCACCGGCGACGAACTCGTGAATATAGATGAGGTCCTTGCGCATCAGCTTGAGAGTGGCCTGCACTGGATAGAAAAAGAAAAACTTGAAGAAAAGTTTATAAAGGAACTGGAGAAGGATATTAATCTGCTTAAGGCCGTGCGGAAAGATTGGAGCCCTGATGCCGTTAAATCCGACCCGAAGGTTGCGGATTTCAAAGCCATACTTAAAGCCAGGCTAAAAGAGAACCCCAAGCGCAAAATAATAGTCTTTACCGAGTTTGCCGATACCGCCGCCTACCTGGGCGAAGCCTTAAAGACGGGTTTTAGGGTTTTTAAATACAGCTCTGCGGACGCAAGCAAAGAAAATAAGAAAATTATCCGCAAGAATTTTGACGCCGGTTACGCTGCGGAAAAGCAGGAAAACAATTTTGACATTCTGGTCGCTACCGACGCCATGTCGGAAGGAATAAATCTGCACCGGGCGGGTATAGTGTTCAATTACGATATGCCCTACAACCCGACCCGCATAATACAGCGAGTGGGCCGCATTAACCGTGTAAATAAAAAAGTTTTTGACAAGCTTTACATCTATAATTACTTTCCCACAGCCACCGGCGAGGATGAAACCCGCACCAAAGAGATTTCCACCCTTAAAATAGCCATGATACATGCCCTGATGGGCGAGGACACCAGGTATCTGACCAAAGATGAAGACCTTAAGTCCTTTTATAAAGAGCAGTATGAAAAATTGCTAAAGGACGATGAGCGTTCCTGGGATGTGGAATACCGCAACCTGCTTACTTCTTTGCGCTCCGGCAGGCCGGAACTTATAGCCCAGGCGGACAATATCCCGCCCCGCACCAAAATCCGCCGCACTGTCTCCAAAGGCAATGCTTGCGCAAGTGCCGTAACAAGGGCCTCTGGCCATCAGACGGCCAAAAACGGCGTTCTTGTGTTCGCCCAGAAAGGCGGCGAATTCACTTTCAGCTTTGGGCCTAACCCGCAGGAATCCTGCTCCATGTCCCCGGAAGACGCTTTAAAGCTTTTCGAGGCAAAGCCGGAAGAAAAGCCGCAGCCGCTTTCCAAAGCCTTTGAGCCGATTTACAAAAACATTAAACAAAACCTCTTTACCAGAAAAACCCAGGTTCCTTTTGATAAAGGCAAGCGTGACGCTGCCGACAAGGTGCGCGCTTTAAAAGACAAATTGCCTGCCCGCCGGGATTATCTGGAAGACCTGCTGACTGTTATAGAAAAGCTGGACAGCCTCCCTGCCCACTATTTGAAGTTTATCCGCTCAATTTCCGAAAAGAAGCTGGATGTTGATGTGGCGGAACTTGTAAAGCAGGTGCCGCATAAATATTTAACCGGCCTTCTCAACCAGGCTAATAAAATAGATGAAGGCGAAGAAATCCTGATCCTGGCCGAGGAATTTTAGCATGAACCTCCGGATTTCCGGGAAAGCTTCTCGGAAATCCGAGGTTATCTCCGGCAGATTTTATTCCGGTAATTTATGAAATCTGAAGAAATAAAGTTGATTATCCGGGAAGGCGAAGGTCTTACGGTGGAATTCAAGGAGAAATACACCTCCAAGATTGACCGCGATATCGTCGCCATGGCAAATTCCCGCGGCGGCTTTATTCTGCTTGGTGTGAGCGATGACGGTAAACTAACTGGCGAAAAACTCACCAATCAGATGAAGGCGGAAATTTGCTCTCTCGCCCGCAACTGCGACCCCCATATCTCAATTACAAAAATAACACAGACAGGCGATGTTGTGGCGATAGAGGTTCCCGAAGGCCCCGAAAAACCGTATAGCTGCTCTTCCGGCTATTTCCGCAGGCTGGACGGCATAACCCAGAAGATGACGCAAAAAGAAGTGCGCGGCATTTTCAGGGACACCACCGACCGGTTGTTTGAAAGCCTGCCCTGCAGGGATATCCGCCCCGGGAATATTTCAATCGGCAAAATCAGGAATTTTCTCAAAGAAACCGGCACTTCCTTCAGAATCATCAAAACAAATTTAGAGCCTTTCCTGTCCAGCGTGGGCGTGTTCGACGACCGTGTGGAGGTGGAAAATCCCGGCGGGCTCCCTTCCGGGTTGTCCCCGCTGGATTTCGGCAAAATATCGATGCGTAGGAATCTGCTTATAGCCGATCTCTTTCACCGCATGGGTAAAGTGGAGCGCATCGGCTCAGGCATTAAACGCATGAGAGACCTTATGCTTGCCGCAGGGCTGAAAGAGCCGGGTTTTGAGATGACTTCTTTCTTTCGGGCCGTGTTTTACCGTAATTCGGAATATGCGCTTAAACTGACAGGGGAGAAAAAGGTCGGAGAAACTACCCAAGAAACCACCCAAGAAACTACCCAAGAAACTACCCAGAAAACTACCCAGAAAACTACCCAGAAAATAATCCAGCTTATTATGGAAACCCCGTATATTACACGGAAAGAGCTGTCTGATTTGATTGGGATAACAGACAATGGCATCAAGTACCATTTAACCAACATGCAAAGGAAAGGGTTGCTACGCCGCGTCGGTCCCGACAAGGGCGGGCACTGGGAAGTTGTGAAATAATCAATATGGACTTCAAAGCAAAATTTAATAAAACCGCCGTCCTGGATTTTCTCAAAAATCAGTTCCTGCCGGACGATTTTTTGGAAAGCCGGGAGACGGTCAAGTTTGGCCAGTTATCATTTGCCCCCGACCGCATAAAAGAAATTGAGTTTATCGGCGAGTCCTCCAGCCTTGCTTTAAAGCTTTACATAATCCGGCACGAGGCGGAAAATGATCCGCGTGTAACACTATCGCGCGAAACTTTCCGTGTAATGAGCAACCTCGGTGCTCAGCGGGCTTTGGTGGTGTTCTATTCCACAAGCTCGGATAACTACCGGCTCTCCCTTGCCACAATAACGCTTGCCCTTAAGGGCGCTAAAACAAAGCGTGAGTATTCTAACCCGCGCCGGTATTCCTTTTTCCTAGGGTCTGACGCAAAAACCCACACCCCGGAGCAGTTCCTTTCCAAAAAAGTTTCGGATTTTGATGATTTGCTTAAGCGGTTTTCAATTGAGGTCGTAAATAAAGAGTTTTACAACGAAATCGCCATAAAGTTTACCGAACTTGTGGGCGGAAAACGCAGGGTCAAAACCAGAGTTGAGGATTTTAAGCCCGCCCTGCGGCTGCCGGGGATGGACCTCTCAAAGCCGGAATCGCATATCGCCGCCCAGGAGTTCGCTGTCCGCCTTATAGGCCGCGTAGTGTTTTGCTGGTTCCTGAAAAAGAAGAAATCTCCGGGCGGAGAATCTCTTCTGCCTGAATCCGTCCTCTCTTCCTCCGCTATGGCGGCTTGCGAAAAGGCGGGAGACAATTATTATCATTCCGTGCTTGAGAACCTTTTCTTCCAGGTCCTTAATACCGAGATGCCGGAACGGGCCAAAGAATTCAAAAAATCCCATTACGACAAGATCCCTTTCCTAAACGGCGGGCTTTTTGAGCCGCATGACGGGGATTTTTACGATTTTGACGCCGTTACGGTATGCTCAAAACACCTGAATACCCTTAAGATTCCCAATGTATGGTTCAAAGGGCTGATAGATATTCTTGAAACCTACAACTTCACCATAGACGAGAACACCTCTGTTGATGTAGAACTGGCCGTTGACCCGGAAATGCTCGGCCGCATATTTGAAAATCTTCTGGCCGAAATAAACCCCGAAACAGGCGAAACCGCCCGCAAATCCACCGGCAGCTATTACACCCCGCGCCCCATAGTGGAATACATGGTGGACGAAAGCCTTAAACAATACCTCAAGACCAAAACTGCCATCCCAGAAGACAAACTTTCCGATCTGCTTTCGTATTCCGAAAGCGATACCGACCTTTCGGCGCCTGAAAAAGGAAAAATCATTGCCGCCCTGGACGAGGTGAAGATAATAGACCCGGCCTGCGGCTCCGGCGCCTTCCCGATGGGAATGCTCCAGAAAATAGTCCTTGTCCTTCAGAAAGTGGACCCGGAATCTGAAAAATGGCTGGAAAAACAGGTTGAGCGTATTCCTGATACTCTGCTGCGTAAACAAACCCTTAAGCAACTGAAAACTAAATCCATAAATTACATTCGAAAAATGGGAGTGTTGCGCGACTGTATTTACGGAGTTGATATTCAGGAAACAGCAGCCGAAATTTCCAAATTGCGCTTCTTTCTCTCCTTGATTATTGATGAGACCGTTGATGATGCGGCGGAAAACCGGGGCATTGAGCCTCTCCCTAACTTAGAATTTAAATTTGTTTGCGCTAACACATTAATACTGCTTCCCGGCAGCGACGCCCCGGCCTTGTATGAGGATGAAACATCAATTAAAAAGCTTAAGAATTTGCGAGAGCAGTATTTCAGGAGTTCCGGCAAAGATAAGAAGGCATTAAAGGAAAAATTCAGTCAGGAGCAGACAAAGATTTTCAACAAACTGCTTTTATGGCACCACTCCGATACGCAAAGTTTTCAGCTCTCAACCTGGAAGCCGTTTGAAAATAAACCTTCAGGCTGGTTTGACCCGGATTGGATGTTCGGGATCAAGAGCGGCTTTGATATCGTTATCGCCAACCCGCCATATGTGCGACAGGAGGATATTAAAGAATTTAAACCGGTTTTTAAAGAGCAATATGAGTGTTTTACTGGAATAGCAGATTTATATGTGTATTTTTATGAGTGCAGTTTTAAATTGCTGAAAGATAACGGGATACTGACATTTATCTCTTCAAATAAATATTTCCGGGCAGGATATGGCGAAAAGTTGCGAGGATTTTTAGCAAAGAACAGCACAATCCATCAGCTTATAGATTTTGGTGATGCTCCGGTATTCACCGCCATCGCCTATCCAAGCATTATTGTTCTTTCCAAGGCCAAGCCGCTAAGTGAAAGTAAATCTCGTGTTTTTTCCTGGGACCCTGCTGCCCCGACAGATGAATTTGTCGGCCGCTTCAACTCCGGTAGTTTCCTTATGCCGCAGGCGGAGCTAAAGTCGGATGGTTGGCGGCTGGAATCACAAGCAGTTTTGAAATTGCTTGAAAAACTGCGTAAAGCAGGCAAGCCGCTTAGCGAATATGTGAACGGGCGGTTTTACTATGGGATAAAAACTGGACTAAATGAGGCTTTTGTTGTTGACCGTGCCACGCGGGATAGGTTGATTGCCGAGCATAAATCTTCCGCAGAGGTCCTTAAACCATTTTTACGTGGACGTGATGTGAAACGTTGGAGGGTTAAATCGCAGGATTTATGGCTGATTTTTACGCGTCGAGGAATTGATATTAAAAAATATCCAGCAATTCATGAGTATTTGAAAAAATATAAGCAGCAGTTGATTCCAGGTGTGCCGGGTGGGAGAAAGCCCGGAAGCTATGAATGGTATGAAATACAAGATAATATTGCCTATTGGAAAGAATTTGAGCAACCGAAAATAATAATTCCAGCTATCACCTCCGGTGTGGAATACGCTTATGATAATGATGGCTATTTCAGTAATGATAAAACCTCAATATGTGTAACCGAAAAAGCGAATTATCTATTAGCTCTCTTAAATTCCAAGGTTTTGTGGTGGTTTATCCGCCAGACAGCAGCCAGCAAACAAGGCGGATTTTATGAGTTTAAACCGATGTATGTATCACAGCTTCCAATTGTGGAGAATAGGGACTGTAAAGTTCTGGAAAAGCTTACAGATAAAATTTTAATCTCCACGCACACAGATCCTGCCGCCGATGTTTCTGCCGTAGAGCGCGAAATAGATCAACTGGTTTATAAACTCTACCACCTGACCCCGGACGAGATAAAAATCATTGAGGAGACAAAATAATCATGCCAGATGGAAATTATCCCAGGGGTTCCGAATGGCGAAAATAGGGTTTGTTTTTGCCCCAAAGATGCGGAGGTAAAACACAATGGACACAATAATCAAAAAGAATGATAAATGCTTTATTGGAATGCCTGTTTGTGGGTATGGGTATGAATCCGCTAAATCTTGTTTTGTTGCTTGTCCGTCAGATAAGAAGTACACTTTAAAAATTGAAACCATTGAAAGTGTCATAGCCTCAAAGCAATATGAATGTCATGTTGCACTCAAGAAAATAGACCCAGGGAACTTCGCCTTTTGCACGAAGATTTGTTCAAAAATTATACAGTCACAGTTCTGCATTGTTTTCCTTGATTTTTCATTGGATAAAAACGAAAAAAAGACATCGGAACATCCGAACCCAAATGTCCATTTTGAATATGGTTTAATGTTGGGACAACATAAACACATAATCCCATTGCAGGATGAAAGGTTTAATCTTCCATTTAATATATCGCCTCTGGACACAATAAAATACAATGACGGTAATTTTAAAATGAAAGTTGAAGAGGCCGTGAGTAATACAATTAAAATGTTGTCGGAGCAAAATCCAGCAGGGCGGATTCCCCCTGGGCCGGAAATATTCACGTTTTACAGCCTTCTTGGATATAAGATATCAGATGTAAAAGAATCCTTTCGCGAGCTATTATACCAACATGGCGGAAATTTAAATTTCTATTTATTTGAAAACAATAAAAGCCAATATAAATTCATTGGCCCTTTCGACAATGAAGACCCCAAGAAAGCGGTCTTGCATGCTAAATTGCTAGTAGACAATATAATATCAACGTATGAAAATTTAATATCCGCACGACCGGACGATGCCAAGAAAGGTGTTTATGAATATTTAAAGACCGCCATCTCCATTGATTTAATAATTTCACCACTTTTTGACAAAAGCAATGTTCTGGCCAAACTTAAATCAATGTTAAATCCAGCATATAAATATGATATCTCATTGTACTACCGCAATGATTTCAGAGAACGAGTGGAGGATGAGTATAAAAAAATTGGTGATATTGCATTGAAATAGTTGGGCGTATAGAGGGATGATGAAAAATACTGCTGTAGAGCGAATGTTCTTGGCCAAAAGTTTATTCCGACAAGGGGTGGCCTCATGCTCAAAAAAACAGGATCATTTTGAGTTTTCCAAGGGGATTCTCTCCCTGCAGGATGCCGTTGAGTTGGCCCTTGGCGCGGTTGCGACTAAAGTTGATGCACAGTTAAAAAGCAAAATCTGCTTCGCAGACTACTTCAAAGTAATCAATAAGAAACTGGCTACTGAACCAGCACTGCCCTATGAGAGAGAACTGCTACAACTGAATGACGCCCGCATCAAGATAAAACATTTAGGGATATTACAGCGGCCGGAAGACCACAAACCCGCAATCGGTGCTGTGGAACCCTTCCTTAATTTTATCGCCACAAAGTATTTCGGAGTTGAATTCGAACGACTTAGCCTTGCTGATGTAGTAAGGAAAGATGACGTAAGGAACCTGATCAAGAAGGCCGAGACGCAGCTTTCTTTGAAGGAGATGAAAGAATGCGTCATAACACTCGCGCACGCAAAGTTCAAACTAATCGGTTTTCATTTCATTAAAGGTCCGCTGATGCGAGCCTTTATGGGGAATGCGGACGCTGAACCGCTGGACTGGGAGAAGTTTGATTTCGGCAAAGACGAAATTTGGCTACTCGAGCATGGTATTGATGTCACTGGATATCACCGTTTCAATCAGATTCTTCCCGAAATAGGTTGGGACCATAAGAAAAAGGAGTTAGTCTTTTGGTGGGAGGACTCTCACTCTCACGAAGGGAACTGGACGGAGCCTAGCCTCCAATGGTGTATTGAGTTCCTAATCGACATGGCGCTGAAAGTCGAATCGGACAATGTGTATCCGAAGTTGATTCCGGACATGGAGTATTTTGACTTTCACCTCACATCTCTGAAGGACGACGCTGTCTTCTGGAACTATATTAAAGATGAGGAATTCGAGGAGCGGATGCGTTTCCGAAAGACGCCCATTGTTCCACAGGCGGAGACCTTCAGACTTTCGAAGGGACAAACAATCGTCGGCTATGCCTCGCGACAAAAGGATAAACCGGAATGGTGGTTCGTCATAAGCTCGCAAATTCCCGACAAAAATGGGAAAGCGCAGGGGTATGGCTACGTCGCGTCGGCTGACGTGGAAATCCGAACTGTTCCGAAGCAGGCAAAGTAGACTAGGGCCAAGCGGGACATTACTTAAACACCTTAATACCAATAAGAGATAGATAACTCACACGGTAACTCTATAATTGGAAAGGTGTTTATGAAAAAGAAAGGCGCTGGCGAATATGATCCTGTGGTGGAACTTGCCAAAGGTGCGAAGCTGGAGGCCGCAGCTTACGATAAAACCCAAAAGGCTACGGTTATTTGCCGGCAAGGTCACGGTCGGAGGCAAGCCCGGGATAGTTGAGATCTCCGGACTGGCCACTGGGCATATACCAGAGGCTGGGATAGAGGGTACTGTCGATTTATGGCTTTCCATATTCCGCTATATGCGACCGGACGGCACTATTGACCATGTGGGCGGCTGGAATATCCCCTTAACCTTGAAAGCCAAACAAACACCTATAGAGACCGCGAAGGCTTTTGCCGCCTATATCAACGCCGGTACGCGGCCTTACAAGGCCAAGGCTGCGGGGAACAAGGCTAAAGCCACAGTAACTATTGTTTTTGTCAATAAATAAGCCGGATATGGGAAAAAACACGCATAGTAAAAAGATAACATGAATGAGCCAGTGACCCCAGGTTATTTGATATCGTGGGTTATCCCGGTTGCCCGGGACCTATCCACAAAATAACGGAGGCACTGGCTTATGAATAATTCTACCATAGTTGTAGGTTTGGACGTACACAAGGATAGCATAGTAGCCGCTGTTTTGCCGGGAGGCGCGGGTAAAGTCAGCGAAGTCATAAACATAGGGAACAGTTCTTTGGAAATTAAGCGGCTCGTGGAGCGCATAACTCGGCGTGGCGCGGCCGAATTCGTATATGAAGCAGGTCCATGCGGGTACGAGATCTGGCGTCAGATAACAGGGATGGGTAAAGTGTGTTCTGTAATCGCCCCGGGCCTTACACCAACAAAACCGGGCGACCATGTAAAAACCGACCGGCGCGACGCTGAGAATCTTGCCCGCTACCACAGAGCCGGCGAACTGACGGAAGTCCACGTTCCAACGCAGTTGGAAGAATCGGTCAGAGGTTTGTTGCGGGCGCGGGAAGACCTTTTGGAAGACAGGTTGCGCGCCAGGCACAGGCTACGTAACTTTCTGCTAAGGCAGGGCCGGTGCTACGGCAAGAGCTTGTGGGGCGTAAATCATGAGCTTTGGCTTAAAGCGCAGAAGTTAGACTATCCCGCGTTGAGCCAAACCTTTGAAACATACCTGCGGACACTGGATGAGGTTAACGCAGGGTTAGCTGAGGTAGAGCGCCTTATACTTGGCTGGGCCGAGGGTGAAGAATACCGGGGCGCGGTTAAGTGCCTTCGGTGCTTCAAGGGAATAGACACGCTTGCAGCTATAACGATACTGGCGGAAGCACAGGACCTGACAAGGTTTGGAACCGCGCGCGGATTTATGAGTTATACCGGGCTGGTGGGATCGGAATATAGTTCAGGGGAGCGTGTACTACGGGGAGGTATAACCAAGGCCGGCAACGCGCATATAAGGCGGGTATTAGTGGAAAGCGCATGGTCGTACCGGCACAGGAATGTAACAAGCCCCGACTTGCTGGCGCGCCGCAAGGGTTGTCCAGCGGAAGCTGTTAAAATCGCAAAGAAAGCGCAGGGCCGGCTGACTGCCAAATTCTGGCGGATGATGAGTAAAGGGAAAAAACAACCGGTTATAGTGGTGGCGATAGCTCGGGAACTAGCTGGGTTTATCTGGAGCATGTCGCGCCATTTCCCGGCGAAAGCAGCTTAAAATTTTGAGGTTTGAATGACTAACGGCCTGGAGGCGGAGCAACGGCAAGGAGAACCCTCGTGGTACCTTTGTGCGGCGGAAGTAATGCCTATGCACGTCAAAAGATTGAGGAAGCTCCCGACGATTCGTGATCGTGCGTCCCTGTCCGCTTTCGGGCGGATAACACGCGGATATCAGTTTGATTCACCGTCGAAAAACGCTTCG
>Ga0208953_1001923_pt1 | contig 10508 bp, 9 predicted proteins | sample RifOxyB2_FD_184033 | JGI IMG/M metagenome (GOLD analysis project Ga0208953, IMG submission 184033) | Groundwater microbial communities from Rifle, Colorado - Rifle Oxygen_injection B2 (SPAdes) | ecosystem: Environmental > Aquatic > Deep subsurface > Groundwater | place: USA: Rifle, Colorado... | reverse complement strand
ACGCGCGTCGTTTCCACCAATCTCGTCGACGATTTTGAATCGCGGATGATCGAACAGGATCCGATGCTCTTTGTTGAGCGGTGCTATTCCTGCGTCGCCCATCATAAATTCTTTGAGGCGGCCGAGCGTTGCTTCAAGATTCGAAGTGAGCGCAAAGGCATCTGCAACTGCGAGTGCTCCCGAGGTTCGGGAACGTGCGTAGTGCTCAAAGACCCACAAGTGGTGGCCGAGAAGCGAGTCGCTCAAATCCATCGGGAACGCGCCGCCCGTGACATCGAGACGATCCGTAAGGGCGATCAATCGACTCATGGCCGGAATGCTTTTCGTTCCCGTGAACTGATGATTCTCGAGAACCAAGAAGATCGCGAGCGATGTATCTTGATCTGTATCATTCACGTACAAATGAATCGTCGATCCTGGCGGAAACATGCTCATGAGTCCGCCTTTGATGGCGAACAGGACTTGCATGCACGTGCTCATGGTTGCTTCGCGCACCACGCCATCGTGATGATCGAAGTTTACGCATCGGCGAATCGGATCAAACAAAGGTCCGCCGTTCACGATCCCGTCGAAGGCGATCGAGTTATCGGGCAAATCCGCCCAGGCAATTTTTTGCCGCGGCAAGACATGAATGATAAATCGACCTCTGTGCAACTGAACATGTGTTGGTGTATCCATGAACGACCTCCTCTACAATGAACGCAGAAAACAAGCGTACTCTTTCCGTAAAGCCTGTCAACGCATTGCCTTCGAATTTCGCAAAGTGTCTGCTACAATAAACGTACTATGCCTCCATTCCTTCTCTCCTCTCTTGTTCTCTTTATCATCTGGCTCGCATTTTTATTTGTCTCAAAAGAAACACGCAAAGAGCAACTCATCATGAGTGTTGTTGGACTTGTTCTTGCGCCTGCGCTTTTACTTATTGCAGGTTCAAGTTATCACACACTTGTTCCAGATCAGCCGTTCACGTTTGGTATTGAAGATTTGTTATTCAGTTTTTCTCTCTTCGGTATCGCATCTATTATTTATCATGTACTTCTTGGCAAGCATGTTCACAAATTTAAAGGCGATCGACTCCGTTTAAAAAATCCGGTCGCGCATTGGATCGCCCATTTGATTCTTGTACTTGGTGCTTGGATCTGTTTGTCGCTTGGGGCAATCGTTGTTTTTTCCATCGCCCCCATGCAAGCCATTCTTTTTGGTGGCGCGATGATTGGTGTGTACATCATTGCAAGCAGAAACGATCTTCTTGTTGATGCGCTTCTTTCTGGACTCATGACCGCTGCCATTATTTTCATCGTCGAACAATTATTTTTCATTCGATTATTTCCAAACATCGCCACAAACTATTGGGAATGGGAGACGCTTTCAAAATTTGTCCTCGGCGGTATTCCACTTGAAGAACTTCTCTGGGCAGGCATCGTCGGATTCACTATCGGTCCCATGTACGAATGGCTCCGACACTATTTCATCAAATAAATCATGTCGCTCGCAAACGACGTGATAAAAAAAGAACCCGAGAGCGAACCTCTCGGGTTTTAGTATTGTTGCTTTGGCTTTTTTCCAGGAGGCCAACCGACATGTTGCCCTCGTGCATGCGCTAGAACAAACCAAGGGAGCGTTTCTTCTTTGGCATACGCCCGCTCAAGACAAATAGGGCAGGCGGCATAAAGCCTATTCGGCGACTGTGACTCACGAACAATATCTTGCGTTTCTACAAGCAGTTTTGCAGAACACTTTTTGCACACCATCTCTTCAGACCAGGTCAGTTCAGGATACACAAGCACTTTCATGAGCGAACTCCTTTTTGAGTTTCTCAATCGCGATCCAGTGATCAAATCCGATCTCTGATTCGACAAGCGAATGAATGGAGCGGATCACAATCTCTTTTGCATCACTCTCGGCACGACATGTCTCGACCAGTTTCCAATCGACAAGGTCGATCCAGAACACATGGGAAACACGATGGCCAGGACGAGGATCACGATCCACAGCATCAAGAACGAGAAGCGGCGAGAGACTTTCAGAAGAAACGGTTAGTCGTGTTTCTTCTTCCAGCTCTCGCGCCGCCGCCTCACAGAGTTCTTCTCCTTCTTCAACGTGCCCGCCCGGCATCACAAGTTTGTCCGTGAAGGGGGCTTTCGCACGACGAATGAGAAGAACATCTTTCTTTGCAATCGTAACCAAGATGTCGACGGTGAGGATCATAGAAACCTCCTAGCGGCGTGAACCGCGAATCGAGTGGTAATCGGGTCCAGAGTACGAAATGTCTGTTTGGACCGCACACTCCATACAGCGAAACGTGACATGCGTCTCAGATTCTCCCATGCAGCTGCTGTAAGTCATGTACAAATCTGAAAATTCGACAAGCAACTTCGCTCCGCAACCACCACCACCGTTTCCGGAGCCCGTACACGTGTACTCGCGACTCCAACCCTTTTGAGGCCGGCCTTTGGCAAGAACTTTCATGATTCACCTCCGTTGTAAGGAACGTCTCGTGTGAATGACCTCTCTCGATCACTCACACAAGCAGAATAATTGAATCAGGCGATTTGCGCGACAAAAAGTCGTATGTTTATTTTGTATTCAAGAAAATTTTGCTAAATTTGTTGACGAAGATCAAAAAATTTGTTACGATATTTTTCGTAAATATGTATTTATTCCGTAAAAACGGGTCGTGACCCGCCCCTACGTTTACGATATGCCAAACACCTTCACCCAAAAACAAAAACAAGAAATAACGGAGGTTCTCTCGGGATTTGGGTTCAATCCAAAAGATGAGCATGTTTACCTCGCGCTCCTAGAAATGGGTTCCACAACCCTCACTCCCCTTTCTCGGAAACTCTCTCTTCCGGTCACGACAATCCAATCCACCATGCAACGACTCGTAAAAAAGGGCGTCGTTGATGTCACCAAAAATAAATCTCGTAGTATATTCACCGCACACCACCCAGATGTTTTTAAAACACTCCTTACAGAACAAGCCAAATCAGTCGCCGGAATCCTTCCCCTCCTTGCGTCACTCAAAACAGAAACACTCGAGCAAGCACGCATCAAAATCTTTGAGCGTGAGCGTGTGACAGATATCTTGAACGAATCGCTCAATGCAAAATCCAAAACGATTTACGAAATCGTCTCGGCAAAAGAATTTCAACATGTGATCGGTGAAAAATTTCACTATTCAAAGCGCCGTGTGCAAAGAAACATCAAATTAAAAAGTTTGCGTGTAAGATCGCATGAAATCAAACAGTACAGCACGGCGACTCACGCAAAAGAATTACGCGAAGCACGTTTTCTTCCGGCGGACCTTTCATTTCAAGCTTCGATCCTCTTTTGGGACGACACGATCGCCATCTTTTCAACCAAATCCGAAGGCGCTCATGTGCTCATCACAAGCAAAACGATTCGTGAAATGATCCAACAAATTTTTGAACTCCTCTGGTCTGTTTCTGGAAAAATGGAAACGCTGGCGCAAGAGAAACAAAACGGGTAAAATAGCCGTATCTATGAGCCCAATCAGCGAACACATCCAAAATGATTTCACAGACAGTACTTGGTTTTCCCAAAACGAAGGTCAGCTTTCGGTTGATGTCATGGAGACGTCGCGTGAAATCGTTGTGAAAAGCGCAATCGCGGGCGTAAATGCAGAAGATTTGGACATCACCCTTCATGAAGACACGCTCACCATCCGCGGATCACGCGCAGAGGAAATCTCCGAAACCAAACGCGGAAAAATTCATGTGCAAGAATGTCATTGGGGTGCGTTTTCTCGTTCTATCATTCTCCCTTCTCACGTAGACCCAAATTCTGTGGATGCTGTTTTAAAAAAAGGCGTTCTCACCATTCGATTAAAGAAAACGGAAACGGATAAACCAATCAGTATCTTGGACTTGGACGATTTATAATATGGAATCTGAACAAAAAAATACGTCAAAATATCTCGTAGGTGGTCTTGCTGCAACAGGACTTATTTTTATTGGGCTCGGTTGGGGTGCGTGGAGCTATGCCCAAAAATACGACGGCGTCATTGCACCGAATGTGTTTATTGGATCACTCGATATCGGACGCAAAACTCCAGAACAAGCCAGAGAAATCTTACAAAAACGCACAGACGAATTATTAACGCATGGAATAGACGTTCGCTTAAACGGTGAGACAAAAAATCTCCCTCTTTCAACGCTCATTGGTTCAGATCTGATTGAATACGTAAATTTTGATTTAGATGAAACGCTCAAAACATCTGAAGCTGCTCGTCACGATGATAATCCGGTTGTAAATACAAACAAAATTCTCTACGCACTCATTCGTCCGTTTTATACGGGCATGCGATTTTCTATTCAAACCCCAAAACTCAACCAATCTCTCCACGCCCTTTTTATTGAAAAAGAGCAACCCGCTTCGGAAACATCGTTTATCATAAAGCCATCCGGAAAGGATTGGACCATTGAGGTACAGCCCGGCGTTTCTGGAGATAAAATCGATGAAGCTCTGTTTGAAGCCGCACTTACCAAATCATTAGAGACACTTAGCACAGAACCGATTGATCTGTTAAAAACGGAATGGAAGCCACTTGTTACAGAATCGATTGCGTTGCAAGAAGTCCCTATTGCGCGTGCCGTTTTAAACGCCGCTCCCTATCAGCTCGTTTACAAAAACGCAGACGGAGAAGAACAAACCTGGAAGTTAACAGCAAACACTCTCACAACTCTTCTCATCCCAACTCCAGACGGAACCATCGGCATGAATAAAGAGTTGTTTCAAGCGTTTGTTGAACCAATCACAAAAGCCGTAAATGTTCCTGCGCAAAATGCACGATTCGAAATAAAAAGTGATCGTGCTGTAAAGTTTGCGGAAAGCAAGAATGGTTTATCTGTGGATACAGAAAAACTTTTTGAAGACACGCTTTCACAAATCACCCAAGGTTCAACAAACCCCATTCAAATCACAACACGCACAGAGGAGCCTCTTATAAAAACAAACGAGGTAAACAACATTGGCATCACGGAAGTTCTTGGATACGGAACATCCAGTTACAAAAACAGTCCAAAAAACAGAATGATTAATATTCAAAACGGCGTGAACTTGCTCAACGGACTTTTGATCGCGCCAGGTGAAACGTTTTCTCTTCTCGCAGCATTGCAACCATTCACCATAGAAAACGGATACGTCCGCGAACTCGTTATCAAAGGCGATAAAATCATTCCGGACATTGGAGGAGGTTTATGCCAGATCGGAACAACAACATTCCGCACCGTCATGCATTCAGGACTCCCCGTGAATGAAAGACAAAATCACTCGCTTGTTGTGAACTATTATAACGATCCTTCAAACAACAATCCGGGAACAGATGCCACCATCTTCAGTCCTGCCCCTGATTTTAAATTCACAAACAACACAGAACACTACATTTTATTTCAGGCAGAAAACAACACAAAAAAATCGGAATTACGATTCACGTTCTGGGGAACTTCTGACGGAAGAAAAGGTTCCTACACCCCTCCTGTTGTAAAACGATGGATCCCTTACGGCGACAAAGTCATCCAAACAACCACAACACTTAAACCCGGAGAAGAAAAATGCCAAGAGGCACACAAAGGTGCAGACACATCCTTCACCTACACCATCACAAATCCAGATGGAACAAAAACCGACAAACTCTTCACTTCCCATTATCGACCACTTCCAAAAATCTGTTTGGTTGGTGTGGAAGCTGCATCAGAAACAGAACCTATCCCACAACCTGAATAACAAAAAAGACAACGTTGCATTTTTATATCAGCGTTGTTTTTTTATTCGATTTATCCCCAGCCTCACTTGTGTTAAATACGAAACGTCGTAAGATCGAAGTAAGGAAACAAAAAAGATCGCACGCAATTGCGAACGATCTTTTTCAGAAAACTTCTCGTGACTAAGCTGCAGGCAAGAAATTTCACAAATGGATAGATCGAGTCCGGAGACCTGATGTAACCATTTTTTGAAATCCCATGCTTGTCGTGCCTGCAGGTCAGTCGCGATAAGGTCCTACCAGTTATAAACCGATTCAGTTTCAGGGAAATCTGTGCTTCCATAGCGGAAGAGAGAAGTCTAACAGTGTAAGACCCGCTTGTCAAGCGTATTTACGGGCATTTTGTACACCAAATCCAGACACACACCGTCAAAATCACCTAAAAACAAAAGAAAACACGCAATACGATTGTCATCGTATTGCGGAACCGATTCAAAAACGAGCCAAATGTTGAGCTCGTTTTTTGACAGGGTTATTTTATCACCTTATCCACCAATCCGTAAGTCAACGCCTCTCCCGGATCCAAGAAGTAGTCACGTTCTGTATCTTGCTCCACCTGCGCTTTCTTTTTTCCGGTGTGCTTGGCAAGAATCGTATTCAGTTGATCTTTAATTTTTAAGATGCGTTCTGCGTGAATTTTAATGTCTGTTGCTTGTCCGGAAACGCCACCCAACACTTGGTGAATCATCACTTCAGAATTTGGAAGACAGAAACGCTTTCCTTTTGCCCCAGATGCCAAAAGCACCGCTGCCATAGACGCAGCCATTCCAACACAAATCGTTGAAACATCTGGCTTCACGTATTGCATCGCATCATAAATCGCGAGGCCGGACGTAACAGATCCTCCCGGAGAGTTGATGTAGAGTTTGATTTCCTTGGTCTTGTCTTGGCTCTCGAGGAACAAAAGCTGAGCAATAACCAAGTTTGCAACGGTATCATCAATCTCCGTTCCAAGAAAAATAATGCGATCTTTCAACAATCGAGAATAGATATCATAGGCACGTTCACCCATGTTTGTTTTTTCAATGACGGTTGGAATAAGGTAATTGTCCTCAACGGTTTGTAATTTTGAAGTAATTTTGTGGTTCATAGTGGAAAAATAGTAACACAGGAAAGGGACTAGGGTCGAGGGGTTAAATGAAAAACTCAGAAAAACGAAGCGCGTGCGCGATTGGATGTGTTTCGTTTTCTCTCGCGATGCACCAGATCGAGTTGTTCTCGACGAGCGACGCTCCGAGCAATGTGAACCCAGCAGCCTTTGCGTGCCCTCCCCCTCCGTATGCGTTAGCAATCTTCGAAACGTCTTGTGTTCGACTGCGCATGGAAACTTTCACGCCACCCTCTTTTGTTTCTCGCAACACAAATAAAGTATTCGTGTCTGCAACAAGGTTGAGAAAATTCGAGAGCCCATCAATTTCATCGTCTGTCACCTGATGCGTTTCAATATCGTTGCGCGTGAGGACGGTCGTCATGACACGGATATCTTCATGATCCGTTAATCGTTCAAGCGCTGCACCCCATACTTTCAGTGCACCGACCGAGCGATTTTGGAACATGGTACGAATCACATCCTGAACGCGGGCGCCGTGCAAAATAAGATGCGAGGCCGTATCAAGAGCCCGTTCGTTCGTCGCTGAGTTCGAGAACATGTTTGTGTCGAAACAGAGACCGGCGAGAAGGCATGTCGAAACATGTTTCGTAATCACCGCATGATTCGCTTCAAGAAATCTAAACACAACTTCCGCCGTCGCAGGTGATTCAACAAGCACCTGATTCACATTTCCGTATTTTGGATTTGTTTTATGATGATCAATATTGATGACCGTTGGATTTCCTTGTGTTCGATCCACAAGACTCGCAACAAACGCCGCTTCCGAGCAATCGAATACCACGACAAGATCAATCGTCGAATCATCAAAAATTGTTACATCCGTCGAACAGACATGCACATCAGGTAAAAATCGATATTGCTCAGGGACCACTTCAGCTACATAGACTCGGGATGATTTTCCGTGTTGTTGCAAAAAGTGATAAATCGCCATCACGGAACCGAGCGAGTCGCCATCGAGACGCACATCCGAAACAAGCACAGGGTTCCGTGCGGAAAGCAAAAGATCGTGAATGCGTTTGTGGGTGAGAAGTTCCATGGGGAAGGCTTGAGAGACAAGAGAGGCTGGCGATGCAAGAGAGGCCGAAGTAAAAATGACAAGCACAGGATCACTGAGATTATCAGGCAATTACCCGTGCGTCAATCATCGTGTATAATCCAATTATTCTTTTCTAATCCTCTCAGGCCTCTCTCGCCTCTCCAGCCCCTGCCTGCCGGCAGGCAGGTCTCAAGCCTTTCCCTATGTATCTCTCCAAACTCTCCGTTCAAGGATTCAAAACATTTGCCAAAAAAACGTCCCTTTCGTTTTTGCCCCCATTGGCAGATCGATATCCACTTACATCCATTGTTGGACCAAATGGATCGGGAAAATCCAACTTGGCCGACGCGATTCGCTGGGTCTTGGGTGAGCAAAGCATGAAACTGCTTCGCGGAAAAAAATCCGAGGATGTGATTTTTTCTGGTTCAGAAGGCCGCGGCCGTTCTGGATTTGCAGAAGTTTCCATCACACTCGACAACTCGGACAAAATGATGCCGATCGATTATTCAGAAGTCACGATCACACGCCGATTGTATCGTGACGGTAATTCAGAATATTTATTGAACGATGGAAGCGCACGCCTCGCCGATATTCAACTTCTCCTCGCCCAAGCAAACGTTGGACAACGTTCGTACTCCGTGATCGGCCAAGGAATGATCGATCACATTCTTGTGTCGACTCCCGAGGAGCGCAAGAGTTTCTTTGACGATGCAACAGGCGTGAAACCACTTCAGCTTAAGCGTCACGAAGCGATTTTAAAATTAAAGCGCACACTCGAAAATCTCACAGACGTAGAAATGCTCGTCCAAGAAATCGAGCCACGTTTGCGATCACTCAAACGTCAGGTCTCGAGACTCTCGGAACGTGAGGAGGTCGAGCGTGAATTGCGTGGAATGGAAACATCGTACTATGGAACGCTCTGGTGGAAATTAGTGGATGAACTCGCCGGAATCAAATCGCAATTCACAGAAATCGATGCGCGCATTTTGGAAAAACGTTCCGAACTCGAAGTGATCGAAGCAAGAACAAAAGCCGTTGAAACTTCCGAGACCGGAGAAGACGCGGGACTCGCAGCGCTTCAGAAAGTATATCGTGAGAAACAACGTGAGCGTGACGCGTGTCGCCAAGCGCAATTTCAAATTGAAAAAGAAATCGAACTCACAAAAGTGCGCGCTCAATCCAATTGGGCACCACTTCCCCTTTTGAAAATCGTAGAAGAAATTGATGGGCTAGATGTTCTGCTCAAAAATTTAAAATCGCTCAAAGACATCGATGCACTTCACACCGCCATTGACGGCGTGCTCGAAAAAGTTGTCGGACTCAACAAACGTTTGCGCAAACCAAATCCAGAAGACATCAAACCGGACCCCGTGCTTCTTGAGAAAAAAGCTGCGCTCGCCATCGACGAACAACGCATCAAAGCAGAACTTGTTGAACAAGAGCGCGAGATTGATGCCTACGCACAAAAAGAAAAAGAAGTGCGTACAGAACTGATCGACATGCAACGCGAATTGCGTGAGAAACAAACGCAAATTCACTTGCTCGAAAATCAACGAAACTCCATCAACATTGAGGCCGCGCGTTTTGAAGAACGACAAAAAAGTTTGAATCGCGAAATGGATGAAGCGATGAAGGAAGCAGCGGTCGGTGTCCGATCGAAACGCGAAGAATATGCCGTTGATGCGAATGCGATCTACCCTGAGATCCAACGCCTTCGCTACAAGCTCGAACTCATTGGTGGAATCGATCCGGAAATTGTGGTCGAGTATGAAGACACAAAAAAACGTTTCGAGTTTCTGGATGTACAACTTCAAGATTTACGAAAAGCCATCAATGCAACCGAGAAGATTGTGATTGAACTCGACGAAGATATTGCAACGCAATCGAAAAAAGTCTTCGCCCAAATCAACAAAGAGTTCGAACGCTATTTTAAAATTTTGTTTAATGGCGGAACCTGTTCGCTTATCAAACTCTCGAAGGAGGACTTAAAAGCAGACGAGGAGACCGAAGTCACACCAGAGCGTGTCTTCGAAGACACGGGGGAAGCAGAACGCGACAAGACAGATGCCATTCGAGATCGCATTGCTGCGTATGACGACGGCGTCGTTGGAATCGATATTCAAGCAACGCCTCCGGGAAAGAAATTAAAATCGTTGAACTTACTCTCAGGTGGAGAACGCGCGCTCACATCTATTGCGCTTCTCTCCGCCATCATGGCTGTGAACCCAGCACCGTTCGTTGTGCTCGATGAGGTCGACGCCGCACTCGATGAATCAAACACACTTCGATTTGCATCGATTCTCGACGATCTTTCGAAGAACTCGCAGTTTATTGTTGTGACACACAACCGTGCCACCATGGAAAAAGCAGATATTTTGTACGGCGTCACAATGGGCGACGATGGAGTCAGCAATCTCCTTTCCGTAAAATTAGAAGACGTTGCAAGCGGCGCAACCGCGCGACGATAGAAAAAAAATTCCTCTCACGTTGAGAGGAATTTTTGGTATAAAAAAAGATCCACGAATGGATCAGAAAGATGAATGCCTTGTTGGATTACAGGCCCGTACCCATCACTT
>Ga0208953_1001919_pt1 | contig 10525 bp, 16 predicted proteins | sample RifOxyB2_FD_184033 | JGI IMG/M metagenome (GOLD analysis project Ga0208953, IMG submission 184033) | Groundwater microbial communities from Rifle, Colorado - Rifle Oxygen_injection B2 (SPAdes) | ecosystem: Environmental > Aquatic > Deep subsurface > Groundwater | place: USA: Rifle, Colorado... | reverse complement strand
CAAACAGTGCGTGACTATGCCGCAACACATGCATGGGCGATGATTGTTGCCGACATCGTTGCAATCAGTGCGGCACTGATGATCTATTTCCTATGTTACGTGTGGTGGATATCCTCGCTCGCCTTAAAATTATCCGCAGAGATAGCTGAAAACACGGTGAAACAAGGCCGGAACGAACCTTGCGCCTGTGGTTCAGGTTTGAAATTCAAGAATTGTTGCGCACTGAAGCACAAGATGGCCAGAGAACCAGAGGCGATGATAGATTCATCAGCACACATTGCCAGTCAAACGCATCCGCGCATGGCGTTTTTGTTCTGGCCACTCCTTGCAATGCACAAGCGCGTTTTTCCTTTCCCAGCAGGCAGGAACTAGAGCTAGTACGGAAAGGATGATATGACATTGATGAATACTGAGTCAGTGAGGAAAGCGCGTTCAGATTACAAGTTACTGTTCAACAGGCTTCACGGCGGAGAAGTGCCCCTTGTTGCGAGCACGCGAAGGTTGGATCTGGATGAAATAAAGCAAGTGCACAAGTTCAAGCAAGGTCGTAACCAAATCTCGTTCCACAGAGAGAATATTGCGGAACTTATGGCAAATGAACTGGTGCGTAACGATGGCGGCGGTTCACTTATTACAAGGAGTGCATTACAAATGGTAGACCAAGCATTAACTGCGGCAGAGATCCTGGATAAGTCCACGGAAGTCGTTGAAAACCAGCTATCCAAGTTTCATCGGGTTGCGGACAGCGCACTGGAAGAAACAAAGAAGCGCGTTTCTCAGCTGAATGACTACAACAACAGGCTGACGACATCCCTAGCGAACCTCAACAAGACGCTGGGGGATGAAAAAATGGTTCGCGCATTGGAAAATGCCGATCGGATTGCACAAGCACTATCCTTACTGGATGCGCTTGAGAAAAAAGGTTCGCTTCAAAAGATCATGGATGCAATGAAATAACCACTGAATGTGTTGATTGCATGGAAGTGAACTTATAATCGATACTCGAGAACCGGAACAAGAAAAAGTAGCAGTCCATTTCGTAGTAAAACAACACAGGAGAGTAAAGCATGAATCGTAAGGAACTGATCGACGCACTGGCAGATAAGACCGGCAGCAGCAAGGCCGACGCAGACCGTAGCATCGGCGCACTGATCGAGATTATCTCGGGCGCACTGAAGAAGGGAGACAATGTTGCATTGGTTGGCTTCGGCACATTCGAAGTTCGCAAGCGCGCAGCTCGTACTGGCCGCAACCCGGCCACCGGCGAAGAGCTGAAGATCAAGGCATCCAAGGCTCCGGCGTTCAAGGCTGGCGCAACACTGAAGGCTGCAGTGAACGGCGGGAAAAAATAAGAGTAACCGCTCCATATAGGGGTCGCCTCTCTATTTTGTATTGGCGGCCCCTGACTTCATGGCAAGACGTACTATAAGGAAAAAGCTGATGGGTGAGCATAAGCGCAAGACAAACGCACCTGAAATGTCGTCGCAAAGCGACAACTGGCTCAATGACATGTTGCTGCCTGTCGATTTCGAGATATTTAAGTTTGTATCTCAAACCTATCAGGCTGCTGCAAGGATGACCATGCCAGTAGAAAACCCAAGTGCGCGGCCGATTATTGAGATGAAAGGAAAGAAGTATTCTTTTTCGGACATGCCAATCAATCGCGGTATGCTGGCAGCCAAGGGGCAATTAAGCGAGCTGGAAGCAAAGAATCACCAAGCGTACCTTTGTCGCCTTATGCACTTTGGAGAGATATTGGAGGCGCGTGATCGGTTGGGCGATCTAATCCATGAGGGTAATGAACCTGGTGCCCTTATGATTTCAGAGGCGGTGATGTATGCGGCTGCTACAGCGAGGATGTGCATCTCTGGAGAGAGCATGGGATACGATATAGATGATGTAGTCCGAGTTGCCAGTGATTGGGCGTTGTCCCATCAGGACAATGACTAGAAATCGAAGAGAGAATTCGCTGCGCAGCGAATAAGGCATTTATCTCCAATTGCTGTGTGCACCATATAATTTTTCATACCGTATAGTTTTTCATAACTGACTGGCCATCCTAGTGATTGTAAAATTGGTTGGATTGGAGTCGAGACTATTTTGGAAAGGAGTCGAACAAATGGAATATGAAGCCATCGTGGCAGGAGATAGTTCTCCCGAGAAAGCAGCAAAATTACTTGCTGAGCGTGTGAACATGCACCTGAGAAGCGGATGGGAAACAGTTGGAGGAGCGTCAATCACTGTGAATGCGCGCAATGATGGAATAAATCCGTTTTATGCCCTCTGCCAAGCAATGAAAAAAGGCGGGTAGTATTTGTCGTGGAAGCTCAAAGCAACTCAGCTTCCATCATAAACCGCGATTCCGGCCCGTCATCAAGCGAGCTGCTGATCTCCAGCCGGTTCCGGGCACGGGTCATCCCAACATAGAACAATCGCCGTTCCTCTGCCTCGGTCGAATCGGGGTGCGGCAGGTTGCTATCCTCAGCGCCGATGATCCATACGCAGTCGAATTCCAGCCCCTTACTGCCGTGCAAGGTGGAAAGAACAACCTCTGCCGCATCGGCGTCTGAATTCAGCCTGGTCAAGGTATTCAGGCGCTGCGCAAGAGATCCATTCAGCTTCGCGATGATGTTGGCCAGTTTCTTGAGGAGATTGCCCCGGTCAGACTTCAGGTACTGGGAGAGCCAGTTCGTTGCCGCATAGATGGCCAGCGAGGTATTGCCATCGGCCATCTGCCGGCGCCAGTCCGCGCAGCCTCGTCTCACGCCGTCGATGATCTTGATTGCGCGCACGTCGTTCTCCGGAATGTGATCGCGGATCTTCTCCAGCATCTGGTCGCAGCTCTTGTGGCTGTGGTCCAGATTGAGCAGTTCCGGTTTGATACCGCACATCGACAGCGCGTTGGCCATCCCAGTCCAGCTATCCGAGTGCACGCTCTTCAGCAACCCGACAAGCGCACTTCCTACCATCCCATCCCAGATGGATTTGCCGCCTGACAGGCGATAGGGAATGGATTTCGCCATCAACTCGGCCTCGACGTGCTCCAGCAAGCTGTTGGTTCGGGCCAGGACGGCCCAAGTCTGGCCGGGAGAGGACTTGATCGCCTTCGCCACTCGGTCAGCTTCATCGAGCCGATCTGCGACGCGATGCACTTTGATGCTTCCAATGGTGGAACGACTGGCCTGGATCGCCTTGCTGGCTCTGACCTTGTTGTGAGCGATCAGATTGGCCGCATGGCCAAGGATGTTGGGGGCGCACCGGTAATTGACGGGTAGGGTGATCTCCTGGGAGACCAGTTGCTGAGTGACGCGCTGCATGCCCTCATACCCAAGGGCGTTCCTGAAAGAGTACAAGCTCTGGTCATCATCGCCAACGATGGTGCACTCAATACCCGCCTTGCCGTGCTCGATCACCCATTGCGTCTGAATCTCGTCTGCATCCTGAAACTCGTCGGCCAGCAGCCAGCGTATGGAAAGCGGCTTGATACTGTCCTCCCGAATACCATTCACCACGGTCAGCAGGATGTCGGAGAAGTCCATCCCCCGTTCCGTGGCCAGCAGGCCCTGATAGGCATGGAAAACATCTTCTATCTCGACATCCTCGAATTTTGGGGTGCCCAGCTGGGATTTGGCGCGATCGATGGCGGATAGCACATCCTCGAAAGGGGCTTTGCACTTGAACTGCGAGTAGCACCGGCGAAGCATGCCCATGCGTTCTCCATCAGACAGCAGCTTGATTCGCGACAGGTGCTTCAGACGGCGGATTTGCGAAAGTGCGACGGAATGGAAGGTGCCGACTGCAAGGCGCTGCGCCTCGCGCTCCCCGCACAGCTTCAGTGTTCGCGCCTTGAGTTCGGCGGCTGCGTCGCGGGTGAAGGTGACGGCGCAGAGTCGGCCGGTTTTGTTTTCAGAGAGGAGCCGGGCTGCGCGCATGGAAAGCACGCTGGTCTTGCCCGATCCTGGACAAGCCAGAATCGAGCAATGCCCCTCGGCCGTGATGGCGCGAGATTGATATTGATTGAGTTCGATCAAGCAACGACAGCTTCAGCAGGTTGAGCTGCGGCCGCCTTCTTCGTGCGCTTCGGCTTGGTCGCTGATGCGGCAGTTTCAGAGCCTTCCGCACCGGTCTCGGTGGCAGGTGCGCCATCAGTCAAAGTCAGATCGTCATCGTTTTCCTGATCTGCTCCCTTGTTGTTGTGGGCTTTGAATGCGCGGTTCGTGATGCTCTTGATCTCGGCAGCCACGCCGATCGCCTTGCGACGCCACTTACGCTCCATGCTCGATTTCACATCATCGGCGATGAAACCGGCAAACCAAGCAGAGTGGACGAGGCAGATCAGCTCATCCAGTTCGGTGATGATCTGCAGGTACTGGCCAGCCTTGTGACAGGTCAGCTTGGCATCAACGCTTGCTGCATTCGTGTAGCTCAGTCTGCCCATTTCAATGCCGTTGTCGTCGGCGATCTTCTTGATCTGGGCAGCTTCCTTGCGTAGCTCGGCCAGCGCTTTGTTGATCAGATGATCGACAGCTCCGTTGACAGCCATCATGTCGCTTTGATTCTTGACGATGGTAGGCAGTACCGCGCTCAAATTGCGCATCGACACTGCGCACTCATCGAATGCTGTTTCAAAAGCCAGTTGGGCAGGGGTCGTATTCAACGATACCGTCTTCTGGATATAGGGGTTGCTGAACTCGATTTTGCGTTTCGCAGCTGGACTCTCTGCTTTCTTTGCCACCTTCTTTTCTGCCACTTTCTCAGCCATGGTCGTCGTTCCTTATAAATGAATGGGATGGGTATTGCGATCCTGACTTTGCCGTAGCTCCTCAAGAAAATCCGTGAATTGCGGTTCAAATTTGGACCGTATTTCAAGGATTTTTATGGGGCATCTCCAGATAATCGCCACACGCTCCACAGGCGCACTACAGCACGCAAAGGAAGCACGAAGGCGCATCAAGAATCACTCCAGCCGCTTTGCAGACGTGTTGATGATGAGGTGGTTGTTAAGGCAAGACGTTCTATAGGACGCCTGTGGGTAGGCTGGAATTTCACTACACACAAGGAGAATGCTGTGCAAATTGTCGGACTGGATATTGGTTACTCGAATTTGAAGGTGGCATTCGGCGAGGTCGGCAAGGAACCGGCGCTTGTAAGTCGTCCGGCTGGTGCCGCCCCCGCTGAACATATCGGTCAACGCATCATGTCGTCCGGCGCAGACGACCCCCTGCGCGTTCTGGTGGATGGCAAGGAATACGTGGCCGGTTGCAGTCATGATCGCCTTGAGAACTGGGCGCGCGAACTGCACAAGGATTACACCTCCACCGATTCCTACCGCGCTCTCTTCAATGCCGGTCTGCTGCTGTCCGGGATGTCGGAGATCGACCGCGTGGTGACGGGTCTCCCCACCAGCCAATACTTCGATGACGGGCTGCGCAAGCACCTGGTCAAGACGATGAAAGGGGAGCATCAGGTCACCCCGAAGAAGAAGATCGTCGTCAAGGACGTGAAGATCGTGCCTCAGCCGCTGGGTGGATTCGTGGACTACCTCAACCACCTCGCAGATCCTTCCGAGATCGAGGATGCCTCGGTTCTGGTCATCGATCCGGGCTTCTTCTCTGTGGACTGGGTGCTGCTGGTCAATGGCGAGTTCAAGCGCGGCTCGTCCGGTACCAGCCTCGATGCCACCTCGGTCATCCTGGACGAAGCCAGCGCACTGATCGGCAAGGATTACGGGAGCGGGCCGGGCCGAAGCAAGATGGAAAACGCCGTGCGCTCCGGTCGGAACACAGTATCCGTGCACGGCACTCGCGTGGACATCGGCCCCTATCTGGCCGCTGCCTCGGCAACGGTTGGACATATCGTCAGTGCCCAGCTGCAAGCTTCGTTGCGCAAAGAAGAATCCGCAGTCGATGCCATCGTGATGGTCGGCGGCGGTGCACCTTTGTTCGAGACCGCCATCAAGGAAGCATTCAATAAAACGCCCCTGACGATTGCCACAGATTCCGTATTCGCCAACGCACGCGGCTTCTGGCACGGCGGAGCAGCGTAATGGCTGGTGAATGCCGGGAGGTGTTATGAGGATAACCATCAACTATTTCGAGGGATACCCGGAGCTGGAGGCAGAGCTGGCCCAGCATTCGCCACGTGCTCGCGCAGAGCGGTTGCGATTCCTTGCCGCAATGGGTTTGGCCTTCATGAAGGATGGCCGATTCCATGCGCCAGCGGCTCCGGCATCCGGACAGCCGGCGACACCAGCTCCCCAGTCTTCCCAGCCAGCAACCGGAAACCCGGCAAGCAGCACCGCCAAGTCCATCGCTCGAAACGTTTTCAGGCAGGCGGAAGAATGACGAAACTCACAACCTGGTCAGGTCGGCAGATCGACTTCGTGGATCCGTCGCCGGACGATGTTCACATTGTCGATATCGCCACCGCACTCTCGCGCGAATGCAGGTATGCAGGTCACGCCTCGCATTTCTACTCAGTCGCGCAGCACTCCGTGTTGTGCAGTCGCATCGTGTTGCCGGAGCTGGCCATCGAGGCGCTGCTGCACGATGCGGCCGAAGCCTACATCAAGGACATTCCGACCCCACTGAAGCGCCAGTTGCCTGACTACAAGGAGATTGAAGCGCGATTCGATTGGGCGATCCGCGTGCACTTCGGTCTGCCGGAGAGCCCCAGCCCGGCCGTCAAAGAGGCCGACAACATCCTACTGGTGACTGAAGTGCGCGATCTGTTCCCGGCCGGGCGCGTGCTGCACAAAGTGCCTGTTGCTGCCAAGCCGATGAATGGACGAATCTGGCCGCTGGCGCCGGAGACTGCCAAGGACCAGTTCATGGATCGTTTCCATTTTCTACAACGTTGAGCCACGCCCCAAAGGAAATGTTTCCGCAAATGGATATTAGCAATCCCTATCTTGCCGGCCTTGATCTGGCCAAGCAGCACCACGGCACAAGCGGTCAATCAGCAATGGTGAAGTGCATCCTGTCGCTGTACAACAGCCGGAACTCTTTCTCGATCAGCGAGATATTGGCACCGCTCGACGACAAGTATTCGGCGGCGGTCTTTGCCATGCTTCACGAGTACGCGCGCTACGGCGAAACCGAGGAATTGCGGATCGCTGGCCGTTGGTGCGTCGAGAACTTCCCGCGCATGATCGAACTCGCCGACGCCATGAGCAACGCGGCCGGAGAGGTGCGTTATCGCTGGGATCGGGAGCATGAAGCAGAAATGCGCCGCTTGTATCCAGATGGCTAGCGGGAAGTCAGAAATCATGAGCGAGAAGACCGCAGTGATGTCGCGTGCCCTATCTCATGAATGGGTGTCGCTGGAACAGTTGGGGGAGGCAATACGGAAGTGTTCTGCAGCACATCCCGAGTACACGGCACAACGGTTGTTGCATCCGGACGCGGAAAGACTCTGCGAGGCGCTGGCCGGGATGAACTATCGGAAATTGAATGCAGTGAGGCGTGACGTGTTCCAAGGCGAACATCTGGAAGCGCTGAAGAGGTGGGTTGAATGATCGAGTTGATTGAATGGGCAGGGTGCATCATCGGACTGTGCGGCGCAGCATTGCTGGCCACCAATTCTCGCCATTCGGCATGGGGATGGGTGCTATTCATCCTGTCGAATGTGGCTTGGATAGCATACGGCCTGTTGACGCATGCCAATGGGTTGGTGGTCCAGCAGCTCGGCTTCACGGTCACAAGCCTGATGGGTATTTGGAAGTGGCTGGTCGTTCCGCGCCTCGCGCTCAAATCTATCCACAAAAATGGTGGATAAGATTGTGAACAAGGCCTTCTCTCACCACGAGTACGCGGGTGATCGAGGTGCTGCTCAATCCGTGAGCAGCAATCTCGTGCAGCGAAAGATCGGACGGCATCACATCGCATTTTTCAGGGCAAGCCTGCAGGGACTCGATATCGGCGACATGGCCGACAAGTATCTTGAGACCGGCATGGATCTTCGTCGCGCCAAGTCAACGCTGGTATGGATTCGGGATACGCTGCGCCAGGCCGCATTGCGTCATGGAAAGCATCGGGAAGCCCACCTGATCCGGCTGAGAGTGGCGATCATAGGGCCTGTCGAGGCTGCGACCAAGATCCCATCGCTGGAGAATTTTCGGGCCGAATTCGACCCGAACGGTTTCTACACGGAAAAGGAACTGATCCAAGCCTACCTCGAAGCACATCCCCAGTCGGTCGATACGCAGGCACAGAAGCGTCAGCGCCTGATCAACCGGCAACTGGAAGCCCTGAAATGGATCGAACCACTGATCGCTGCCGACCCGGTGCGCGATGACTGGGTGGCTGCATGGTTCGACGAAACGATCTCGAAGCGGCTGCTGCTGGCCAAGATGGCTACGCTGGGTGAGCTCATGGATCGCATTGCCAATGCCGGATACCGCTGGTGGGTCGGTGTGCCGAGATTGGGGGAGAAGGGTGCCGCGCGCATCGTGGCGTGGCTGTGTGGCTATGAAGCCTCTCTGGGGGCGCTTCCAGAGCAATCGCTTGTGCCCTTGCGGAGTATGTCGACCAACGTGCTCATTCAAAGGCGGCAGACCTGCACAGGGATTGTTCCGCTCGAATCGTTTGCTGCGCCGGCAGACCTCGATGGACAGAACGGGTCGAACCGCTATCCGGGTGCACCTCGCATCGATGCCACCAACGATTACCAGGCCATCTTTGCGTGGCTGGCCACGAAGTCCGGTAATACGAACACGCAGCGCGCATATCAGAAGGAAGCCGAACGGATGCTGCTATGGGCAGTGTTGGAGCGCAGCAAGGCGCTGTCCAGCCTGTCGGTCGATGACTGCGCCGCTTACCGGGACTGGCTATCCATGCTCGGCCGCACAGAAGATGCACAGTGGCCCTTCCGTATTGCGCAAGCATCGTGGCTAGGGGAGAAGGGCATTGCTCGCCACAAACAGGGCTGGAAGCCGTTTGATGGGGCGCTGTCGGCTCGCAGCGTGAAATATGCGATCACCGTGGTCAGCGGGTTGTATGAGTGGCTGGTGCGCGTGCATTACTGCGCATTCAATCCGTGGGTCGGGGTGTCGAAGACGCTGCAGGCCAATGCCGACGAACCGGCGCCAGAGGTTGAGTTCATGCGCGCCTTCTCTATTGGCCAATGGGAACACCTGATGGCGGATCTGGCTGGCCAGCCGATCAGCAAACAAAATGAGAGGCTGAAGTTCATCCTCCCGTTTGCTTATGCCACCGGTATGCGCATCTCGGAACTGGTGGACGCGACTATTGGCCGTATTTACACCATGCCGCTCACCGATGGCGTGGGGGTAAGGTGGATGCTCAAGGTTCTGGGGAAGGGCAACAAGTGGCGTCCTGTGCCGATCCCATCGGACACCATCGAGGCGCTGAAAATCTACCTTGAGCATCGGGGGCTGAATCCGGACATCCTCAGCAATCCACCCGAGACGCCGCTCATCGCAAGCTTGACCAGCACTGAGGGGGTAACGACCAGCGCACTATCCAAGTCGCTGGCTGGGTTCTTTGAGGACGTGGCCAGAAAACTCAAGGAAGAAGGGCGGAACATCGAGGCGAAAGCATTTGAGCAAGCGACTGTTCATTGGATGCGCCATACCTGTGGCAGCCATCTGGCGCTGAACGGTGTGCCGCTGAACGTCATTCAGCGATTGCTGGGCCATACCAGCCTGCAAACGACCAGCATCTATACCGATGCCTCCGATGAGAACATGTGGCGTGCCGTGGAGAGCGCAGGGCACAGCAAGAGGGCAGCGTGATACTCCGCTTCGAGAGCAATCAGCGCGGATACCAGGTCGAGCTGAGCGAAGATCTGTTTGGGGCCTTCATCTTGCGCCGGCGCTGGTATGGCCTGAGCAATCGTAGAGGCGGGGCGAAACAGCAAGTATTCCTCAACGAGTCCGATGCCTTGAAAGAGATTCGCCGTATTACGCGTACCCGCGAAAGGCATGGGTACAGGCGCAGATAAGGATTACCATTCTTATGGGATTTTGGTCAGTTACCTTCTTCGACCAGGATATCTACCCACCACTGTTCCATCCAGTGTTCCACGAGGCAGATACAAGGTGGTGACAGAGAAATGCGGTATCGAACGCTCCTTGTATTCCATGACCAACAAAGCAGACGGTTTCAATTGCATCATGATCTTCAACTTCGACTCTACCTCGGTGCAATAGATAGTGCCCGGCTGAGACAACTTGTGATGCACAAGTTGTGGAGCGCCGTCGAACCCCTGTTTGCGAATCCAGTGCCAGTGCTTGGCATCGATGTGCAGAGCACCAAAGACCTTATTCCCAACATTCAGGTGTATAGGGATATCGACGCTGAATTCAGCAATCGTGTTGCTAGGAAAGATAGAAAATTCAGGAGAGCCGTCAACGAGCCAGTTGTTTTGATGGTGATTGCCTGTGGCGGTGAATATCGGCATGTCTGTTGAAAGTTGACAGTTGTGTCAATAATTTAGTATAAAGGGAACATCCGAAGACGAAATATCCACCCAAAGACCTTGAAGGTGCGGTATGAAGCGGTGA
>Ga0208953_1001917_pt1 | contig 10542 bp, 3 predicted proteins | sample RifOxyB2_FD_184033 | JGI IMG/M metagenome (GOLD analysis project Ga0208953, IMG submission 184033) | Groundwater microbial communities from Rifle, Colorado - Rifle Oxygen_injection B2 (SPAdes) | ecosystem: Environmental > Aquatic > Deep subsurface > Groundwater | place: USA: Rifle, Colorado... | reverse complement strand
GTCTGTAAAGTTTCTGTACTTTTTCATTGTCTGTCCTTTCCAAGGGATTCAACCCCCCTTATATCGGACAGATAACCTAAATCCCGAAGCTTAACTGTTCAGATGATAGGGCGCACTCCATAGTCAGCGTAAAAGAGGTTGATAATACTAAAGTTTTGGATTTAATATTGATATAGCATGGCTCTGTTGCATCATATCTGCTACCAGTCCAATACCCTGCCGTGCCATTGACAACATTCCTTTGAACTTCTGTATAAGCAGCCTGAAGATTTTGAAATGGAACGTCCAATGCCCCAGTGCCATTTGGTGCAGCATCCTGGTCAACAAAGACCTGATAGGCCGAAAGATCAACTGAAATAAGAAAACTTGTCATAAAAAGGGACGTTTTAATGATATTCATGATAATATTTGTTTTAGTTTTCATGTGTCACCTTCGCCTTTACTGTCTTACAAAATTGCTTTTTGCGACACGATTTCCAGAGGCGTCGTAGACTATTTCGGAAACGAATCGTATTCGCCCATCAACATCTTTTAACTTAAACCGGACCGGCATATTCCGCCAATCATAATCAATTACCATCCGTTTCGTCTTATCTTCTATCATATTTCCATTTGCATCGTAGGTAAAAGTGTTGATTTCACCTTCCAAAACACCTCGAAGATCGCCCTCCACTCTCAGAAGCTTATGTGTATTGCTCTCATAGATAAACTCTGCGGTCAATTCCTGCAAGGAGATCGCATCTTTTTTTGTCGCACTTAAAACCTCACCATCTTTACCATAAGTGGTGGAAGAAGAATATTTCCCGTCATAAATTCTGCTTTCATCATAATAATTTGATTTTAACAATTGTCCGAACAGATCATATTCGTAAGTAAAGATTTCACTGGCGCCGCTCACGGTTGTCCCCGTATATCTAACCGTGGTAATATTACCGTTAGTCTCTGTTTGGAAACGCATACGATCCGTTATCCAAGACGGCGACCTATCCAAATAGGCCAGCTCTTCTTGCAGTAGAATGGTCCCGTCCGGTTTTTCAGCGTTCACAATTAAGGGACGTCCCATCACATCATAAAAGGTAGTTTGAGAATATGCGCATTGCCCGCTTAGACCCAAACCAAGTGCAGCACGGGAGAGTAAGCCTCGAGGATCATTATACTCGTAATCAGCAGCTATCTTATCCTCTATCTCGGCCCCATTTTGTCGCCTGATTGTAAGGTTTTTCAATCTCCCTCTATTATCATAATCAAACTTTCTGACAAAAGATGAGGCCGGTGAGCTGGCGCATGAAAAAGCATATTCCAAGACCATCCCATTGTGCGCATATCTATATTGATGCCGTTGCGTTGATACGCCTTCTTTTCCGTTTGGAATCATTTCAATTATTTGAATCAACTCATCATTTTTATCATAATCGTATCGACTTTCCACATAAACATTAGCCACAGGAGAAAAGGCTCGCGTTCTCACCAGATTCGATCGATAATCGTACTCATTTTCCTGAACAATTCGGTATTCCATCACATCTTGTTTCTGGGGCCATTCCATATTATCGATGCAATTCGAACTCGTAAAAACGTCCGCATTATAAGGTACGACCTCAACAATTTTCACCAATCTTCCAGAAGGATCATATTGATTGACCATAAAAGCATTACTTCCTTTTCTGGCAATAACATTCGGATCCTTCATAAATCGTAATATACCGAACTGATTATATTGATACCTTACATATCCGACGGCATCCGGATTCATTTTTGTTTGCAATTTCTTAAAAGCGTCGTACGAATACAGGGTCTTACTGCCCGTTCCATCTTCATTCAAGGTAAATCCAGTGAAACAAGAAGGGTTGTATTCCACTAATGGATTTCCGACGGGATCATATTGCGTAAAAGTCATTTTTGCACCGTCTTCATTCCAATCACGTTTATGCAAAAAGCTGTTTTTCGTGACCGCACTCATCACATCTTTCCCTTTCCAATCTTTTATCGCATGGCTATATTTCCAAACAAGTTGATCGGGAATCATCTGTGATTGGATGGAAATAGTCCATTTGTATTTGCCGCCTGCCGGGGCAATAATTGGCGGAATGCCGTCATTAATAGGTATTTCCGGGATATCTAACACGACCGGAGAATACGCTTCGCTTCCTTCAATTTTTATTTCGGAAAGCGTGTAGTATTCATACTCGACATGTCTCTGTAAATTTAATACTCCATTGCCATAGCCGGGATTGCTTGTTCGCCATGGTCGGTTAGTTCCGTCCTCATAATATGCGTAACGAAAAAAAGGATTTCCATTCATCCCATAAACCTGTTCAAGACAATGTCCAATTTCACTCTCGCTGAAAACGCTTCCATCGTAAATTCGAATTCCATCTTTCCAGCCAACCGCCACTGTTTGCGATTTATCCTTTAACCGATCCAAGTAATCATATAGATTGTACTGCACATCGATCGAATCCATTTCAGAAAACATATTATCCGCATTTATTCTCAATAAATGTGTCTGCATTTCTTTTCCGGTTGCCGAATAGAAATGGCGGGTAACATTAGGATGATGTGCCGTTTCATCTACTTCTAAGACAACACCGTCAAGATAAAGCTCCATGGCAGGCACCGAATTCGCTTCAACGATACTGAGTCTTATCTTGTTGTGACAAATCAGGTCATCAAACACTCCATGCCGAACCGGGTTAAAAGTGTGCGTTATATATGTCCACTGTTCCGGATAAAGTAATTTCTCGCTATCAGCAGTTTCAGCAGTACCATCTAAAAGGATTTTGATATGACGTTCCGAACTATCCCTTAAATATACCCAACATGATAAGGTAAGCGTACGCCCTACCATTGATGTAAATTGGGGATGAACACCGTCCCCGACAATATCTAACGCCACCCCCTCCACCTTTTCCGAAGAACTTGTACGAACAAATAGGGAACGTTCCCCGTATACCTTTTTATCTCGAACAACCTTAAGAAGCGCATCGCCAACAGGTCTCCAATATGGCGCTTCTGCAAATGAGGATAAATCACCTTCATCTTCAAAACTCCAATAAGGCAACAAATTTCCAAATGGAAATTCAACACTCTCTTTCCGATTGGGCAAAGAGGATGAGTATTGAGGGCTTTGTGCCAATATTCGGCTATACCCCTGATTTTCCGCCATCTTTATCATTCCTTTTTCATCCAATATATTTAGCGGTTTACTGTCAATATCAAACAAGGCATATTGTCTATTTGAATTTCCGGATTCCACTTTATAAATTCTTTGCCGGGATATTGGATCAAAATTATTAATAGTGACACTGGCAGATTCTGGATAAACCATGATATTGTCCAGAATCGCCCATTGGGGCATTTCAATATCGATTTCATTTCCCAAATGTTTGAATTGACGTACAAAGTGATAAATACATCCCACAGACGAAGAATCCTTTGGGATCATAAAGTCTTCACATCCGACCAACACTCCGTTATTTCGAAAGTTGAATCTAAAAAAAGCTCCGCTTGATAATTTTGTCATAGCTGCATCAAATTCAAGAATTCCGCTCTTAAAGACGATCCCCTTTCCTTCTTCCCGATGAATATCCAAACATGTCATTTCCGTTTCCACCCATCCTTTGGCGATTAATTTCGAACCAACATTCCAACCTTCCCCGTCAAATGAAAAACCGCTTCCTATTGCTTTATCAGAATCGGTTCCCACTATGGTTGCAACATTAAAATGCTCTTGCAAATCGTATAAATTGACGGTTTTTTGTTTTTTGCTTCCATCATATCCATATCGTCCGTTCATTAATAAGATCGGATATGTTCCGTTTGCATTCCAAACATATTCCTTACGCATAACATCCGGCGAGGTATGCGTCTGCCACCAATCTCTCGGCTCATTAAAGTATTGCGCAGGATAATAATTATTTGTAACAAAAACCGGCAACCAGTACTCTTTTTCAGAAACGATATTACTATATTCCGTCGCTTCATCCTTAAGAATCTCCACAATCTTATCATTATCTATTTTAATACCGTTATTGTCGAATACATCGCTCACACTTCCGTCCATCACGGGATTGCAAATGACGGAAGTTGCGGCAACAAGCGCATCTAATAGATTTCCATTCGAAGGATCGCACGATGGCGGATTATGTAAATAATTATATGCAGTTGCATTAACCTTTCCATCGGGTTGTATTGTTATTTTTTTCCGAACACGATTATACATATCCCATAATGTTATCAGCGTAGTTCCATCAAATGCTTGATATGTATAATCCATACTGTCCACGGTAAGCATTCCTTCTTGCCAAGTTCGTTTACTCGCTAACACAATCGGTTTAAACTCCGCAGTTAGAAACGGCCTCCATGAAGCAGCAGGAACCGTAAGCCGTCCCTGACTGCCCTCAACCCAACACAAGTATTCGTATGAAAACAATTTGTATTGCCTTCTTCCATCGCTTCCAAGGATTGGCGTAGAATATGTTTCGTTCAAACAACCTCGGCCGTTAAACCTATTATCATATTTTCCGTTAAACACGCTCCCTTCTAAAGTACCGCAAATTCTTATGAAATCCGAAGATTCTCCAATCCGCAGCGCCCCAACATCATTCTCATATGTTGACAGTTTGCATCTGACATCAACGCTGCCATCTTTCTTCTCGATAGCAATTCGCGAGGGGAACGGATTGTTTGAGACGCTATTGAAACCGAACCAATTATCCGGTTCAGGGGAAGACCAATTCCATGGATTTAGCGGTCCGAATCGATTCTCGGGTTTGATATCCGATTTATAATAATACGTTAAGGATTGTTTTTCCTCTTCATCTTGAATAGTTATAACGTCATGAATAAATTCCCCGGAATATTTCTTTAATGGACTATGCTGATTATAGGCAACAACTCCGATCTTTTGTTCTCTCGAACACCCATTTAATAGACAATAGATAGTTCCTTGTTCATGGCAATATACTAACAAATCGAGGTATCCGTCTTTATTTTTATCAAAGAGCTGGTATTCGTTGGATAGAGAATTTGGAGTCGTACTAATTCTTCTATTGTAATAATAATAATCCGTATTATTTACATTGACAGTTTGACCCAGTAAAATCATTTCGAACACTTTTGGATTTCGGGCACAAATAAACTGGGGTGTAGAATAATTTGTAGTATGCAAAAATCCTTCCGGACCGGAATATTTGTAGGTTTGCCACGTAATATTACCGCAGTTTTCGTAACTATTGACAACCTCGTATCTTGTGGCATATTCATCACAGCCATCTCCGTCAAAATCCCCGATAACGATGGTAGGCGGCAGCATCTCTCTTCGAGCAATCTCAAGCTCAGACATATAAATAATCATCTCATCTGCTTCAAACCTAAGATTTACAGCATGATACTTTTCAACGGCTACCCCTCCATCTGGCAAATTAAATATGATATGTGTTCGATATGGCCCATAATCACCACCTGGTTGATTTGTTACAGCCAATATATCAACAAGACCATCGCCATTAAAATCTCCTTGAAATAAATGTGGCTCCTCAATTGGACAAAACCACATTCCGGCATGGCACATGGCAACATTAATAGTCTCAAGCGATTTACATGAACAAAATGGAACAAGTATACCTTTTGAATCCCACATTTCCCCACCGAAATTATAATAATATCTAACAACTCCGTAACAATTTTTTAACTCAGGGACAACAATATCAATCAGGCCGTCGCCATTCAGGTCTGTCAACAATGATTTTTCCGACAGCATATTACACGCTATCTGTTGAAATTGGTATCCCCCTCTGTTTATCCATATCTCATGCTTATAACGTAAATCCACTAATCCGTCACCATTAATATCAATAAATGTCCCACCAACTAAGTATTCGCCCGGCAATTTGGTACCAGAACTATTGTATATAGTAGGTTCACATGAAGCACTTGTTATTTTTGTGCAGTGCACTATGCATCTCTTTGTTCCTATCATTATTACATCTTCAGGATTTATAGACGAAATTGAACTTCCGATATTAAGGACATAAATACATTCGGGCTGATCATCATCATCCAAATTCACAAATTTCCAGGAAACTGGATTGCCTTCAATTATATTATTATAATCATCACAGTAATCGAAGTAGCCGTAAGCATAGGGTAGCAGTTCGCTGGCGGTTGAAGGAAATGGGGTCTCACTTGCAGGACCAATTTCGTCTTTTTGCATAACAAGCTTGTTTCCAATCCAATAAATAGCGCTTATATCCGAAAGGCCAAAACCATCTATTGTGGATTGGCTTTTCGTACCAGAAAACGAGAGAGAAATATACTCCGGCTGAATATCACCTCGATAATTACGATAACGAATAATACCTTGATCTGTAAAAAAGCCGTTATTGACTAAACTCCATGCAAATTCCGTTGCTTGCCCGGTGCATAAGTTAATCAATTTCATCATGCCACTGCTGTTGCTATAACCAAACCATTCTGAATTAAGCATTATTTTCGAATCACTTGTCGGAATAAAATCATTAAATCTATTTTCAACACCCGTTATTCTCTCAAAGCCATTGCCGACAAATTGATATAAACGGATACAATAGTCATCTAAATCCGTCTCGTCACTGAGAACATCCTCAGCTAATTTGACTGATAACATTTCTTCCTGCAATTGAATACTTTCAATCGTATAATTCTCTTCTATTGAAATGGGCGTCCAATCGGAATAGCCGACATCTCCATTGCCATCTATTAACAAATAGCGGGACTCCAGATTATTCCTTGTCTTCTTAACTAGAAAACTTTTCCCTAAATAAAACCTGGCATCCGGCTCACACTCTTCAACAGGTAAAACAACCGCATTATCCTTCAACCATTCAATTATCTTTGCCTTTCTTTTTCCATCTTCGAACCAATTTATCATTAAATAAGGTCCGTTTGCGGCTAATTCTGACGTCCGATATAATGTAGCGCCAATTTCACTCCAACTTTTCATCAATCTTATAGAACGTGATTCTTTCTTATACATATCCAAAGTGATCCCATCCGGTTGGGCAGCTAATGATTTCTTTTTTATCAGGATATATTCTCCGAATACGTTTATATCAGAGGCACGATAACCTTCCGGCATAGTAATCGTCTTTGATATTTCCCCTTCTCTAACGGATAATCTACAGTCTATCTCATTGTGATCTTTTTTCTTTATAAGATAAAATCCATTCCCAGGTATGATGACCGCACTTCCACGAATAATATTTTCAGCTTGTATAGGATAATAATCCATTATCCCTGTATAGGCGAATTCGGTAATCAGCCCTTGAGGATTCACTTTGTTTTTAATCGAACCAAAACCAACAGAGGGAATCCCTGCGATATAAGAATTAACATATCGGTATTTTCTTGATGGAAACAACTCCGCTCTGGATGGCCCAAGCGTGGAAATCGAATCCAATACTTCTTTATTATACTTTTCCTTTTGAGCACTGCCTAAAGAAGAAACATTCGCAGCAATATTTATCGTACCATAATGCAATTTGATCGTCCGAGCTATCGGTCTGTCGCCATATCGAATTGAAACGGTGTCTAATAGGAGCTTTTCAATTCTATCCATATCATTATCCGGCTCGACAGCAAAAGGAGTCGGGTCAAGACTTGTCAGTCCGTTTTTAGAAACATATCCGAAATAAATATGCTCCGAATAGCTCGTAATAATTTCTTTCAGATACATCGATTTAGTAACACATATTCCACTTGCTTGACCATTCAGTCCCATTATCTCATCTGTAATACCCGGCCATTCATCCTTTTCCATGTAAACGAATCTGATGTCAGCCTCTTTTTTATAGGTTTCGATCTTTGTCAAACACCATTTATCATAATATTCACTTGCTCCTGCAGCAAACAAATCGACAATATTTCCGACCGAATATGTAATACTTAACCCGTTCTTGGCACCCGATCTTTCCGCATCTCCAAAATACAACCGAGACCCATCAGCACGAATCAAGAGCCATCCAATTAAGCGTTCGGATGCATCCTTTACCTTTTCAACACGATATGCAATATTATCCTTTACACGATATATTCCAGAGCTAATTATTGTTTCTTCAATTGCATGTACGCCTCCATTTTCATCTTTGTAATACCATTTATCATCTAAAGTATCAACCGTACCATTATGCACCACATAAATATTCGGAATATTAAGAGTCCAGCCCAATCCAACGAGTGAGGTAGGGCGTGATATATTATTTGCTCTAACGGCCTCATACACATCTTGTGAAGAATAATTCAACACCACAGAGTACGGCAATGCCTCATTCGTATTAACAGTCAACAATGTTTCTGCAAAACTAACCGTACCATCTTGAGAGTACTCCCCAATCTCATCGTCACTCTTATCAAGTGATGGTACGCTGTTTGTCATTCTATCACGACCAATTGCATCTGCAAACAGACAACATGGCGCAAACAACAATATCGACAAAATTAACGTAATTTTATTGGGTGCCATAGAGATTCCTTCCATCGGGTGAGTTGAAAATAAATCTTCTGAAGCACTTTCGCTTAAAAAGATTCGCACGGTCTTATCGTGCAGTTTCCTGACTCGGTTATTGTTTTTGTAATTATATTCATTTTGTTTTTACATTTTCGTGAAGGTAAGATAATCATTTCAACCGCAATATCCAAATTTCAGCCCCCCCAAGTGTACCAGCAGTTGGAACACCCCATTGAGAACCGCCTCCAGAGCGGTCGGAATGGCGACATAACCGCTCAAGCCCATCCAAAGCGGGTTCGGCGTGCGGTGATCTTGGGATCCGTTCTTCAAGCCTCAATTTACATTTCATAACCTTTTTGCAACATTCAAAATCATTAAACTATCTTTTATAATCAGGTTAGGCGTTCCTTATGAGCACAATCGGTGTTATCGAACAAGGGGGGATAAGTAAGTTGAGTCACAATATTCGAATCCGCAAAACCTTGAAAAAACACGAATAAAGAAAGACCCGCGAACCGATGAAACTAACCGTCCTCATCGATAACCACACGCTCATCGATCGTTATTTTCGCGGGGAACCCGGACTGGCCTTTCATCTTCAGGAAGAAAACCACGCCATCCTCTTTGACACCGGGTATTCGGATGCGTTGATACAAAACGCCTGGAAACTCGGCATCGACCTTCTTCAGGTAGACACCATCGTCCTCTCTCACGGCCATTCCGATCATACCTGGGGACTGACCCATCTGCTGGCGCTTTTTAATGAAGCTGCCGAGGAAAAACGGCCGCACAAGCGGCCGCGCCTTATTGCGCACCCGGACATTTTTTGCCCGCGCATTTCGGACAAAGGGGTGGAATATGGGATGCTCCTGGAAAAGGAAAAACTCGAACGCCGCTTTGACCTGCAATTAAGCCGGGAACCGCTTGCCATTACGGACAAACTCTTTTTCCTGGGCCAAATCGAACGCCGCTTCTCTTTTGAAGGAAAACAAACCCTGGGCCGGGTCTTGCGTCAGAGAGAATGGGAACCGGATGCGATGACTGACGATTCGGCACTGGCCTATCACGCCGATCAGGGTATTGTCGTTATCTCCGGCTGTTCGCATTCCGGAATCTGCAATATCGTGGAACAGGCGAAACGGGTGTGCAAAAAAGAGCCGGTTGCCGGCATCATCGGCGGCTTTCATCTGTTGAGACCCGCACCCGAACAGCTGAATAACACGATTGTTTACCTGAAAACGCTCTCTTTACCGCTCCTTCACGCCTGCCATTGTACGGATCTCGCCTCCAAAGTGGCATTGTCATCCGTTGTACCGGTGGCGGATGTGGGGATTGGATTCCTTATCGAATGGAGGTAGTATGCGTATGACAAACCAGGTATTCTTTGTCGCCATGATTCTACTGGGAATGGGCATGGCTTTTTCCCGCAGCATCATTTGCCAATATCCCATCGATATGTCCAATGCCATCAACAATGCCTTACCCGGCGACACCATCCTGCTGACAGATCGGGTCTGGGGGCTCACGCGCATCCCGAGCGATCGGAACGGAACATTGGACTCCCCCATTGTCCTAAAAGCACTGAATCCTGTCCCCCGAAAAATCGATTCACTGACCACACGGAATTGGAACCTACCCTCCGCATACGGCGTGATTATCAATACCAGCAATTCCGACGAAGGTATTTTGTTCAGTTCTTCTTACTGGGTCTTTGAAGACATATACTTTGATGGGGGCAACGTTTCTGTCCACAGCTTCCACATCGTTGCCGGCAGTCGCGGACATCTTACCTATCGGGGTTGCTGCTTTACCCGGTGCTTGGACAAATATTTTAAAATAAATTTTACAGGTTACGACACTGAATTATTTCCCGTATGGGCCGATGCCTATTGGCCGGATTATATCCTCATCGAAAATTGCGTGGCTATTCTGGGGATTGCCGGATTTGTAAACAATGACGGTTCCGATTTTCTGACCTGCCGCAACAACCTTAATTACGGCCTTCAAAGCGGCGGCCCGAATTACAATAATTTTTCAAAGGGCGGCGTGGCCTATTC
>Ga0208953_1001908_pt1 | contig 10607 bp, 7 predicted proteins | sample RifOxyB2_FD_184033 | JGI IMG/M metagenome (GOLD analysis project Ga0208953, IMG submission 184033) | Groundwater microbial communities from Rifle, Colorado - Rifle Oxygen_injection B2 (SPAdes) | ecosystem: Environmental > Aquatic > Deep subsurface > Groundwater | place: USA: Rifle, Colorado... | reverse complement strand
TTCTGGTGGTTAACCTGCTCCGGCGAACAGTAGGCCAGCGTCATCCCGCCCGAACTCACGAGAATGCTCTGCTGACGCCCAACCGCGACGACCTCTCCAAGCGCCGGCCGGGCTTTGGCCAGCCCGCGGACTGGTCTCCCGGCAGTTTGCCCTGCGTCCACATCCACTCGAAGTCCCTTTGGTAGCCGTTCATAATATCCCGGTCGAAGATAAACATCATGTTCTCGTAACTCCCGGTTTCGGCCAGCAGGCTCCAATTCGCGGAGCCGGTTTCAAGCGCGGTACCGTCGAAAATAGCGTATTTATTATGCATCGAGCCGGAACCGCCTCGGCCTTTCATTATACGTATATCCAGGCCGGCGTCCACTATCGCCTGGATGTCGGAATTGGCTTTTGGGTAAAGGTGGTTGTAGTCAAGCACTACCCGCACTTTTACTCCGCGGTCGCGAGCCCGTATTAACGCTTTGGCGGTTTCGGGTATCTGCAGATTGTAAAGGGCCACGTCCAGAGTGGAACGAGTTTTCTCTATGGATTGGGTTATAATAATCGAAACCCTCGTCTCATCGGTGAAGATGCATCGCGGGAGGCCGGATATGTCATAGCGTCCATAGTCCGGCAGTTTAGTGAACGCGGCTTCCGGTATATTAGCCAAGCCGGGGGCTGCGGCCTGCAGAGCGGTGCTTATGGCGTTCTTATCCAGGGCTTCAAGCCGGATGTCGGCGGCGTAGAGGTTGGGAAAGATAAATAATAAAAAGACCGCTAATCTTAATGGCAGTTTCACGAGATGCCTCCGAGTTCGGAAAAATATTTTAGAGAAACCATATAGCATATGTTATCACTGTGGAAGGGGGGACGAATAGGTGCTTTGGTCCCGGTCGGACGTGGTATTTTGGCCTACCTGCCCCTGGGCCCAGACTCTGTAGTGACGACTCTATCGGGAATGAGCATTGCGGCAAGCGTATGGCCCCCGCTCCGAAAGCCGGATATCGGACTGTTAAGTGGATACTTTTTTATGTCTTGCCATATTTTATTATACCTTCGTAATACTATAGGCGTAAGTCCATAGATGAAAGTATCCGCCAAAGGCGGACGGGCGTGAGCCCGTAGTTCTTTACTTTTGCCCCTTTATAGAACTGCTTGTGATGGTTTTAGCCGATTTTACTACCAGGGGGACGGGATTTTAGTGAAAAGTACGTGACATGCATCCAAAACTTTGCTACAATAAATTAACGGCGACCAGTAGGTCGCATAGTCGTTTCCGTATCTTACAAGCTGCGGGGGTATCCTTAAACACCGAAGACTACCTTTCGCAGTGATGTCCTTCTCAAATAGTATTCGGAAGGCGCGTTAAGTTTCACCCACCTATAACGGAACTTAGCACAAAGTATCGGGAATATAACGGAAAATTATATTTCGGAGGCTTCGTGCATTATGAATAAACTTGCTAAGTTCGCTTCTTGTATTGTTGTGATTACACTGTCGGGTTCGGTTTTTGCGCAATCCGATATTCAAAATTCAGCGCTTGAGACCGTCATTGCCGGCACCGACGCGCAGTTTGCGCCGGCGCTGAGCGGCGCCCTGGATCAAGGCCGCGAAAGCACGTTCCCCGCGCCTTCCAGGCCGGACACCGGGACCCGTAAGATGATCCTGCTTTGGGATATAACAGATCAGTGTATATCGCAATATGATGTCGTTTCCGCATATCCCGCGCTGTACGATATTATCCCCAACGAGGAGAATTTCCGGGTCATAAAAGTATTCCGGTTCACCGACGGCAAAGGGGACGAACGGCGGATAGAGGTTTATTACACCGGCGGGGACTGGATGCAATACGGTCTTGTGTATTTCGGGATAAACGCGGGGCAGAATAAAAATCAGGCCAACGCATATTTCATCGGCGACCTTTCCACCCCGGACCGTGAAGAGGGAAGCGTAGCCCCCAAAATCGATCCTTTCGACACCCAACAACTGGCAGACTTCATAGTCGCCGATTTCCTGGAACCGGACGGCAGCGTGAAGGCCGCGTTCGGCATCATCGCCACGGCGCCGGCTTCCGTAAAATAGTTTTGACTGGAGAAATTAGCCCCAAAAGCCCTGGACAAAGGTGTCCAGGCGGCTTTTGCGTGGGTGCGTGGGAAAGGTCGCAAGGCTAAGCTTGGATTGTTTAAACTATCACGCTCTCCTTTAACGACACGCAATCAAACCGGGGTATTGTATTTCAGTATGTGGCTGCTTTTCCGGAGATCGGTGAATAATTCCTTTTAACCTACAACCGCCTTCTTAACCTAAAATACAACCCCCGCACCGATTGACGGCTAAACAAACATTCTTACACAACATTTATCATGCCTGACAACCGTCCGGTGTGGGGAATTTTGCAAAAGTTTCATATAACCACCCGGCTTTTGGTATTATTAACTGAAGCTCCTTATCGTTTTAGGTAAAAGTCTTCCAAAAGGTTAAAAGACATACAAGGATTATTTTATGGCTCCGAATTACTTGAAAGTATTGGCTATCGATGATGAAGAAGAAAACCTGGATATCGTGAAAACAATTGTGGAAAACGCTTTCCCCAATGTCGGATTTTTTCCAGCCCTGACGGGCCGCAAGGGCATAGCGCTTGCGTTGGCCGAAGACCCGGATGTTATTCTGCTTGATATTGTAATGCCGAAGATGGACGGATTTGAAGTGTGCCGTCGGCTGAAGGCCGACACGCATTTAAAAAATATCCCGGTAGTATTCCTGACAGCTAGTAGAGCCGACGATGAAAGCCGGATTAAATGTCTGGAAGTCGGGGGGGCGGGATTCCTGATTAAACCATTGAAGGAGGCTGAGTTTATCGCGCAAATCAGAGCTATGGCAAAGATTAAGGGACGCAATGCGGCCCAGCGCAGAGAAAAAGAACGATTGGCTATTCTGCTTGAGGGGCGCACGAACTCATTGGAGCAGGAGGTCGCAAGACACAAGCAGACAGAAAAAGTGCTGCGCGAGAGCGAGGCTAAGTACCGGACACTTTATGAATCCTCGCAGGACGCTCTTATGACAATCTTCCCGCCGGACTGGTTATTCACTACGTGTAATTCCGCGACAGTCAGGATGTTTAGGGCGAAAAATTCGGAGGAATTCACTTCCGTAGCGCCTTGGGTGGTTTCTCCGGAATATCAATCCGACGGTGAACCATCTTCCATCAAGGCCAAGCGAATGATCGAAACTGCCATGAAGAAGGGCTCATATTTCTTTGATTGGACGCATAAAAAGATGGGCGGGGAGGATTTTCCGGCTACGGTACTTCTGACCAAAATAGAGCTGGGCGGGAAAGCAGGCCTTCAGGCGACGGTGCGGGATGTCACCGGGCAGAAATTAGCTGAGGAGGCATTAAAGAAAGAGAGACAATATAACAGAGATCTCATCAACACGGCTCAAACCATTATTCTGCTCCTGGACCCGGAAGGCCGCATAGTCGATTTTAATCCTTTCATGGAAAATCTTTCAGGCTATCGGTTGGAAGAAGTCAAAGGAAAAGATTGGTTTGAGACTTTTCTAAGGAAAGATAGCGGCAAGACGACACGCGAACTTTTCCAGAAGGCCATAAACGGCATGCAGACCAAAGGCAATACCGACTATATCATCACGAAAGACGGGCGGGAACTGGCAATCGAATGGTATGACAATACCCTCAAGGACTCAAATGGAAGAGTTGAGGGATTGTTGTCGGTCGGCCAGGACGTCACCGAGCGCATGCGTACCGATAAGGCTCTGCGGTTTGCGAATATGGTCTTATCAACCCAGGCTGAAACATCCCTTGACGGGATCCTTGTGGTGGATGGCGAGGGTAAGAACATATCCGTCAATCAGCGGTTCACGGAGATGTGGGGGATTCCTCTGGATATCGTTAAATCCGGATCCGATGCGCGCGCGTTTCAATTGGTTGCGGATAAACTGACAAATCCGGAAGAGTTTTATAACAAGGTTAAACATCTATATGAATTTAAAAAGAAGATCAGTAGGGAAGAGATTGTTCTAAAAGACGGCAGATTCTTTGACTGTTACTCGGCTCCCATGCTTGACGAAGGGGGTAATTATTTTGGCCGGGTGTGGTATTTCAGGGACATCACCGAGAGCAAGCGGGCCGGCGAGCTGGTGCGTGAAAGTGAGACAAGATACCGCATGCTCTTTGACCAGGCTCATGACTCCATTCTAATGCTTGAAATCGTTCCGGACGGCATTCCGGTGATCCGGGACGCCAACGTCGCGGCCCAACGCATGCACGGTTACTCACGCAAGGAAATTATTGGCAAGCCTATTTCGTTTCTTGATGCGGATGCAATGGCGGGCGTGCTTGGGGAGCGTGCCGATAAGATATATAACGCCGGCGAAGCGGCCTTCGAGGCGCAGCATCGGCGCAAGGATGGCTCGGTCTTTGATATCGAAGTTTCAGTGAAGAGGATAGCGGTCGGCGGCAAGCGTCTATTGCTTGATATCTCGCGTGATATTACCGAGCGAAAGCGCGAGCGGGATGCATTACATTCCTCGGAGACGCGTTACCGCAGACTTTTTGAAGCGATGCAGGACGGCATCCTTATCTTAGACTCGGAGACTGGTGTGATCGTAGACGTAAATCCGTTCCTGGTAGACCTGCTGGGGCTTTCGCATAAGCAGTTTCTGAATATGAAAATATGGGAGATCGGGGCTTTCAGGGATATTGTTGCCAACCAGGACAAGTTCGCTGAGCTCCAGAGCCGGGGCTATGTCCGCTATGAGGGCCTTCCTCTGATAACCGCGGACGGCCGGGAAATAAATGTGGAATTCGTCAGTAATATCTACCAGGCGGGTCAGCGAAAAGTTATCCAGTGCAGCATTCGGGACAATACCAAACGCAAGCAGGCCGAGGCGGAGATCAGCGAAGCCTTCTACATGCAGGGCGTCCTTAATGTCATGCTCCAATGTTCGTTGGCGAATACCCCGTTGCGCGAAAAGCTGAACAACCATCTCGCGGGCCTGGTCACGCTGCCGTGGCTGGGCATACAGCCTAAAGGCGCGATATTCCTTATGAACCCCAGTGGAAACGCTCTGGTTTTAACAGTTCATCAAGGGCTGGCGCCCGCTTTGTTGTCCGCCTGCGCTCGTGTTCCAATGGGGCAGTGCCTGTGCGGCAAAGTAGCCCAGACAGGTCAGGTTGTGGAATCAACCGAGGTCGGTGCGGACCACAGCATCAGATACGAGGGGATAGTGCCGCATGGCCATTATTGCGCGCCCATTATCGCCGGGAATAAACCGCTCGGCGTTCTCAATCTCTACCTGAAAGAAGGAGTGTCGCTCACGGATATCCAGAGACGTTTCATAAAATCCGTTACGGATATCGTGGCGGAAAGCATTCTGCACGCGCAGACGGAAGAGAAACTGGCCCAATCGCAGAAGATGGAGGCGGTAGGGCTGCTGGCGGGAGGCATTGCGCATGACTTTAACAACATACTAACCGCCATAAAATGTTACGCTGAACTGGTTTCAAATGCCCTATTATCGGAAGACCCCAAGCGTGAAGATATGCGGGAAATAATGAGCGCGGCAGAGCGCGCCACAACCCTGACCCGCCAACTCCTGGCGTTCAGCAGGCGGCAGATTCTGTCGCCCCGCATTATAGATATGAATAAAATAGTAAGCGACATGACCAACATGCTCCAGCGAATTATAGGCGAAGACATAAAACTGTCCACCAGGCTGAAACCTTTGCCATGCCTGACAATGGTTGACCCCGGGCAGATAGAGCAGGTTATCATGAACCTTGTAATAAATTCACGCGACGCAATGCCGAAAGGCGGCAGCATAACTCTGAAAACGGATGTTGTTATCTCTTCTGATGATGAGTTGTCCGCCGCCCATCCGGAATTATTGCGAGGATCGTTGGTGTGCCTGAAAGTGTGCGACACCGGCTGTGGCATGACCGAGGAAGTTAAGGAACATGTGTTTGAGCCGTTTTATACCACCAAGGAGCAGGGAAAAGGCACCGGTCTGGGGCTTTCCATGATTTACGGGATAATAAAGCAAAGCAACGGCGAAATAGAATTTGAGAGCGTACCCGGAAAAGGCACCACTTTCTCCGTTTGGCTTCCGAATGTGGAAAATACCGTGCCGGAGATGAGTAGCGATATACCCAATAGAATGCCGGGAACGGTGTCCGAAACAATCCTGTTTGTGGAAGACGAGGACAGTCTTCGCCGTTTGGGGGAAAGGGTTCTCACGGCGAAAGGCTACAAGGTGATCTCGGCCTTGAACGCAGCGGAAGCGCTGGCGGCGCTTGAAAAGCACGGCAAAGCGGTGGATCTGCTTGTAACCGATGTGGTTATGCCCGGTATGAACGGCCATGAACTGGCTAAGGAAATAGCGCACAGGAAAATGGCCGTGAGAACCCTCTATATGTCCGGATATACGGAGGACGCCATAGCGGAACACGGAGCGCTTGAGCCGGGCCTGGCCTTTATCTATAAACCCTTCACGGTTGACGCTCTGGTGTTAAAATTGAGAGAAGTTCTGGACGGCCCCTCCGACATGTCAAAAGCTTAGAAGTCTGTCCAACGCAAGGCTTTTATGACGAAAATAGCCGGTTTTCGATAGGCATCCTCCCTGATGCGGCGCGGCCATATACTTTTGGGGAGTTAAGGCGACTTGGGAGTATTGAGATTTAAAGTTAAGCAGACTCTGGATTAAGTACTATCTCACCTAATTTCCCGGCACTTACATGACTCAAAAAACGCGCGGGGATAAACTTAAACTTATCTACAAGTTTATCGTGAGGCAGATTGCCATGGAAGACATCCTAGCTGGTGTCCCCAGCATTGCGTTGGCCTTCGTCTCCATCGGGCTTGCCATGTCCCTCTTTAAGGACCCGACACTCGTTGATAAATTCGCCGAGTTGCGGTATTGTGCGATGTATGAAATAGTAAGCGTGTTGATCTTCCAGTATATGCTTTTTGTTTTCGATCCAGTCCCACAGGAAGCGGCGACTACCCCGGTATGGCTGAGGGTCGCCGCGATATTCGTGATACCTCTGTTCCTGGTCGGTTTAAAGGCGTCGTTCTTTATCTTTAAGAAAATTTTTATTTACTTTTGGCCTTTTATAACCGCTAAGGCTGTCACGTTGTATTTGCGCAGGCCTTCTGAAAAAGACAGGAGTGTCGGCTGCCTCGGCGCGACGATTGGACTTGTCTTTCTCTTGCTCATGTGCGGCGCGGCGGCCGCATTGGAGGCCGGGCCGGCTTGGTACCTTGTTGCCGGGTTCCCCTATTTCGCGCTGTTGGGCGCTTATGAAATAATATCCGAGCCCTTGTACAAGCTACCGGACTATAAGTACTGGGATTCCAACGAGGAGTAATCGTTGCCCGGCGATACTTTAATGAGACTGTGCATCTGGTTGCGTACATTATGCCTTTGTGATTAATTTATTATAATTTAAACAAGGCATTGATGCTACGTCGAGCCCAATTTACGGAGCAGATGAATAACGATAAATCAACCCCGGTCATTTTAACTGAACATGTTCAGGCCGCTTCCGAATTGCTGGAGGCCATTGCCGGTAACCGCGGGTTGCTGGCCGGCATTCCCGAGAGTGAGCGCACGCGCCTGCTATCTGCCGCCGGTCAGATATCCCGTCCCGAAGCCCGATCGCGGCGGCAATTGGTGAAGGCGTATGAGCGGCAGCGCAAGGCCGCCAAATCGGAATATGCCGAGAGCAGGTTGAACCGGACGGGCATCCGCAAGTTGCGCCGCCAATCCGTTTTCACCACTCCCAACGCACATCCGCCTCTCAGATTAGAGCAAGGGGAAATAGCGGCCCAGCCGGAGTTGGGTTCAACGCATGAGAAACGCAATTGCTACATCTGCAAACAGGATTATTCGCAGCTCCACCATTTTTACGACCAACTCTGCCCGGCTTGTGCGGACCTAAATTTCCGTAAGCGTACCGAGACTACGGACTTGCGAGGGCGCGTGGCGTTGCTCACAGGCGGGCGCGTTAAGATCGGTTACCAGGCGGGCATCAAGCTGCTCCGCGCCGGAGCGCAGCTTATCGTAAGCACGCGTTTCCCGCGCGACTCGGCGCGGCGTTACGCGGCAGAACCGGATTTTAAAGAATGGGGGCATCGGCTGGAAATATTCGGACTTGATCTGCGCCACACTCCTAGCGTTGAGGCGTTCTGCAAGCATCTGCTCACAACACGCGCCCGGCTGGATTTCATCATTAATAACGCGTGCCAGACCGTACGTCGTCCGCCGGACTTTTACAGGCATATGATGGAAGGAGAGCACGGGCCGCTGAACGATATGCCGGAGCACACGCGCAAGCTGCTCGGCGCTTACGAAGGTCTGCGCGGCTGCAACATTCTGCCGGAAGGCGGAACGACCCGCGGGAGCACTGGCGCTATCGCGTTGACGGCAGGTATTTCACAAGTCTCCGGACTAACGCATGCGGAGGCGTTGTCGCAGTTAACGCTATTGCCGGACGAACTTACGGCGCAAAAGGATCTGTTTCCCGAAGGCAAACTCGACCAGGATATGCAACAGGTGGACCTGCGTGAACGCAATTCATGGCGTTTGCTCATGGCTGAAGTGCCGGCGGTAGAATTACTCGAAGTACAGCTCGTAAATGCTATCGCGCCGTTCATTCTGAATGCTCGGCTCAAACCCCTCATGCTCCATACGCCGGAACGCGACAAGCATATCGTCAACGTTTCGGCGGTGGAAGGGCAATTTTATCGTAGGTTTAAGACCACGCGTCATCCACACACGAACATGGCCAAGGCCGCGCTCAACATGATGACGCGCACTTCAGCCGCGGATTATCAAACGAGCGGCATTCACATGAACTCCGTGGACACCGGCTGGGTGACGGATGAAGACCCGGCGCGGATCGCGGCGCGCAAAATTGCGGAGCATCGCTTTCATCCGCCGTTGGACATCGTTGACGGAGCGGCGCGCATTGTGGACCCTATTATCGCAGGTTTCAACACCGGCGCACATGTCTGGGGCAAATTCCTGAAAGATTATAAGCCGACGGATTGGTGACAAAAATGACTCCCTTCGATAAAAACCCCAAAGATCCTTTGCATGGTATTACGCTGGAGAATATCCTCACCCAGCTTGTCCTGCGGCATGGTTGGGGAGAGATGGGCCGACGCATCCCCGTCCGTTGTTTTCAATACAATCCCACTATTAAGTCCAGCCTCACTTTCCTGCGAAAAACTCCGTGGGCGCGCAAGCGGGTGGAAGATTGGTTCATCCGGGAACTTTAATTATGAAAGATGTTACCGCGGAAGAGTTGATTAAGGCCTATGGGCTGCGCCGGCTCTCCGGGCTTTGACTTTGTGGATTTTGAGCTGGCCAATCGGGAGAAACTGCTTAAACAGTTTCCACAGGCGAAAGCGGTTGCGGTTATTGAGAAACTTACGGATTAGAATCCAAAATATATTGATGTGAGCTGAGATTTTATGAAACAAAAAAAACGATGTCCTTGGTCTTATGGGGCTAGTCCGCTCTATATCCCATATCATGATAACGAGTGGGACGTTCCGGTGCGGGATGATAGGACACAATTTGAGTTCCTGACGCTGGAAAGCGCACAGGCAGGGTTAAGCTGGTCCACCATACTTAACAAGCGGGAAGGCTACCGCAAAGCGTTCTCCGGTTTTGACCCGGTGAAGGTTGCAAAATTTGACGCAAAAAAATTGCCGCTTTACTCAAAGACCCCGGTATCATTCGTAACCGCCTGAAGATTAACGCTGCGGTTAATAACGCGAAACGATTCCTTGAGGTCCGGAAGGAATTCGGAAGTTTTTCAAAATATATCTGGTCTTTCGTGAGCGGCAAACAGAAAATTAACCGCTGGACAAAGCTTTCTCAGCTCCCGGCAACCTCGAAGGAGTCCGATGCCCTGAGCGCCAACCTGAAAAAACTGGGTTTCAAGTTCGTAGGCAGCACCATAATCTATGCCCACATGCAAGCCACCGGTCTGGTGAACGATCACTTGGCGTCCTGTTTCCGCCACAAGCCCTGCGCAAAACGACTTCAAGATGGCAAAGTCCTTTTGTATTTATTCTTGGTTATTAGGTTGACACAGCCGATTTTTACCTGCGACTTTGCGTTACTAAACTCACAGCCCCTCGTATAGAATACTCGTTTCGCATCGCTTCGGCTCGGCTTCAAAATCCGCTCAAAATATTTCTGAGCAGGGTTTTTCAGCGGACTGTTGGTAGATCAAAAACCATCGATTACTTTTCTTGATATCAAGGAATAAAGAGATCCGTAGACGAACTTCTATCGCTTAATGGATGATAGTCTTGCTGGGGAGTATAAGGAACAGGCTGGAGAAGATCGCCTATAACCACACACGGCGGCGTTGCCGAAATCAGGAGGGGTAAAATCGCCTGCGACTTGTGCGCGTTTAAACTTTGAACTGCTTAAAAACCTTGCGCGCAAATTAGGAGGGATTCAGGAAAATCGAAAGTAGAATTTTAGCCATGTAAATTCAGGAATTCGGATCAGTTATGCCGGATTCCTGTTTTTTTGCTTGTATTATAACACTATATATTATATTATAGTGTTATATGACAAGAAAT
>Ga0208953_1001905_pt1 | contig 10608 bp, 9 predicted proteins | sample RifOxyB2_FD_184033 | JGI IMG/M metagenome (GOLD analysis project Ga0208953, IMG submission 184033) | Groundwater microbial communities from Rifle, Colorado - Rifle Oxygen_injection B2 (SPAdes) | ecosystem: Environmental > Aquatic > Deep subsurface > Groundwater | place: USA: Rifle, Colorado... | reverse complement strand
ATACTTGAAGCATAGTCTGAAAATATGTATTCCAATGAATTTTGATAACCATCTGTCAGTTTATCATGCTCAACCCTATCTAAATATTTAAGACTGTCAAGTTCTTTAATGGTATTAGTATAATACAATAGCAATGAATCATTTCTTAAGACTTCTTCAAGACTTGGCAAATTATATTTGATTGAATCATTAAGTTCTTTCATCTTTTCAGAATATTCTGTTTTAGGGTAACGGATATTGTTATATGCTATTTCGCCACCTACAAACATGCCTAACCCTACAACTAATGCTGTTATTGAATACAACCCTAATTTGTGAGCATTCTTTTCAGCATAGACACATATTGAATCCAATATCTTTGACATTTCCTATTCCTCCAAAAATATATTCAATTGTTATTTATTATTTCTATGAGCAAGATAACTCCTCATTCCTTTTTTCTTCAATCTCGCCATATAGTAAACGAAAATTGAAGCCACTCCTTTCCCGTAAGATTATTCATTTTTTCTGCCATTTTGCCTCCCACTCATCACTTCTTTAAGAAGGTTATTTATTATATTTCTTTCTGATTCAGATAATTTATAAATATCATACAATAGAGTATTTAATTCTTCATATTCTAAAAAAAACTGTGCGGAGTATTTATCTTCTAAACTAAGCAAATTATTGACTATCTTAATTACCGCTTTTTGTTTGTCTAATTCTGGTACAACAATAGGGATTTTTCCTATATATTCCCTGTCGGTGTGCATTGTAAAATTAGAATTTAGAAATGTTACAAAAATCATGAAAAAATTTGTAATTCTAGAATTTAGAACTGCCAATAAATATCTATTATCAACGGTTGATGAAGTAATATTAGTGACTGTGTCTAGTGTCAATTCGTCTTTCTTTGCTAAGGTAGCAAATATTCCGCCTTCCTTTGAGCACAAATTCTGTAATATTATCTTATCTCTGTTTAGCCTGTCTAATCGTGTTAGCTGATTATCTTTCAAATTGTCCATTGGTAAGTACAATTCATACTTAATACCAAATCGTTGTATACAATCACCTCTATAAACCACAAATGACTTTTCTGTACGCTGTTTTTGAGTCTCACTGGATGATACCCCTAAACCCCTGAAAATATCGTCCGAAGTAGATTCTACTGTTTCTTTATAATCTAAGAATTTTTGAGCTAACGGAAAAATAGATTCGTGATAAAAAATTGGAAAGAATTTATAGTCTAAAAATTTATCTTGTGACATATAATATTTATACGGTTTATCAAAATCGCCCTTCTTTTTATGGATGAGTATTTCTATTTTATTATTGCTTAATTCCTCTTTACTCATTTTCATTTTTTGAAATATAATTATAATTTGATCACATCTCACATCTTTGAAATAATGATCCAAATCGAATATGTGAGTTATTCTAGTATTATTAATGAGAAATTTTCTCAAAGATAAAAAAGAATCAACTCTTACAATATTTTTTGGTAATACGAAGCCTAAATATCCCCCCTCTTTTAGCAGTTCGTAACCCTTGGCTATCATCAAAGCTGCTGAGTTAGCAATTCCTGAGAGCACATCCCCATAAATAGATTCGTCTTCAAAATAATCAATATTTTTTTTAAGGTTCTGAAAAGGCGGATTTCCAATAATCACATCAAAACCGCCATTCGTCAAGACTTTAGGAAATAGAGATAAATTACAGTCCTTTAATGTGTTTGCATGAGTTAAGTTATTGGATTTCTTACCACATGCGTGTTCTAGATTTAAAGCAGCAAGATCTAGAACTGTTGAATCGATATCGACACCATAAATATTATCAAAGTTATGTCCTGTGTTGTATGCTTCTATCAAAAAGGCACCTGCACCGCAAGCTGGATCAAGAACAAAGCTATCTCTTTCCATAGGAATATTTTTTATAATAAAAGTTACTAACTCTTTATGGGTAAAGAACTGAGCGAATTTTTTTCGTTGTGTTTTATCTAGTGATTTTTCATAAATTTCGCTCAAAAAATCTTTTTCACCGTTTAGATTAGACAAGTCTAAATCAGATATCTTTTCCGTTTCTAAGATGCCATTCAGGGCTCTCACCAGATCGGTTTTATTCATTTTTTTTCAATTCTTTTTCAATAAATTTTTCTATTTGTCTTGACAAAACAAGTCCTTCTTTTTTGCAATAATCTGAGTATAGTTCATACAAGTCAGAATCTATGTGTATGGTGACATTTTTTCTTTTGCTATCGCCCATGATTTACACCCCACAAATACGATTATTTGTAAATATTTGTAGATTTTATAAATCTTGTGCTTAAATGTCCAGTGGTGAATAAAGAAAATCTAATTATTTCTAGTATTTAATCTGCTGTTTGCCCATGCCACATATTTAGGATTTAATTCGCATCCTATGAATTTTCTTTTTAGTTCTTTGCATGCTACTGCTGTTGATCCTATTCCCATAAATGGATCAAGGATTATATCTCCAGGATTGCTTGATACTTCAATTAACTTTTTTAGAATAGCCAATGGTTTTTGTGTTGGATGTATTGCCATGCCATTTTTACCCTTTAATCGTTCTTTTCCTTGTAGTGCTCCCGATATGAAGGTGTTGTGCATTGTTGACTGGGAGGAAAAATTAAATGTGGATAAAGAAGGCTTTCCCTTTTCTTTTATAGCGTAGATTATATATTCGTTTGCAAAAAGGTAGTTTGTTTTGCTCATTCTTGGCGGAGGATTAGTTTTATACCAAACAAGTAGATTTCTGAAGAACCAGTTTTCTATAAATTCTCGTATATAAATTGGAATTTGCTCGGTTCCGCAGAAGACGTATATTTGCCCATTTGGTTTGAGAATTCGGCGTAATTCGGCTAAAACAGGCACAGGATCAAAGCCAAAATCCCAATCACCAAAATTCTTAATAATAACTCTCCCTCCAAATTTTAAATTATTTTTTTGAGAAACATTATACGGGGGATCTGTCACCACAAGGTCGACAAAATTGTCAGGAATCTGCCCCAAATACTCAAGACAATCCATACAAGCAATCTTATTCAACTCCATAAAAAAATAAAGGTTACCAGCATTAATATAGAAAACTCGGAAAACGTATTACCAAAAAGAAATATAAAAAGACTACCTAAAAAATATACCTTTATAAAATACCTCTTGCTATACACAATATGAACGTTAGCTATAAAACAGCATACACTGCCACAACAGGTTTATCATTCATTATATTTCTTCTAGCTATAACAGGAAAAATAATAGGGTATAACAAAACCATATTCTTGGTTGATAGTTTAATAATATTATTTATATCGCTAGCATGTTGGACATTACACGATTTAGCCTCAAACAAACTTGAAGAAACACACCGAACTACATATGATATTGAGGATAGAAATGAGATGTACAAAAAAATATTTAATTGGTGGCTAGGATTGTTATTAACAACCATAATACTGTCATTAATTATATACTGGATTTATACATTATTATCTGCACCACAGTCTTGGTAGAAAAATCGAAGCCACAGGATCACACAAGTAGTAATAGTCCTGTCCAAGTTTTATTCCAGAATATTAAAATATAAATTCATTAATATCCAAATTTTTTTGACTTCATTGTGCTTAATAGTGTCAGATCTCTAGAATGAAAACTTAAAAGGTTGTGGTTCTAGTCGATAAATTTGTATGGAGGGATTGGCTAACTTTGGAACTTACTTTAGTAACATCGGAGTTAATACTGGACTAGAATTTATGCTCTTTTGTAAAATAATACACTATAATTAGATATATCTTATTAATTTCGCACATTTGATATATCATTATAACTCCAGATTTGGTTATATGTGTCTCTTATTTTTTTAAGTTCGTTATTTAATTCAATATTTTTTTCAATAGCCTTTATGCCAAAAAAATGATATGTCACATATTTGTTTAATAATTTCATTAATTCTTTTTTTGTTTTTTTACTTCCTTCCATTGTTAGTTCTATCATGGTATCTTTACTTATAGGGTATTCTTCTTTTTTAAATAAGAAATAGTTTATTAAATCTCCAATTATTCCTAAACTTATTGATTTATAGTTCGGTTCTGGTAATTTTTCTATTTTTATTTTTTCGTATTTATATAATTTTCTCCAAGTTTTTTGTCTTTCTTGCCATATTTTGTTTTCTTCTTGACTCATTTTAGATACTATATTAATATCATTTATTATTTCTTGATAGAATTCTAGAGATGGATTGCTATGTATGATAGTAATTGCCTTAAGTAGTTTATATTCCCTTTCTAGTTTTTCCTTCACGTACTGGTATTGAAGAATTACTTGTTGATCTAGTTCTTTCAACATGTTGATTAACTCTTCATCCTCAATAGTTGATACTTCTTTGTAATTATTTGATATTCTTTTATTTATCAAACTCACAAAATTATTTTGAAATTTAAGCATACTTTTAATGATCTGCGGTGATAGTTTTATTTTTTTGCCTAATAATGGATTGAGATAGATGTACCTCCAACATTTGTAAACTTTTATAACATCCTTTAATTCATTTTCATTTCTTATGATTCTACCTGTTTTATGATCCAAAATCAAAAATCCTGTAACATTTTCACTTCTATTAGGATTAATATAATCTCCATACTCTATAACAATATATTGTTCTTTATTTATGGTGATTCTTGGTGACGTATGCGGTCTTTCCTTATCTTTAGAATTCTGTGTTATTATTTGTTGAAATCTGAAACCATCTAGCACAGAAAAATATTCAGTTTGGATACTTTCTATATATAATTTAATGTTGCTTAGCAAAATTAATACGGTTTCTATCAGTATTACTATAATAATAGTTTTTGCTATGGGATAATGCAATATTTTCCAAAAAAACAAAAATAATAGTACTATGTCAATAATTCCTAGAAATATTTTTTGCAATAACGAAATCAGAATCTGAATGAGTGTTGTCACTAAAGTAGAGAATATAGCAATCAATATGTGTATTGGTTTGTTCTTTATCACGTCATTCGTTTTATTTCTTTCGCATAGTATCGAAAATACCTTTTCATTATTTCATTTAAGCTTTTGGAAACGTGTAAGTTTCATCTCTTCAATGATTTCTATTGCCTTGGTCTTGTCAATTACGAGTGGAGATTGTTTCTTTTATTGTATATTAGCTCTGGCAATTGTTCATAAACCACAGTAATTACATCATTTAGATTGAAAAATAACGGTTTTAATCGTAAAACGTGAGAAGAATAGTCGATTTATATTTTTTTCGTAGTTTTCTGTAGAATGGTGTGATATCGTGTGAAAAATAAGGAAGTGTCCCGCAGTGGAAATCGACCCTGCAGGATCACCCAGACAGCAATAGCCCTGCCCAAATCCGAGAACGACGTACTATCGTCGAAGAAAAACAGATTTTTAACAATAAGTTGCAGGGTTACGACACACCCAAGCACAAAGGAATACGAATCCGAACAGGGTTATTAATAAAAATGTATATTATTCTTTAATTGCGATCATGTATGCATAAGGAAATTTACCTGTAGGAGTCTCCATATCAAAAAAACCCTTTTCTAATACTTTTAATCTTTTTTCGAAAGAAGAATAATGATGTCTATCAACAAATACTAATACCCCATTTTTATGGATTTTAGACAAGACATTATTTGCTATTTTTTCTATCTCATCGTCAGAAAAATAATCCAAACCCATTAACTCAACTATGGCATCAAATTTCTTTTCTGTATTGAATTTCAAAACATCTGCTACTATAATATTTTCATCTGACAAATGAGTTTCTGTTTTTGCAATCTCAAGACATTTAGGGGATATATCTGTAATTGTAAGGTTAGACCATTCAGGCACTATTTTTTTCGAAAGAATACCTGTACCTGCTGATAATTCAAGAATATGTGCATTTTTAGCTATGAGAGTATGCATTTTTTCGATTATAAAATCTGCAAGTTGCACATTCTGAGGCACCATTGTGTCGTAAGAGTGCGCTATCTCATCATAGTATGAAGCATAATCATTTGGTGTAGCATTCAAAATTAAGAAATAATCTTGAAAATATCTTCTATACCAGTATTGAACACCCTCATGATCAGCTCTTAAGAATTGAATTTTTATATCAGATTCGAATTGTATCCAAGAAGGCTTCTTCCTTTTATCGTAAGATGCCAGTTTTCCTGTAAACTCATCAGAGTATTGATACACGCGATTGACTTTCATTATAAATTGTTACATTCGATGAATTAATAAATGTTCCGATTTCTTTCATTGATGAACAAGGGGTATTTTCACAATATAAAATCATTTTTTCTATATCTTTTTCATTAACATTCTGAACTCGTTTATTCCAACCGAATGAAAAAAAGGCATCCATCTCTAACTTAGCTGCCTTGAAATGCTTACGAACCATCATAGACATATTCCGCTCTGATAATGGTTGATATCGTTCAATAATAAAACGTAGCGTATCTGTACGTGCGATATATCCATGACTAGCATATGTGTTCCAATGCTCGTTAAGTAATCGTTGATATTTACCATCAGGAGTATTTCTTATATTACCAACTTTAAGTTCGTCAGACAACACACAATGCATAGGATCATATTTATCATCAAAACAAAAATCTTGTGAAATATCGTTCGTTACATCAATCCATAAAACATCACAATCTCGTCTTTCAAGTTCATAAAACGTAGTACCTGATGGAGTTTTCGAACAGGCATCATACCTAGAAAGATTTTTTGGGATTCCTATCCAATCTTTTTTATCTAATGATATCCAGTATCTAAGGTTCACAATTACAATGTCTTCTCGAGTTGATAGTACATCTAATGCTTGCTGTATAAATTCTGAGCGAAAAAAGTAGCTATCGTTTTCAATATTCCAAAAAAACTTTTTGTTTGTCTGTTGTATTGCATCGGATATGTTTAGTTGATTATTTAGTGTTGTTTGTAACCATTTAGGTTCAACTCTTATAATTGGACGATTTACAATTGTTCCTATTCCTAATTTTTTGAAAAAATTGCAGGAATCATCTTCTGATTCATTATCAGAAAATAATACTTCTGCATGATTTATATTTGGAACATGTTTAATGAGTGATGAAAATAGGTAATATAATCTTGACTTGTTAGATGTTAAAGTCTTTAGTCCGTTTCGATTTCCTATATGTATACATAAGTCTTCAAGCATTTGATCCTCTAATAAATCCTTCTAATAATGCATCAGATATTCTTTTTGGATTTACTAAATCTTTTAACGAGTTATAGGATACGCGATCTCCATTTGCAAATGCAACAGCTATATCAGGATAAGCAGTATTTTCTGTATAATCATTATAAATACCATCATTTTTCAAATAGCACCAGGGAGCTATTTTAAGAAAAGAATGTGAAAAATTATCTGATTGAGTGTTTTTGATTCTTGTTCCGAAAGATCTCAATACTTGTGAATATCCTTCAAGCATATTAACATAATTATATTTATCCAATATATATTGACGAACATCTCGCAAGTCAGGTTTATTAGCAATAAATTTCTTTGTAAGGTTTGTCATTTCTTCAACATTAAATGGATCAACTTTCGGCATCATCGAATCAGGAATCACTTCTCTTTGAGCTGCAACCTTAGAAGCTACTACAGGAGTGCCGCACATAAGAGATTCGAGTGTAACATTCCCAAAAGATTCAGGAAAAGTACCTAAACATAAAGTAACATCTCCTAGAGAATAATATTCAGGCATTCTCTCTTGAGGTATCCAATCATGTATAAAAACATAAGAATCAAGATTCCATGCAGTAATAGTTTTCTTTAGAATTTTATATGTGTTCTTTATATCCTCATTTATTAATGAATCTATATAGTTTGGAATAAGAAGTGCCACATTCATGCCTTCAGATATAAGTCTTTTCGTTACTTCTAAAGCAAAAGGTAAACCTTTGGTTGGAGTTCTATGAGGATATAAGAGGGTTACAGTGTCTTTAATTCCTAATTCGTTTCTTAATGATGATGGATTCTTATAATGAAAAAGTTCAGAATTTACTCCGTTAGGTATCACTTCGATTTTATTCTCTAAATTTGATACTGAATCAGTTAATGCAAGAACACAGTCCTTCATGTATTGTGTTGTCACAATCATTTTATCTCTTTTAAAATTCAAAACACCAAGGAGAGTCTCAGGATATAGAAAGTCTCTTGGAGATATCACTAATGGTACATCATCAAATATATCATGAAATAGTATACCTGCGTCATGCATATATACAACATCGCTTTTCGTAACATGATTTTTTATTATTTCGCGTGAGAATGCAAGTTTATATGGTGGTGCATTATATGCTTCGGGAAAAGTTTCTTTAAATTGTAGTATAGGTTTTACAGTTACATTTTCTCCGAGCATAAATGTGTCTTTATTATCTCTTCTACGATTACACAATATTGTTACATTATTAGATTTTCCTAAATATACGGCTACATCTCGCAATATCTTTTGCGATCCCCCATGTACATAATTCCTAAAGACGGGACCTAATGATAATATTAGTATTTCTTGAGATCCATTCATTTTATTTTCCTTTTAACATTTTTGCAGCTGTAGCTATTTTATTTATTTGGTTAATATGATTTTCATCTGCTTTTTTGTAGCCACTAAATCCTTCTAATAAAACCAAATTAGAATAGATAGAATAATCATCTATATCTACAAAAGCATCGGAGAACTCTAATCTAGCTTGCACACCAATATTTTTAAGTATTGACACAAAATGTGTTGCATATTCGGCATCTTGACATTTTATGCATGCATCTTTCCATCCTCCTTTTTTATGTATAGATTCCTTATGAATTACATTTAAATCCATATTCTCTTCAAGGGCGTCTGCAAGCAATTTTAGATTTTTTCTTGAATTATTTACACGTTCCTCAAGATAAGGTAATTGCGAATGCGCAATGACAGCAATTATAGGACTAGGTCTAAGCTTAAAAGGGTATATAGATGATTCAAAAGTATTCTCATTTATTGTTCCTGTGTGTTTTGTTCTACCAGGAAAGGCTAGTTGAACAGCATGTTCATAATTGCTTTGATTATCTGTTAAGAATAATCCGCCTTCACCAGCACAAAGTGCTTTGCTACCCTGCATTGAGAAACAACTAACATCGCCTTTAGTACCTAATATTCCATCATCGTTACAAAGATATGCCCTACTGCAATCCTCTATATATATTGCATCATATGTATCACAAAGTTTTCTTAGATTTGTGCTGTTCGTACAGAATCCTGTCATTACTACATTAAGAAGAGCTGGTTTAGGGGCATTATGAAGTTTTTTGAAAGCCTTTCCCACTAATTCTATATTCATTTCTAGTGTCTCTGAGTCAACAGGAATAGGAATTATTTTATCAGTTATATTTTTAAGAGGATGAATTGCGGCATAGTGCGCATATTGTGGTACTATCACAGGCGTGTTGCGAGACACTCCTGTAGATAAATATGCTAACATAAGAGCGCTTGTTCCATTTACTGTTAGTAAAACATATTTTCTTTTAAAATATTCTGCAATACTTTTTTCAAAAGTTGCGATTGCTCCTTCACAGCTTGGTGATGAGCAAGATCCTTCTTGATTAATATATTTTATTAGAGCATCCTTTTGGTATGGTTCTATTTTCATAGATAGTTCACCTTGACTGGTTGTTTCAATCGCATACTTTCATACATGCTTAATACTACTGCAAGAGTTTTGGCACCTTCTAAGACTCCTATCTGTGGGGGCATTCTATCTATACATCTTTTAACAAATTCTTCTATTTGATATATATGTCCATGACCAAAATATTTTTTACCCCATGTTTCAGCATCTATACTAGCTATGTGCGCATTCATATTAACTATATCATTATCGGATTTTGATGTCCAAGCAAGTATTCTTCCTTCATAAGTTTTTATGGTGTCTTTTGTACCAACAATTTCTACTGTGGTCCCAATATGTTTCTGGGCAGAGGTTGATGCATCTATTAATCCTATAGCATCAGATTTAAATTTTAGAGAAACTATGGCGTTATCTTCAACTTCTATAGATCTGTGCTGAATATTATTTGTATATACTTCTTTTATGCCATCTCCGAACCAATTAGCTAAATCTATAAAATGAATTGCTTGATTAATTAGAACTCCTCCTCCTGCTTCATCTAATTTTCCTTTCCAAGAATCATAATAATTTGAATGTTTGGACCATTTAATCTGGACAGAGATACTTAATAGGTCTCCTAATTTTCCTAAGTCCAAATGCTCTTTAATCCAAACATTTACTGGTTCATACCTATGTTGAAATATAGTGGCTGTCACACGGTTTTCTTGTTGTGCAATATACGCCAATTTTTGCGCATCATCTAATTTTATAGCAACAGGTTTCTCTATTAGAACATCTTTCCCATTCAATAGTAATTCCTCTGCTAGTTTATAGTGTGTATTATGCGGGGTGCATATAGACACTGCATCTACATACTTTAATAATTGATTAATATTATCTACAGCAAAAACACCATTCAACTTATTTTCGATCATTTCTTTTTTGTTCTCATCAATATCATAAATTGCTGTTAGTTCTG